>Ga0157370_10004511_pt1 | contig 15956 bp, 12 predicted proteins | sample C35metaG_FD_113463 | JGI IMG/M metagenome (GOLD analysis project Ga0157370, IMG submission 113463) | Corn rhizosphere microbial communities from Kellogg Biological Station, Michigan, USA - C3-5 metaG | ecosystem: Host-associated > Plants > Roots > Rhizosphere > Soil | place: USA: Michigan...
ACCTTTAAATCAGGGTTTAGCTGACTATGGATCTTCCTCATCTCGGCAAATGGGATTTTAACCACCTCACGATCGTAGGTCATCAATCCATTCTGTTCGCCTTCCACATCAAAAGGCTGTGTATAAATCGATCCGGATAAACCCTCTTTTTCAATCAACTGTAAATGCTGGTTCATGATGGCGTATTTTGCTTTCAGTGCTGCAGGTTTTTCCTGGATATAGCCCCAGGCAGATCCTGTTAACCATTGGTGATCAGGGATGAATACCCCTATCCCTCCAAATTCTCCGCATACCTGTGCTTTTCCAGCTTGTTTAATGGACATCATTGGATCCGGATAGCTGTGAACATCGGTCATGTCTGCACTAACGTAAGCATTTGGAGACGGAGAGCGCAACTGCTCATTCACATAGAGCAATTCGCCGGAGTGCCCGTTAAGAATTCTGGATGGATCTGTTTTTTTCACCCATTCACTTAGGCGTTGCTGATCATATTGCCCCCATTTCTCGTTGAAAAGAACCCAAGCCACAATAGATGGATTGTTGTGTAACTGGGTCATTTCATCTAAAGCACCTTTTTCGAATTCTGCTTTACTACCCTCCGGCAGGCTTTGATTTGGATTCACAAAATCCTGCCATACCAGCATACCAAGCTTATCTGCCCAATAATACCATCTGGCCGGCTCAACTTTGATGTGCTTGCGGATGGTGTTAAAGCCCATTGCTTTGATAGCCTTGATGTCAAAAGCAAGGGCTTCATCGGTAGGCGCTGTATATAAGCCCTCTGGCCAGAACCCCTGATCAAGAGTACCCAGGTTATAATAAGGTTTGTTGTTCAAAAAGATCCGGTCTGTTCCTTTTGCATCTTTACCAATGCTAATCTTACGCATCCCAAAATAACTCTTCACTTCATCCTTTCCCAGCTTTACTGTTAAGTCATATAGATAAGGATGCGCGGGAGACCAGAGCTTCATATCAGCAATCGGTACAATGATACGCTCATTTGCTTTCCCTTTAAAAGTCTTTCCGTCAACAACAGTTGTCACCGGAGCATCAGAAGTTGATTTCACCTCCAGATTCAGCACACCTTTATCAATATCCGGAGTGATGACCAAGCCTTCAATATAGGTTTCGGGAACAGTCTCCAGCCAAACCGTTTGCCAGATCCCGCTGCTGGGTGTATAATAGATATTTTGTGGGTTCAAAACCTGTTTTCCATGGGGCCCGGTTCCCTGATCGGTTGGATCAAATACTTTTACGGTCAATTCATTAGAACCAGATCTCAGCGCATCCGTTATATCAAAAGAAAAGGCTGCGTAACCACCTTTATGCTGGCCCACTTCTTTTCCGTTAACAAAAACTGTAGCCTGCCAGTCTACCGCACCAAAATGAAGCAAAGTCCTCTCTCCCGTTTTAGGACTAAAACTGATGTTCTTTTTATACCATAGATGCTGTGTTGGCAGCAAAGTTTTCTTTACTCCGGACAGCGCAGATTCGATTGGATAAGGAACCAGAATCTGGCCTTCAAATGCCGCGGGCTGTCCGGCATCTTTAGGGGTAATTGCATAATCCCATAAGCCATTCAAATTTGTCCAGCCTGTCCTGACCATTTGAGGTCTTGGGTAGTCTTTTAACGCGTTTTGAGGAGATACCTCTTTTGCCCATCGGCTTTGGATGGCAACAGGTTGCATTTTATAAACAGTTTGTGCATTTGCACTTATTGCCGCTGTTCCTAGTAGCCACAACAGATGTGATTTCATTTTCATTTTACAATATTTGGTTGTCATTAATAACTTTCATCTCCGTTCAAATAATTGAAAGATTAAAAGACAAACCTATAGAATGAAATCAGTAAAAAATTGGACTCTGTGAACGATTCGTTGGACTCTGTGAACGATTTTTACCAAAATCGGTCGTTTTTCGATAAATTCCGGAAAAAGGTCCAATTTAAATTCATGATCAGATCAGTGGCAGAAAGCCAAATTTTCAGAAAAAAAAATGCTGTGAAGCGGGGCTTCAGAATTAAGGTAATCCACTAGATCTTTTTGGGAATTCGGGGAATTGATTTGTAGTTCACTAAAAATTCTATAACAATGTCCAAACGATCCATCACCAGGTAAACCATTCCTGATCTGAACTGATCTGGCAGACTGTCCTTTTCCTGTTTCCGGAGACCGGGCCATTCAGGATCAAATTTGATGATCAGATCAACTGCTGTGATTTGCTGGAGTTTGATCAGCTCTCTTCTGATCGCAGTAAGTTCCTTTGCAGCTTGTTTTTGATTGTTATTGGCTATGGCATCAAATATTTCATCTGTTAGCGTCTTATACGCCCAGTCCAGATTTCTCATAAAATATTTCTGGATAGGTTTGTGTATGTTCTCAATTTCTTTAAAAAGTGTTATAAACAGATTTAGTCCGGATTCTTTTGGCTGCATCATATTGATCGGTTAATTTAAAGCAAAGGTAGCAGATAAAGTTATCAAAAAGTTTTGTTCAACGTTTTCCCAATACACGTGCCTCATCATATAAAGCTATTACCTTGCTTTGTAGAACAGCTATCTCCTGCTCTCTTTCAGCTATTTTAAGCTTTAATAGATCCATTTCGTTAACAGATGGCTCCTCATCAAGCAAATAAGCGATAGAAACTCCAAAAAAAACAGAGATTTGCTTAAGTCGGTTGATGTTAATGCTTGTCCCGCCACTTTCAATTTTGGATAAGGCGGGACTGGTGATCTGAAGCGCCTCTGAGGCCTCCCTTTGCGTCATATGTTTTTCCAGTCTTAACTGTTTAATCATTGTTCCTATTGTTTTCATCTCTTATTGTTCCTTTTGCCCGATCAAGCCTTTGATTAAATAATTATTTCATGGCTACCGGGTCGATTTAAAATAGTTTATTTAGTTATAGTACAATGATATACGAGAAACAGGAACGAAAAGATTTTATCAGAAATGCAACATCAAAAATACTTTCAGGAAAATGATATTTTGGAAGTTGGATTGGGACTTCATTTGTGCAGGAAATACATTAAAAGTAATGGAGGTGATCTGAAAATCAAAACTGGCGGTGACATGATTTCTTTTTCATTTACGCTTCCAGCAGAACAAAGAAGGCCGGAAAGTTGAATCATCAACACTCCGGCCTTACCTCTCGACTTACTCTCCCTATAGAGTAAAATTTTGGTTAACCTTCTGCTTTGTTTGAGCATTAAAACTAATTTAATGATAATCACATTTAGCCATCTCATTCAACTTGTTCATTGTTCTTGTGCGCATCTGATCATTTCATTTTGGCCGATTGCTTCAATACACTGATCACCCAGCCTTTACCCCATTCCTCTATTTGTTCTTTTGTCCATAAAAAGGGATAGAAGATCCGTTTCTGAAAACGTGGTGGCAAATATTTCTGCCAGTTGGTTCCTCCGGTAGCTGCAATATCAACAGGATCCCTCTCCAAATACCGGACTGCTGATTTATAATGAGAAAGTGGCCATTCCACGTTTACAAACAGGTCCAGATGCTGCAATTGCTCCGCAAGCTTACTCACATCATGACCTTCAGCGGCAAATTTCTGATATAGAGCAGCAAAATTTGTTTCCTTCCGGTCTTTAATCAGCTGCAGGAACTGCTCCGCATATTTATTCATGAACTGTTTCAAAGTAAGGGTTTGTTTACCTGTTGCAAGCTCGGTTGCCCCATACTTCCAGTAAATATGTTCAAATTGTTCTTCTATTGAGGCATTGGCCAGTTCCCCTCTTTTATTTTTATCTATCAATCTGTTAAAATCAGTTGCAGATATTTCTATCATACGGTACTGCCCGGATTGAAAACCGCTTGCAGGTAATAAAGACATACGAAACTTTAGAAACTGCTCCTTTTCCATTCCATTGACCATCACATCAAATGAAGTAGTCAATGCATTAAAATAGGCATTTATGCGCTTTACCCTTTCCGTAAAAAACTCTACCGTCAATGACGGATGTGAAGCAACCTGTTTAAACTCATGAAGGGATAACTTAAAATAAAGCTCTGTGATCTGATGATACATGATAAATATCTCTTCATCAGGGAAAGGAGTTTTAGGGCTCTGCAGACTAAGCAGGGTATCCAAATGAATATAATCCCAATAAGTCAGGAAATCAGCGTACAATAAGCCATCCAGATAGGCAGACATGTCCTGTCCCATTGCAGTATATTTTTCCTGAAGCCTGTTCAGTTTTTCAATAATTTCAGGTGTAAGTTCCATGATCAGATATTAAACTTATGCTTTTGAATAATTTAATTCTCTGCAAACTGAAAGCAATAGTTTTCCGGTTTCAAACACATCTTCAAAAGAATTATATAAGGGTACAGGACTTAACCGGATGACATTGGGTTCACGCCAATCGCCAAGGACGTTATTGGCAACAAGTTGTTCAAAGATCTGTTTGCCGTTTTCTTTAGCAACGATAGAGAGTTGAGCACCACGGTCATCTTCGGTTAAAGGCGTAATGACCTTGTACTGCTCCTCTCCGAGCTGATGATTGACTTCATTCAATATATAGCAAAGATAAGCCGTAAGCATTTTGCTTTTGGCCCTTAGTGGTGCCATGAACCCCACCTTTTCAAATATTTGGAGTGAGGCATGATATAAGGCCATTGGCATGATCTGCGCACCACTTAATTGCCATCCATCAGCGCCAGCCTCTGGTACAAAGCCTTTTTCCATTTTAAAACGCCTTGCTGCCTCATAGCCCCACCAACCGGCAAATCTATTCAGACTCGTGTCATTAAAATGCTTCTCATGTACAAAAATAGCGCTAATGCCACCCGGGCCTGAATTCTGATACTTGTAGGAACACCAGCAAGCAAAGTCTACGCCCCAGTCATGGAGTTGCAATGGTACATTCCCGGCAGCGTGGGCCAGATCAAATCCTACTACCGCGCCTATGGCATGGCCTGCTTTGGCAATTGCTTCCATATTATACAATTGGCCGGTAAAATAGTTAACTCCTCCAAAAAGGACTAAAGCAATTTCATTCCCATTATCTTTTATGGCCGAAACAATATCTTCAGTTCTCAAAGTATATTCACCCTCCCTTGGGGAAACTTCTATAATTGCTTCTTTCGGATCATATCCATGAAAACGTACCTGGGTTTCAATGGCATACTGATCAGATGGAAAAGCACCAGCCTCCATAATTATCTTAAACCTGTTTTTATTTGGTTTATAAAAGCTGACCATAAGCAAATGCAGGTTCACTGTCAATGTATTCATTGGAGACACCTCGTCTTGATGAGCGCCTACAAGCGGTGCTATTAATTTTTTTAATTCTTTATGGTAAAACATCCAGGGGGTATCTCCTCTGAACCACCCTTCTACGGCCAGGTTCTCCCAATTGGTCATTTGCCGGTCTAAAACTGTGCGTGCCGTTTTGGGCTGAAGGCCCAGTGAATTGCCACACATGTAAATAAATGGTTTTCCATTTTGTTGCGGAAATAAAAATTCATTTCTCATATACCCAATCGGGTCATTTTGGTCAAGGTTTTTGGCAAAAGCCAGGTTGTTTTCAAAAATCATTTTAAAAAGCTTAATTATATTATAAAAGAGTACTGATAGTCTGAAGCTGCCAGATGCAAATTAATAAACAGGAAAATTGGTCGAATTAGCAAAGTCCAGGTGATACCTGGATTAGGAAGGTCTACTGATGATATTTTTTAGAATATTTATCATTTGTTTAATGCTGAAGCTAAAGTACTATTTAAATGTCTTTCCAGCAAATATCTTGATTGTATTTCCGAATTAAGTGTTAAGATTCTGGCGTAAATCCCCCCCTAGTTTGTCATTTATAGTTGTTTGATCTCCCAGCATTTCTTCTCAAATTAGTTACTCAAACTAATAAAATGATGACCATGGAAATTAAACCTAAAAGCAACCGTTTGTATGCCTTCTTAATTCTTTTTGATATGCATACGAAGTTTTTCAAAAGTGCATTGGACGGTATCTCTGATGAAGATGCCGGAAAACGTATGGGCACCAAAGCAAATCATATTGCATGGCTGGCCGGTAGTCTTGTTCAGCAAAGATTTGATTTGGCTACTCTATTAGGAGATGAACAAAAATCTGCAGCCGATGATCTGTTTAAAAATAATAAAGGTATTCAGGACGATACGGTCTACCCTTCTCTGGACACCTACAGAAAGGACTGGGAGAAAATATCACCAATTTTAAGAAACCTGTTGATGAACAGCAGCGAAGAACAACTGAACAAGATACTGGAATTTCCAGGTATGAGCTTCTCCTTGTTTGAACTGATTTCCTTTAACACCTACCGAGAAGCGAATATGATTGGACAGATTGCACTTTGGCGCAGGTTATTGAATTACGATGGTATGAAATACATGTGACCCAGGTATTACAAAGATGCCAGAACAGATGATCTCACAATAAAGTTGCTACTTTCATAATTTAAAACTAAATTTGATTCATTGTCATTCAAACTTAACTATATCTAAACTTTATTTATTGATATAACAGTATTAACTGGGAATCGTGCCGTTAAGGCGGGATTCTAGAAAATCAAATAATAGAATTATGATTAAGGCAAAGCGTAAAGACAAAGAAAGAATCATACAAATCCTTACAAAGGCATTTGAACAGAACCCAAGAGTAAATGATCTGGTTAAACAGGACAGTAAAAGACTACATCGTATAGACCGTTTGATGAGGTATGCCTATAATGTATGTTCTGTTTTTGGAAAAGTGCTTGTTTCAGATGATGGAAAAGCTTGCGCGCTGATCTTATATCCGGATAGAAAGCAATTTTCTTTAAAGGGTGTCTATTGGAAAATGGAGCTTCTTTTGGGAACTGTTGGCTTCAGGAGTGCGCTGAAAGTTTTAGCCAGAGAAGCCTTTGTGAGTAAACACCATGAACGTTACAGTTACTATATCTGGTTTATGGGGGTAGACACAGCGTATGTTAATATGGGGATTGGCACTGACTTTATGGATGAACTGATTGCAGATGCAGACAGAAGAAAAAGACCTGTTTATCTGGAAACCCATTTACCGCAGAATCTGGCCTGGTTTGAGAAATTTGGATTTGAAGTTTTTCGTGAAATTACACTAGATTCACCTCTTTATTTTCTACGGCGTAAATCGTTTCATTATTTCTTGAAGTAAACACCGCTCCCGTTTAAAGACGGTATATGGCCAATAGACCGAGAAGTATAATTATAGGCGTATTGTAGTCCTTAAATTCTGTTCTAAGCTTTTTCAATGCTTTACTAACATGCTTTTCTACAGTATTAACAGAAATATTCATCCTGTCTGCAATCGCTTTATATGAAAGCTGCTCTTCACGTGATAATATAAAAGCTTCACGGCACTGTGGCGGCAGGCTGTCTACAATCTTTTTGATTTTAAGTTCCGTTTCCCTCGCTACATAATCATCCTCGACATTAACGGAAAAGATTTCCCCCTCCTCTCTCGCTTTTATATAATGTTGCGATCTTAACAGCCGGCTACGGAGTTCGCTCAGAGCTTTATTCCTTAAAGTTGCATATAAATAAGCTTGTAAATTTCCTTCAGTATCCAGGCTTTTGCGTTTAACCCATAGGTTGAGGAAAACATCCTGCACTAACTCTTCAACCAATTCTTCGTCGCCAAGTTTTTTATAAGCAACCCTGCAAAGCTGTACATAGTACAGACTATAGACAATTTCAAAAGCTTTGATACTGTCTGCATGCAACTGCTTGAGCAGTTCCGTATCTGAATGTTTGCTAAAAGATTTAATGATGGTTCAGTCTTATGGTGTAAACATAAATAAAAAAATAACATAAGCGGATGGCGGTAAAATCATTTTTGTGCAATACATAAGTATAATTTAATAGTATGCTCCCTGAAGAACTACCTGAACTCATCAATTTATACCTCAAAGGAACCTGTACTCCGGCTCAAAAGGAAGAGGTAGAAAAATGGTATGAGGAACATCAGTTTACCGAGTTGGAATTTTACAGTCAGGATGAGGTTTTGATAGCCAATTCTGCTCAAAGGTCACTGACTATTTTAAAGCGGAAGATTTTATCAGCCCAGCCTGAAAGGATAAGATCTATCCGGTTATTCTATATTGCTGCTGCTGTTATGCTGCTCCTCCTGTCCGTGGGCTTAATGGTGTATAACAATTTCAACACGTCTTCCGGAAATTATTATGTCAACGATATTGCCCCGGGCAAGAACAAGGCTGTATTAAAACTGGCCGATGGATCAAGTATAGTACTTGACAATGCTGCTAATGGCAATCTGGTAACGCGATCTGGTATCCGGATTACCAAGACAAAAGACGGTCAGCTGGTATTTTCTGCAAATGCAGCTTCTGGTCAGAAAATCGCCCCATCTAATGGCCATACAAACACAATTACTACTCCAAGAGGCGGCCAATACCAGGTGGAATTGCCGGATGGTACGGTTGTATGGCTAAATGCTGCCTCCTCCCTGCAATTTCCGGAAAGCTTTCAGGCGAGTCAGCAAAGACGGGTCACGCTCAGCGGGGAGGCTTATTTCCAGGTGGCCAGGGATACGAAACGACCTTTCATCGTTCATACAGATGAACAGGATGTAAAGGTACTGGGTACTCATTTCAACATAAATTCTTATCAAGAAGAAACCGCTGTAAAAACTACCTTACTGGAAGGTTCAGTTGAACTTTCCTTTTCAAAACAACATCTGGTATTGAAGCCGGGAGAACAGGCAGTTTGTAAAGGAGAAGATCTGCAAATACATGCTGTGGATACGGAAGACGCAATAGCCTGGAAAAATGGAAAACTCAAATTTTCAAATGAAAACATTCGCGAACTCATGCGTCGGATTGCCAGGTGGTATGACGTTGAGGTTGTCTATGAGGGCAATATGACCAATAAAGACTTTTCGGGAAGTGTTTCCCGTTATGAAAATGTATCCAAAATACTGGATGTTCTTGAATCAACCAATACCGTTCATTTTAAAGTCGAAGGAAGGAGGATCACTGTTATGCCGTAGTCTGTACTATTTCTACTGGTAACGATGATCAAGAACCAGGATTCCGGCTGTAACCGGAACCCTGGCGTATATCAACTGTAATTGATATCAGTTCGGGATTACCAATTTCTTATCGCTATAACAATCAACTATTAACCCAAACAACCCAAATGTATGAATTTTTATACACTTAACAGGCTTTTGCTCGCTATGAAGCTCACCACTATCCTAGTCTTTGCTGTCATACTTCAAACTTCTGCTGCAGGATATGCACAGAGGTTAACTTTACATACTAAAAATGCACCATTAGAGCATGTTTTTAAGACCATTAGCAAGCAAAGTGGTTATGACTTTGTTTATAATGATTTTGACCTCAGAGGCCTTAAAGTATCCAGTCTTCAATTGAACAATGTCAGTCTTGAAAATGGCTTACAGGCTTGCCTGGACGGACAAGATCTTAGTTATGTGATTAAAGACAAAACCATTATTATAAAACGAAAAGAGAAAAGTCTTTTTTCAAAACTATCCGATTTGATTGGCCTTGCAGGCCCAATAAAGGGTGTCGTTATTGATGAGAACGGACATGGCCTTCCAGGTGCAGCAATCAGGATTAAAGGCGGACAAAGAATATCGAATACCAACAATGACGGAGAGTTTACCATTAATGTCCCCGAAGGAACCATACTTGAAATTTCCTATATAGGCTATAAGATACAGGAAGCTGTGGTTACTAAAAGCACCACAAAACTGAGCATTAGCTTGTCCCCTGACATTTCCAAACTGGATGAAATTTCGGTAGAAGGATACCGCAAAGGCTCTCAGCGTTTGGCCACGAGTAATATCTCCAAAATAAGCGGAGATGAACTTATGAAACAACCGGTGTCCAATCCTATGCAGGCCCTTGAAGGCCGTATACCAGGTATGGTGGTGAGTCAGGTCAGCGGCGTTCCTGGTGCACGTTTAAATGTGCAGATTCGCGGAAGGGCCAATTTTGATAAAAATCTAACTTCAGATCAGCCGTTGTTTATTCTGGATGGTGTACCTATGGCGGCAGGAAACGACAAAGTTAACCTGATCGGCGGTCCTTTTGGTCCTGGTACAACTGACGGGCTAAGTGCTTTCGCCGGGATCAATACTGCAGATATTGAGAGTATAGATGTACTTAAGGATGCAGATGCAACAGCCATTTATGGTAGCAGAGGTGCCAATGGAGTGATCCTGATTACTACACGAAAAGGCAAAGCTGGCAAAATGCGTCTAAATGCGAATGTAACTTCTGGTGTAAGTACGGTTACCAGAATGGCTAAAATGCTAAATACAGAGCAATACATCGCCATGAGAAAAGAGGCCTTTGCTAATGACAAGATTACGCCTACAAACTCCAATGCTTATGACCTGAAGTTGTGGGACAACAATCGTTATACTGATTTTACAGACCTCCTGGTTGGAAACAACGCTCATACTAATGACGCACAGCTTACCTTGTCTGGTGGTAGCAAATCTACACAGTACCGGATCGGTGGTGCCTATCATAAAGAAGGAACAGTTTGGCCTGGTGATATGTCCAGTGACCGAGGATCTTTCAATCTTAATATCCACAACACTTCACAGGATGAAAGGTTTACAATGGACCTCTCTGCGCTTTATGGTACCAATCAGAGTAATCTCACCGCTCTGGACCTCGCGGCAGCAGTAGTGCTTCCGCCCAATTTTAAGTTATATGATGAGAATGGGAAACTGGCCTGGAACGAGGGTAATCTATATATCCAGAAAGACAACCCACTGGCTACTTTAAACCAGGTGTATCTGTCAAAGATGAGTAACATCAATGCCAATCTGGTCCTGAATTATAAACTATTGAAAAATCTGGACATACGGAGCAGCTTTGGTTACAACATGACGCAGAACGATGAGAAAAGACTAACGCCCTTATCTGCCCAAAACCCGATGGCTTCAAATTTAAGTGGTTTTAGCTCATTTGGAAATAATCAGCTGAAAAACTGGATCATCGAACCGCAAGCAGAATACAAGGGAAATATTGGTAAAGGAAAATTGAATGTTCTTTTGGGTGGGACCTTTAACCAGCGCAGCACAGCTGGCTTGGTGGTGAATGCCAAAGGATATACCAGCGATGAATTGATCGGCTCTCTTTCAGGAGCTTCTTCTACTGGTATAACTGCAAGCAATACAGCTTCAGTCTACAGATATCAGGCAGTTTTTGGAAGGATCAATTACAATTGGGAGGACAAATACATTGTCAATTTTACAGGAAGACGAGATGGTTCGAGCCGTTTTGGACCTGATTACCGCTTTTCCAACTTTGGGGCCATTGGTGCCGCCTGGGTTTTCAGTAACGAAGCTCCGCTTAAGGACAGCAAAGTCTTAAGTTACGGAAAATTAAGAGGAAGTTATGGATCGACTGGAAACGATCAGATTGGTGAATATCAATATTTAGATGCCTGGGTTACCGCGGGTAACTATGCGGATTCAGCTACTTTATATCCTAAAAAACTATACAACCCAGACCTGCACTGGGAGCGAAATAAAAAATTGGAGATTGGCCTTGAACTGGGTTTCTTTAAGGATAGGATCTTATTTACCGGATCTGTTTACCAAAACATTTCTTCCGATCCTCTGGTTTCTTATGGATTGCCAAAAATAACCGGGTTCTCTACCATCGTGAGGAACTTAGATGGTGTAGAAGTACAAAATCGCGGACTGGAATTAACAGTAACCAGTTATAATTTTAGAAAAGGACCTTTTACATGGACTACAGATTTTAACTTTACTTTACCACAAAACAAATTAAAGAAATATCCGGATCTTGAAAAGTCCACGTACTTTAACACCTATGCAATTGGTCAGTCCTTAAACAGGATCTTCGCCGCCCAGTTTACTGGTGTTGATCCTGCCACTGGCTTATATACCGTTAAAGATGTAAATGGAGATAACCAGGCAACCACAGCAGATTATGGAGTTATCGGTTCGTTGGACCCTACATTTTATGGAGGGATCAGTAATAATTTTAGTTACAAAAGGTTTAACCTGAGTTTCTTCCTGCAGTTTACTAAGCAATTGGGAAGAGACTGGAGAACCAATAATTTATACAACCCTCCTGGTAGTGCTTTCAATGTTCCTGAACTCGCTTTAAGTCGCTGGCAGAATCCAGGGGACATTACAGATGTCCAAAAATTCACGACCACACAAGGTGCCATTTATGGTACAGCAGGTTTTTACCCCTATAGCTTTTCTAGCGGCGCTTACACAGACGCCTCATACATCAGGTTGAGGAATGTCTATTTATCCTATGATATTCCAGTTAAATGGCTAAGCGTAGTGCACATCAATTCCTGCAAATTCTATGTTCAGGGACAGAACCTGTTTGTGATCTCTGGCTATAAAGGCGGAGATCCGGAAACCCAAAACTACACCAGGATGTCTCCTTTGCGGACCATCACAGGAGGTTTACAATTGACTCTTTAATTTTAATGATCATGACTATTCATCATATATATATCAAAACCGGATTGGCTTTTGCCATTTGTTTGACCCTATCTGCCTGCAAAAAGTTTGTGGAAGTACCCGAACCCATTGATCAGATCTCTACCGAAGTGGTATTTCAAAGCGACTCCAAAGCAGCTTCGGCAGTAAGGGGTTTGTACGGAGAAATGGTAGGAAGTACTGGCTTTTTCACTTCAGTACTTGGTTTTAGTGGTGCTGTGCAAATTTCTGCAGGGGTTAGCGCTGATGAACTTACGCTGAGTTCCTCCGGCAACCAGTTTAATGAGTTTTATACCAATGCCATTTCTTCTTCAAATGGAGTAAATGAAGGCAGTATCTGGGGTCCGACTTACAATGTAATCTATAATACGAACGCAGTAATAGAAAGTCTGGATAAATCGCCAGGTGTAAGCGCAACGGGGAAAAAACAGCTTACTGCTGAAGCGAAGTTCGTTAGGGCCGCCAATTACTTTTATTTGGTGAACCTGTATGGAGATATACCTATGCCAACCACAACAGACTATCGTTTAAATGCAACTTTGCCAAATATACCTGCTGATCAGATTTATGCTCTGATCCTCGAAGACCTGAAATATGCGAAGGATAACCTTAGCCCTGCATATATCGGTACCCAGCGTCTGAGGGCCAATAAATATGCAGCAGCAGCCCTGCTTGCGAGAGTCTATTTATACAAAAAGGACTGGATAAATGCAGAAACACTGGCAACAGAGGTAATAGATGGTGCAGGTAAAACCATGTATGATCTGGAACCAGACCTGAACAAAACTTTTTTAACCAGCAGCAAAGAGGTCATACTGCAATTACAACAACCTGGTACTAATTTGTACACCTGGGACGGATATAATTTCATTTCTTCAGGTATTCCACAATATCCAATCTCTGATGCTTTATACAATTCTTTCGAGGCTAACGATCAAAGAAAAACAAGCTGGATTAAAACCAATACGGTAACAACCGCCGGGGTTTCAAAGAACTACAATTTTCCCTTCAAGTATAAACTGAACAGCGGTACAGGAACGACAAGAACCGAGTCTATGGTATTTTTACGTCTTTCAGAAATTTACCTGATCCGTTCAGAAGCCAGGGCACAGCAATCTAAATTAACGGAAGCTATTGCAGATCTTGATGTGATAAGAAAAAGGGCAATCAATACAGTGCCTTTTCCCTCCACCGGTCCCGGCACCGGAAAAGATGGGCTGCTTGATCTGATTGCACATGAACGTTTTGTTGAACTCTTTACTGAAGGCGGACATCGTTGGCTGGATCTGAAACGAACTGGTAAAGCAGATGAAGTGCTGAGCAAAAAACCAAACTGGAGACCTCAAGCCAAATTATATCCGGTCCCTAAAGGGGATATTGATAAAAACCCCTTCCTAAAACAAAATCCTGGTTACAACTAATTTGAAATTAAATGAAACTATCATATGCTATACTTGCCGCACTTATGTTTTCAAATGTGGCAAACGCTTTTAGTCAAACAATAAGTAAAGACAGTACAAAAGCAAAACCTTATGTGCCCAGCCCGGTATTAAAAGGTTTTTATCTGGTGAAGGAATTGCCTGAAAAGATCAAAATTTACAATACTTCTATACAGCAATATCCTGATACCGGACGTTCGGCAACCATTAGTTATACCTATGCAAGGATCACCATTGCGACGGAATATGCGAAATCCGGAGATGTTAAATCTGCAGAAAACTGGCTCAAAAAGATCCCTGTTTTAACCTACTATAATCAAGGCGTGCTAAGTGTTGCTGCTGAGATGAATAAAAGAGGTGAATCCGCCTATGCTGAGCGGGTTTTAGCCCCTATTGTAGATAGTTTGAGTAAGATTTATGTAAAAACGGGTAAAGAAAAAGGTCTTTTCAACGAAAACATGGTGGTGTATGCCAGGGTATTGGCCAATAATCATCAGCCAGAAAGGATCGTCAACTACTTAAAGCCTCTGTACGAGGGAAGCGGAAAATCTTTCGAGTCGGATTTAAGAAGCATGGCACTCACGAAACCTGCTGATTATAAACTCGAAAATAACCTTTCTGTTATTTATGCGAAGGCGCTTTCTGAAACCGGGCATACGAAAGAAGCAATAAAGGTGTTGAGTTTCCTAAATCTGAGCGGTCAGTGCGATACAAAGGAACTGCGGGATGCGATTAAGGCTGAGTACTCAAAAATACCTGGTGGTCACTCTTTTTACACCAAATTCGCCGATTCTGTTCAGCGCGTTTATCATAGCAAACTGACTGCATTTGCATTGAATAAAAAGGATGACAAAAGCAAGCCCGTTAATTTCGATGCGCTAAAAGGTAAATATGTTTTACTTGACTTTTGGGGCAGCTGGTGTGGCCCTTGCAGAGCAAGTCATCCCCATTTAAAGGAACTTTATGAAAAATATAAAGATAAAGGATTCGAAATCGTAGGTATTGCACAGGAACATTCTGCCCTTGCTGCTGATAGATTATTATGGACTGAAGCAATAGCAAAAGATGGTTTAACCTGGATTCAGGTTTTAAACAATGAGAACAGAGACAAGTTTGATGTAGTATCTGAATATGGTGTAACCGCTTTTCCTACTAAAATTCTACTGGACAAAGGGGGAAATATCATTGGCCGGTATATTGGAAACAGCTCTGGAGGAGAAGGTTTCACAAATAAGCTAAAAGAACTTCTGGGAGAATAAAAATCTGAATATATGAAAAGAGAGGCTGTCTTTTATACAGCCTCTTTATAGTTTAGTTTTTGGATGATAATAAGGCCAGTCTTGCATAAATTTCAGCCATACCCGCCTGGTCAATTAATGATTTTGTGTCTTTTTTACCCAACAGACCTTGTTCATCCCTTTCTTTTTCCCAAATCCGTAAGGCGTCTTGTTTGTAAAAATCAATCCAATCCTTGTTCTGGTCAATTTGATAGAGTGCGACATAACCTCTCAGCATAACCGCATTGAACCAGTAATGAGAAGGAAGCCGATCTTTCTTATAGAAATAATCTTTAGCAGCACCTGCAATTTTTTGAGCTTCAACAAGGTATTTTTTCTCTTTGGTTATCTCATAAAGTAATACATTAGATTGAAGCATGGTACCTGCATTATAAGTATAAAACGCTTTGTCCAGCTTTAGGGAAGGAATTTTAATGTTATCGTAGAAAAGACCATCTTCAGACTGCAAGGTTTTACTGGTCCAGTTGTACACCTCTTTAGCAGTTTTCAGGTAGCGTTGTTCTTTGGTGGTTTTATAGAGTTCGAGAGCAACCAGTATCGCCGGCCCGTTGGAACAAGTATTTTTAGTTGAATGGTCTCCTTCCTTCCAGTAAAGCCGTCCGCCAGCTTGCTGGTCTGCGCCAGACATCATAAAGGTATAAATCATCTTTGCTACCTGCAGGTATTTAGGTTTATGAGTCCGTCTGTAAGCATCAAGATAAGCAATAGCAATCCACTGATTGTCGTC
>Ga0157370_10004512_pt1 | contig 15954 bp, 16 predicted proteins | sample C35metaG_FD_113463 | JGI IMG/M metagenome (GOLD analysis project Ga0157370, IMG submission 113463) | Corn rhizosphere microbial communities from Kellogg Biological Station, Michigan, USA - C3-5 metaG | ecosystem: Host-associated > Plants > Roots > Rhizosphere > Soil | place: USA: Michigan...
AGCCAGCTCAACACGCGCGCCGGCTGGGCCGCGATGGCAAGGCGGCCCCCCTTGATGGCGGAGAGGTGCTTTCGCACCGTGTTCATCTCGACGATGTTGGCGCCGGACTTGAGCAGGGCGCGATTGACCTCCTGCTTGTCCGCCAGGGTGAGGTCGGGCGCGGGAAGGGCGAGCAGCGCCGAGGCGCCGCCCGAGATCAGGCAGAGGACGAGATCGTCGGCGGTGAGGCCCTTCACCTTGTCGAGAATGCGGCCCGCCGCGGCGCGGCCTTTTTCGTCCGGCACGGGATGGGCCGCCTCGACGATCTCGATGCGCTTGCAGGGCTCCCCATAGCCGTAGCGTGTGACGACCAGCCCCTCGACCGGATGCGGCCAGCGCTCCTCGACCGCCCGAGCCATTGCTGCGCTCGCCTTGCCGGCGCCGATCACCACCGTCCGCCCCTTGGGGGCCTGAAGCTTGTCGATGTAGAGTGCGAGACAGATTGCGGGACGGGCCGCGGCGAGCGCCGCATCGAACAGGTCGCGCAGGAGCGCGCGGGCGTCGGCATCTTTCATTTGCGCGATCTTCGCACTATAGGGGCGCGATGCAACCGCTGCTCGGGCCGGACGATCCGCCGCCGTTCTCCGTCCACAATGAGAAGGGCAGGGCGCCGCTTCTCCTGCTCTGCGATCATGCCCGCAAGGTCGTTCCCAAGGCGCTGGACAATCTCGGGCTGCCAGCAAGCGAACTTTCCCGCCATATCGGCTGGGATATCGGCGGGCTCGATGCTGCCATCGAGCTTTCGTTGCGTCTCGATGCGCCTTTGGTCGCCTCCGGCTATTCCCGACTCGTGATCGACTGCAATCGCTGGCCGGGCGGCGAGGGCTCGATTCCCGAGGTCAGCGACGGCGTTGAAGTGCCGGCGAACAAGGGTCTTGTGCGGGCGCAGATCGACCAGCGGGCGCATGCCTGCTTCTGGCCTTATCACCAGGAAGTCGACCGGCAACTAGATCGCATGTCCCAGAGCGGTCGCGAGGTCTGCCTGTTGGTGGTGCACAGCTTCACGCCGGAGATGAACGGGTTCAAGCGACCGTGCCATATCGGCGTGCTCTGGAACGACGATCCGCGGTTGCCCCATCCTCTGCTGGCAGAGCTGCGTCGCGACCAGGCACTCGTAGTCGGGGATAACAAACCCTATTCGGCACGCGCGCCTTATGAATATACGCTCACGGCCCATGCGCGGCCGCGGGCATTGCCTTATTGCTCCCTGGAAATTCGGCAGGATCTGATCGGCACGCCCAACGAAGCGCGCGCCTGGGGCGGCAAGCTTGCGCCGGCGGTCGGCGCCGCCGTTGCGGCTGCGCTAGCCTGAGCCTATATCCCGAGCGAATGTGCACGGGCTAGGAGATCGCCATGGATGACAAGACTCGCACCGAGCTCGAAGCCGCTGCCTTCCGTCGGCTGGTGGCGCATCTGCAGGAACGCACCGACGTCCAGAACCTCGACCTGATGAATCTCGCGGGCTTCTGCCGCAATTGCCTGTCGCGCTGGTATCGCGAGGAGGCCGAGAAGAAAGGCATCCAGGTTCCCGACCCAAAGGCGCGCGAGATCGTCTACGGCATGCCGTACGAGGAGTGGAAGGCCAAGTACCAGAAGGAAGCTTCGGCCGAGCAGGAAAAGGCGCTCGACAAGGCGCAGCATCAGCACCGCTGAGAGCAACGCCGTCCCCGTTATCCCCACCTTTCATCGCGTCGACATCATTGAGCCGACACGGCGTCTACTTCTATGGTCCCGCCAACGCGATCAAGGAGTGGTGGACATGCCCGACGGGAGCGCTGTTTCGAAGACGGTCAAGGCCGGGCCAATCTCGGCTGACCGGCTGAAAAGCTTCATCGAGCGCATCGAGAAGCTCGAGGAGGAGCGCAAGGCGATCGGCGGCGACATCCGCGACGTCTACAGCGAAGCCAAGGGTGTGGGCTACGACGTCAAGACCATGCGCAAGATCGTGTCTCTGCGGAAAATGGATGCGGCCGACCGCGACGAGCAGGAGGCGCTGCTCGACACCTACAAGCACGCGCTGGGGATGGTCTAACTAAGGCCGCCGCGGACCGAGGTTGGCGAGAGCCGCCGTGGTCTGCGGTGCCGAGAACATCGCGGCGGCATTGTGCCCGACGCCGGGCACTTCGACCAAGATCCAGTCGATCGTCCAGTGCCGTTGCTGCGCCACCTCTTTTGCCGTCCGGAAGGCATTGCGACCGCGCGCCAATCTGTAGGGGCCTTGCGCCATCGCTTCGGGGCTATTTGCGAGATTGTGCGTTCCGGTGTCGGCAGCGCCCAGGAGGACGATCAGCGGTCGGGCAAGATAGGCGCGCAGGGCTTCCTCGGCGTATGACGCCGGTTCGACGCCGCCGAATCCGAACGGTGCCGCATCGGTGACGCTCGGCATGACCCAGGTAGAGGGGTTGGCGACGACGATCCGCGCAGCATCGGTCGCGGTGAAGGCGGCCACCCGGTCGACGAACTGGGCGCCGGCGGAGTGACCCAGCAGCACGTAAGGCATTTGCGGCGAGCCAACAGCCGCACGCGCCCAGGCGACGAGAGGTTGAATGAGATCGACAGTCCGGTCGCCGGGCTTGGTCATGGCACCGTTCCGGACTATGCCGCCATACTGGTAGAGATCGCGCGGAAAGCGCTCCTTGTCGAACAGCGGTGCGATCACGATGGCGCAAAGCCGATCGGCGAGCGGCCGGGCGCGGTCGCGATAGGGACTGGCATCGCGATTTACGCCATGGAACACCAGCAGGAGAACCTTGGCCGAACAGTCCGCAGGACGATAGGTGAAGAGGCTGAGCGTTGCCTTCGGCAGCGCCACGGATTGCTCGCCGTCCCCACGCCCGATGGTCTGTCCGCTGGCTGTGTCGGCAAGCAGCGCGGTTGCAACGAGGAACATGCCGAGAGTCTTGCGCACGATCAGAACCATATGTTCATCGGCAGGCCGTGGCGATCCCTGACCTCGGCGGGGCCGAGACGCGTCGCCATTCCCGCCGCGATCAGCGTTGCCGTGCGGCAAACGGCGACGGCATCGAGGATATCGTCGCGGGCGGCGCCTTTTACGCGGTTCACGGTGCATTCGAAGCTGTGCGCTGTGAGTAGCTTCAGCCGTTCTTCGTAGCCCTCGGGCTTGCGCTTCTTCGAGAGCACCGGCTTGCCGCCGTTCATGCGGGCAAAAGCGAGCTCGGGATGGGCCTCGTAGATGATCGAGTGGAGTTCGCGGTTGCCTCGCATTAGCGCATCGACCTCGCGCATCTTGGCGAAGAGATGGAAGGTCTGTTGATTGAGGCCGACACCCATGGCCTTGCTGAGCGCATTGGCCTCGGCGTGGGTCATGCACTCCAGCGCCGGCCGGCAGGGCGTGGGGAAGACGGAGCTGGCTTTACCGGGCAGCAGTTTCCGCGCTTCGCGCTCGCAGGCCCGGCCAGGGCGGGGCTCGTCTGTGAAGCCGATCGGCATATCGACCGCCAGAACGGAAAGGCCCTCGCAGGCGTCTGCGAGGGCCTTCACGACCTTGATATCGAGCGCACCGTCGCCGTCGCGCCGGCAGACGACCCAGCCGGTGGGGCAGCCGTCGGCGCCGGCGACGATCAAGCGTCGCCTACCATTTGGCCATCTTGGCCTTGAGGTTGGCGTCGAGTGTATCCAGGAAGTCCTGGGTATTGAGGAAGGGATGCGTGGGATCGATCAGGATCGCGAGATCCTTGGTCATCTTGCCGCTTTCCACCGTCTCGACGCAGACCTTCTCGAGCGTGTCGGCGAACTTCACGACGTCCGGTGTGCCGTCGAACGTGCCGCGATACTTGAGGCCCTGCGTCCAGGCGAAGATCGAGGCAATCGGATTGGTCGAGGTCGGCTTGCCTTTCTGATGTTCGCGATAGTGGCGCGTCACGGTGCCGTGCGCCGCCTCGGCCTCGACTGTCTTGCCATCCGGCGTCATCAGCACTGACGTCATGAGGCCGAGCGAGCCGAAGCCCTGGGCCACCGTGTCGGACTGCACGTCGCCGTCGTAGTTCTTGCAGGCCCAGATGAAGGCGCCTTCCCACTTCAGCGCCGAGGCGACCATGTCGTCGATCAGGCGGTGCTCGTAGGTGATATTCTTGGCCTTGAACTTGTCGGCGAACTCCTTGTCGAACACCTCCTGGAACAGATCCTTGAAGCGGCCGTCATAGCGCTTGAGGATGGTGTTCTTGGTCGAGAGATAGACCGGCCAGCCGCGCATCAGGCCGTAGTTGAACGAGCTGCGGGCGAAGCCGATGATCGACTCGTCGTTGTTGTACATGGCGAGCGCCACGCCACCGCCCGGAAAGTCGTAGACATTGTGCTCGATCTCCTTGCCGTCGGCGCCCTCGAACGTGATCGTGAGCTTGCCCTTGCCCGGCACCACGAAATCGGTCGCACGATACTGGTCGCCGAAGGCATGGCGGCCGATCACGATGGGCTTGGTCCAGCCCGGCACCAGCCGCGGCACGTTCTTGCAGACGATCGGCTCACGGAAGATGGTGCCGCCGATGATGTTGCGGATCGTGCCGTTGGGCGAGCGCCACATCTCCTTGAGGTTGAACTCCTTCACCCGCGCCTCGTCGGGCGTGATCGTGGCGCATTTGACGGCGACGCCGTATTGCTGCGTTGCCTTGGCCGAATCGACCGTCACCTGGTCGTTGGTCTTGTCGCGGTATTCGACGCCGAGATCGTAGTACTTCAGGTCGATGTCGAGGTAGGGCAGGATCAGCTTGTCCTTGATGAACTTCCAGATGATGCGGGTCATCTCGTCGCCGTCCATCTCGACGACCGGACTCTTCACCTTGATCTTCGGCATCGTGCTTCCTTTCGAGCCTCAAGCTTCTCGGTGCATGCAGGGTTTCAGCAAGCCGCCCCGGGGCGGTGCCATCCGACGCCGCGTCAAAGAGCGGCGAGTGCCGCGTTCAACGTCGCACTCGGCCGCATCCCCGCCGATGTCTTGGCCTGATCAACCAGATAGTAACCACCAGTATCCACCGGCTTACCCTGCGCGGCGATCAGCTCGGCATCGATCTTTGCCTCGTTGGCCGCCAGCGCCTCTGCCAGCGGCTTGAAGCGGGCCGACAGGGCGGTGCTGTTGTCACGCCTGGCCAGCGCCTCTGCCCAATAGAGAGCCAGGTAGAAATGGCTGCCACGATTATCCAGTCCGCCGACCTTGCGTGCCGGCGAACGGTTGTTCTCGAGGATCTTGCCGTTGGCCTCATCGAGCGTCTCGGCCAAGACCTTCACGTCCTTATTCCCGGTCGTCTGCGCCAGATGTTCCAGCGAAGCGCCAAGCGCCAGGAATTCGCCCAGCGAATCCCAGCGCAGATATCCTTCGTGCTGGAACTGCTCGACATGCTTGGGCGCCGAACCGCCGGCCCCGGTCTCGAACAACCCGCCGCCCGCCAGCAATGGAACGATCGACAGCATCTTGGCTGACGTACCCAGCTCCATGATCGGGAAGAGATCAGTCAGGTAGTCGCGCAGCACATTGCCCGTGACGGAAATGGTGTCGAGACCCTTGCGAATCCGATTGAGCGAGAACTTCATGGCCTCGACCGGCGCCAAGATGCGGATGTCCAGGCCCGACGTGTCCTCGTTCTTGAGGTACTTCTCGACCTTGGCGATCAGCTGCGCGTCGTGCGCGCGCTTGGCGTCGAGCCAGAACACCGCCGGCGTGTTGGTCAGGCGCGCGCGGCGCACCCCGAGCTTGACCCAGTCCTGGATCGGCTCGTCCTTGACCTGGCACATCCGGAAGATGTCGCCGGTCTCGACCGGCTGTGACAGCAGGACCGTGCCGTCATCGGCGACCACGCGCACCGTTCCAGCGGTCGCGACCTCGAACGTCTTGTCGTGCGAGCCGTATTCCTCGGCCTGCTGCGCCATCAATCCGACGTTCGGCACCGATCCCATCGTCTCCGGGGCGAAGGCGCCATGCGCCTTGCAGTCCTCGATGACGGCCTGGAACAGCGTCGAGTAGCAACGATCCGGGATCGCGGCGATCACGTCGTGCAGCTTGCCGTCGGCGCCCCACATCTTCCCCGATTCGCGGATCATCGCCGGCATCGACGCATCGATGATCACGTCGCTCGGCACGTGGAGGTTGGTGATTCCCCGGTCGGAATTCACCATGGCCAGGCCGGGCCGCTTCGCATAGGTGGCCTGGATGTCGGCCTTGATCGCCGCCTTTTCGGCCTCCGGCAGCGTCTCGATCCGGGTCAGCATGTCGGCCACGCCGTTGTCGGGATCGACGCCGAGGCGCGCCAGCGTGGCGTCATGCTTCTCGAACACGTCGGCGAAGAACACGGAAACGCAATGACCGAACAGGATGGGATCGGAGATCTTCATCATGGTCGTCTTGAGGTGCAGCGAGAACAGGATGCCGTCCTTCTTGGCAGCGTCGATCTGTGCGGCGAAGAAGGCGCGCAATGCCTTGCGGTTCATCACCGACGCATCGATGATCTCGCCGGCCTTGAGCGGAATCTTCGGCTTCAGCACCGTTACCGCGCCATCGCTGCCGACCAGCTCGATACGGGCATTGGTCGGCGCCGCAATGGTCGTCGCCACCTCCGAACCGTAGAAATCGCTGCCCGACATGTGCGCCACGCGCGTCTTCGAGCCCTTGCTCCAGGCGCCCATCTTGTGCGGATGGCTGCGCGCGTAGGCCTTAACGGCGCCGGCGGCGCGGCGGTCGGAATTGCCTTCGCGCAGCACCGGATTGACGGCGCTGCCGAGGACCTTGCCGTAGCGGGCGCGGATTTCCTTGTCCGCTGGCGTCGCGTCGCTGTCCGGATAATTCGGCACGTCGTAACCCTTGCTCTGCAACTCCTTGATCGCGGCCTTAAGCTGCGGGATCGAGGCGGAGATGTTGGGCAGCTTGATGATGTTGGCCTCGGGGCGCATCGCAAGCTTGCCGAGCTCGGCGAGCTCGTCGTTGATCCTTTGCGCGGCCGTCAGTTTGTCGGGGAAGTTGGCGATGATCCGGCCGGTCAGCGAAATATCCTTCAGCTTCATCTTTACGCCGGCTGTCGCGACGAAGGCCTCGACGATCGGCAGCAGCGAAAACGTCGCAAGCCCGGGTGCTTCATCGACCTTCGTCCAGACGATTTCGAGATCTGACATACCTGTATCTCCGTGCGCCGCTTTCGCTTCGGCCGAGTTGATCTGTTGCTGACTATGGCCTGTCTTGTTGCATCGCGGTGAGGCAAAGGCAATCTTCGGCACGACGTCACCAGGGCACGCGGCCGCGTGATCGCACAGCAGGGCCGGTACAGCTCAAAGGCGATCCAACTCCTTTTGTGCGCCATTTACGCGCGGCATCGTCGCCAGGGTGGGCAGCACATCCTCGAGTTCGGTCACGAACACGACATGATCGAGGTGGCCGGGTGCGGCGAAGCCGCCGTCGACCACGCCGCGCAGCAGGCTGGCCAGCGGTTCCCAGTAACCGTCGACATCGAGAATGGCGATGGGCTTGGCGTGCAGCCCAAGCGTTCGCCAGGAGAGGACCTCGAAGAACTCCTCGAGAGTGCCGATTCCGCCCGGCAGGACCACGAAGGCATCGGCACGCTCGAACATCTGCAGCTTGCGCTCGTGCATGGTCTCCACGACGACCGTCTCGTGGAGTTTGGGGTGCCCCGCCTCGCGCTGCAGCAGGAAGCGCGGGATGACCCCGACCACACGTCCCCCGGCGTCGAGGGCAGCATTGGCCAGCACGCCCATGAGGCCGACGCCGCCGCCGCCATAGACGAGTGTTCTCCCGTCCTGGGCCAGGATTTCGCCAAATTTGGCCGCCACGTCACGGGCAAGACGGTCATTGCCGAAGCGGGCGCCACAAAAAACGCAGACGGAAGAAGGAAAGGGCTCGGACACGGTCGGGTTCGTCTTCGAAAAGAGGGATCCGACGCCTTTCCGGACCCGAGCGACATGGTATCATTTCGGACAAGAAAGGGACGGCGCGATTAGCGGTTGGTCGTCGCACCGCTGGGAGTCAAATGTCACGCACTGTTTTCGCGCTGGTGGCGATCGGCGCGGCGGTCATTGCCATCGCCCTGGGGGTCGCATGGCAGAGGAAAATGAGCGACCGCGCCGCCATGAACGAGGCGAAGACGGTGCAGCCGGCGCCTCCGGCTGCGCCGACCGTCCCGGTGCCGCCTGAAAGCAAGGCGCCGCCGGCGCCAACTGCTGCCGTGATGGCGCCGAGCTTCGACGTGGCGCGCATCGATCCCGACGGCCGTGCGGTGATAGCTGGCCGCGCCGCCCCGGGCGCCAAGATCGTCCTGCTCGACGGCGGCAAGGAGATCGCCCACGGCGAGGCCGACAGCCGCGGCGAATGGGTGCTGCTGGTGCAGGAGCCGCCGCTCGGCCCGGGCCAGCACGAGTTGCGCGCGGTGCAGCATATCGAGGGGCGGGCCCCGGTCACCTCGGAGCAGGTCGTCGTCGCGGTGGTACCCAAGCCTGCCACCGGCTCCAACGAACAGACGCTCGTCATGATCGCGCCGCCCGGCTCCGTTCCGACGCTGATCCAGCCGCCAACCAAGGCCGGTACACCGAAAGTGGGAGATCTCCAGCTGTCGACGCTCGATTACGACGAGCAGGGGCAGACGACGGTGACGGGCAGGGCCGCTCCCGGCGGCCACGTGCGGGCTTATATCGACGACAAGATGGTCGGCGAGGGCACCGCCGACAAGGACGGGCGCTGGAAGTTGACGCCGAAGACGCCGATCGACGTGGGCAAGCATACGCTGCGGCTGGACAGGCTTGGAAAGGACGGCAAGCCGATCGCCCGGCTCGAGATACCGTTCGCCCGGCAGGAAGCAGTCTCGGTGGCTGGCGACAATCGCCAGCTCCACGTCGTGCGCGGCGACAATCTTTGGAACATCGCGCGGGCCCACTATGGCGAGGGGCTGCGCTACACCGTGATCTTCAATGCCAACAAAGACCAGATTCGCGACCCGAATCTGATATATCCCGGCCAGGTCTTCAGCCTGCCCAGGGTCGATTCCAAGGTCGATTGAGGGCATCGGGCCCAACGAGCGCATCCATTCATGCTGGCCAATTTCCTGATCCCCGTCCTCGACGACGGCTGGCGCTTCATTGCCATCTTTGCCGCCGTGACGTTCCTCGCGGCATTGACCGGCATCGCCTGGCTCTTTTGGCCGCTGATGGCCCTGACCCTGTGGTCGGTGTATTTCTTCCGCGATCCGCCGCGCGGCGTGCCGCAGGAGGATGGGCTTCTGATCGCGCCGGCGGACGGGCTGGTCCAGATGGTGGTCGAGGCCGTGCCGCCGGCCGAACTCGGCCTGGGCGACCAGCCGCTGACCCGGGTCTCCATCTTCCTGAGTGTTTTCGATGTCCATATAAATCGCGTCCCGTGCGCCGGCACAGTCGAGACGATGGCTTATCGGCCTGGAAAGTTCCTGAATGCCGCCGCCGAGAAGGCGAGCGAGGAAAACGAGCGCATGGCGATTGCCTTCCGACGCGCCGACGGCCGATTGATTGGGTGCGTGCAGATCGCCGGTTGGGTCGCCCGCCGCATCGTCTGCTGCATCAGGCCGGGGCAGGCGGTGGCAGCGGGTGAGCGCTTCGGCCATATCCGCTTCGGCAGCCGGACCGATCTCTATCTCCCATCCGGTGCCCGTCTGCTGGTGGCGGCGGGACAACGCATGATCGGCGGCGAGACGGTGATGGCCGAGCTCGATCCGGCGACCGACGGGCCGCGACTGGCGGTCGAACTCTAGAGAGGCGCTCGAGGACCTCATGGACAGGGACTATCGCAGCCGCCGCGGATTGCGCGGCTTTTCCGTCAACCGGCTCATTCCCAATGTGTTGACGCTGGCGGCGCTTTGCTCGGGATTGACGGCCATCAGGTTCGCCTTGCGCGGCGAGTTTCGCCTGGCCGTCATCGCCATTATCGTGGCGGCGATTTTCGATGCGTTGGACGGCCGGGTGGCGCGGCGGCTAGGGGTCACGAGCCAGTTCGGCGCCGAGCTCGATTCGCTGTCCGATTTCCTGTGCTTCGGGGTCACGCCGGCCTTGGTGCTCTATCTTGCCTCGCTGGAGGACGGCGGCGCGCTTGGCTGGGTGGTGACGCTGATGTTCCCGATTTGCTCGGCGTTGCGTCTTGCACGGTTCAATACCGGCCTGCTGGCGGACACACCGCCGCCCGCCTGGACTGGGTCCTTCTTCACCGGCGTGCCGGCGCCGGCGGGGGCCTTGCTGGCGCTGATCCCCCTGGTGGTGAGCTTCGAGGCGGGCGCGGCTTGGCCGCGCCATCCGCTGGTCGTCGGCACGACCCTGGTTTGCGTCGGCGGCCTGATGGTCAGCCGGCTCCCGACGTTCTCCTTCAAGAAGGGGAGGATTCCGCGGCATCTGGTGCTGCCGACGCTTCTTGGGGCGGCGCTGGTCATGGGCGTCATGGCAAGCTCGCCTTGGATTGGTCTGTCCTTGTTGGGTTTGGCCTATCTCGGCCTCATTCCCTTCAGTTGGATGGCGTATCGCCGCCAAGCCACTCAGGAACGGCGGCCATCCTCATCAGCCGGCGTAGTCCCGTTACGTAGTGTGGATGGTCGTTCATCTCTTGATGAATAGTAAATAATATCAAATAGATATGATATTATTTTAACGTGCATTCTTGAGAATCAATTGACGACGCGCTGTACTTTAAGTATCTTTTCAAAAACTAAGAATAATCAGATAAAAATGGAGATTCCCTCATGTTGTCTCTTTTTCGTCGGCTGACGAAGAATCTCGATGGCGCCACGGCAATCGAATACACCTTGATCGTTTCGCTTATCGCGGTTGCGGCCATTGCCTCCATGCGAACTGTCAGCGGCAAGGTCAGCAATGTGCTGAGCAACGTCAGCGGAGTCATGAGCTAGCAGGCTCGATGGTGCTGCCGAGGGCGCCCGGCAAGGGGACGCCCTTTTCTTCAGCTTCTACTTGATGGTTTTTCTTTAGTTTTAGGAGATTGTGAGTTAGATTGAAGACTGACTGATAAATGTTTGTTTTGGTAAATTTTATTCATTGTTTCAGAGTCCGATCATACTTTGTGCATTTGTTTAAGGATCAAAGTTAGGAAGAGTCCGTAAGATCCTTTGTAAAGCACAAGAAAATGGGTCGGGGACGGGGCGAGCCGGTAAATATGCGGCAGGTCTCGGATTGGGGGTCGGATGGCGCTGCTGGCGCTTCTCCAAGTCTGTTGTGTGGCGGCGTTTGCCTTTCTGCTGGTCGCGGCGGGATGGCAGGACTTGCGAACGATGCGCATCGCCAACGGCCTGTCGCTTGCAATCGTGGCAAGCTTCGTCGTCTGGGCGGCGGCAGGCGTTGGCCTCGGTCGTCTCGCCCCGGTCCAGGTTGGCTGGTCGCTGGCTTGCGCAGCCACCGTTCTTGCGCTCGGTACGGCAGCCTTCGCGACCGGTGCTGTCGGAGGCGGAGACGTGAAGCTGCTTGCCGCCGCCAGTCTGTTTGCCGGTCCCACCCATCAGTTCGACTTCCTGGCGGTAACCGCGATCGTCGGCGGTCTCCTCGGGATTGCCATCCTGGCGGGTGTGCGGATCGGCCCGTCGGGGCGATCTGAAGGCGTGTTGCCGGGCGGCTTGCCCTACGGGCCGGCGATCGCGGCTGGCGGCCTATGGGTTGCCGCTTCGCTCGTCACCGTCTGACGGCAGGAGTTCGAAGTGAACAGCAAGCGCATTGTTTTCCTGCTGCTGGCGGTCATCGTCGCCGGCACGACGGCTTTCCTGGCCCGGGCCTGGCTGCAAGGCGAGCGGGCCGCCATCCTGGCCCAGGCGCGCGCCGGCACTCATGGCGCCAAGGCGCCGGCCACGGCTCACAAGGTGCTGGTAGCCAAAGGGCTGATCCGTACCGGCCACATCGTCAAGCCCGACGACCTTCGGTGGCAGGCGTGGCCCGCAGGCGACATTGCCGAAGCGTATATCCTTGAAGGAAAGCGGCAATTGTCCGACTTCGTGGGCGCCGTTGCCCGCAACCCGATTGGACCGGGCGAACCCGTTACCGAAGCCAAACTTGTGTTGACGGGTACCCGCGGCTTCATGTCGGCGGTACTGCAGCCCGGGATGCGCGCCGTCAGCGTGGCGATCTCGGCGACCTCGGCCGTGTCGGGCTTCATTTACGCGGGCGACCGCGTCGACGTCCTTTTGACGCACACGCTCAATACGCCGAACGGTCAGCACAAAGCGACCGAGACCATCCTGCGCAACGCCCGCGTGATCGCCATGGACCAGAAGGTGGACTCGGCGCCAACCGACAAGCCGGATGTCGCCAAGACCGCGACGCTCGAGCTCACACCCAAGCAAACCGAAATTGTCACCCTTGCCGTGAAGATGGGCGATCTGTCGCTCGTCCTGCGCAGCCTGCAGGAGAATGCCGACAGCGATTCCATCGCGACCGAAGATGCTCCGGCTGAACCCGGCGACAGCTACACCCGCGATGCGCAGGTGAGCCGGCTGATCAGCGACAGTCCCCCACCGCAGCCCGTCACGCACACGGTGTTCGTGCTGCGCGGCAGCGGCCAGAACAAGCAAACTCTCGACGACGGCAACGGCGGTTCCGGCGGCGAGGAAGGTGAATCAGGAAAGTCCGCCGACAAGAAGACGCCGCGTACGACCACGTTCACCCGAACCTACAGCGTGTCGCCATGATAACGATCCCCTCCGTTGAATCGACCCCGCGAAGGTGGCGCTATGTCAGCGCTTCTCTGTCGCTGGCTGCATCTCTTGCCTTTGTCCTGCAACCTTGCCTCGCGCTCGCCCAGTCGCCGGACGCCAGTTCGACGTCTCAAGGCCATGCAACGAAGCCCCCTGCCAAGCACGGCGCAAAAAAGGCTTCGAGGCATGCGCCGAACGACTTCGTTTCCGACGATCTCAACCGACGCGAGGCGGAACGCGCCGCACAGGTCGTCCGCGAGATGGCCCGGGAAGCTGCGCTAACGACCGATCCTTCCAAGGCGCCGAACGCTGCTGTCGAACCGACCCATGCGCGCACGCCAGCCGTCGCGCCTTCCGGAAAATCACAAGCCCATGCCCAGCGCACGGCAAGGAAGGTTTCGAGGCATGCGCCGAACGACTTCGTCTCCGACGACCTCAACAGGCGAGAGGCGGAACGCGCGAAGCGCGTCGTGCACGAGTTGACCGATGCCGCCGTGCCTGCGGCGGCAACGCCGGCCGTTATGGCGCAGGCCATGCCTGGCGGGACCGGACGGCCCGAAATAATGCGCGGCAGCACTCCGGTGCATGTGACGCAGGCCCCGGAGCAGGCCGAAGTGGTACGCGGCGGTGCGGCCGATACGGCACGGGCACCGTCGCCCGCGGGCCAGCCTGCCGACGCGAATGCGAAATCGGAGCCGTCGTTCCTTCCGCCAACGTCGCAGGCGGCGCCCCAGCTCGCGCAAGCACCGGCCCCCGCGCCGGTGCCGATCCAGCCGCCACCCGGCACGACCGCGCCAAGCGCCCCGCCAGCCGTCGTCGGCGGAGCGCCCGGTCGGTCCTTCGGACAGAGCCAGGTGGTGTCGCCGCAGCAGCCGACGCTCAGGCTCGAGGTCAACAAGGGGACGGCTGTCAAGCTGCCGGGGCCGGCCTCCACGGTATTTGTGGCCGCTCCCGACATTGCCGACGTCCAGGTGAAGTCGCCCGGCATGATCTATGTCTTCGCCAAGAAGCCCGGCGACACCGTGCTCTACGCCGTCGACAACCAGGATCGGGTTCTGCTCAACACCATCGTCAGCGTGACCTCGCCGCTCAGCCGCATCAAGGGAACGCTCGATTCGATCCATCCCCACAACGGCGTCACCTTCGACAACCAGGGCGAGACAATCGTCCTGGGCGGCACCGTCCGCTCGGCGCAGGTGGCCGAGGATGCGCGCCGGCTGGCGCTGCAGCAGGTGAACGGCAACGCGACCAAGGTGATCAGCAACATCCAGGTCGATGCGCCGAACCAGGTCCAGCTCCAGGTCAAGGTAGCCGAGGTCAATCGCGACTCCCTGAAGCGCGTTGGCATCAACTGGCAGAACATCAGCAATGTCGCCCTGTTCGGCACGGGATGGGCCTCGGCCGGCTTTGCGATCAACACGATCCAGAGCACAGGCGGCGCCTCTTCCGGCCTGATCAGGCTGCAGAGCAATGGCGGTCTCACGTCACTGATCGATTTCCTTGCCACGCAGGGCCAGGCCACGATTCTCGCCGAGCCGAACCTGATTGCCATGTCCGGGGAGAACGCAAGCTTCCTGGCAGGCGGTGAAATCCCCGTGATTGCGCCACAAGGCGGGATCACCAATACGATCGCGGTCACCTACAAGCAGGTAGGTATCAGTCTCAACTTCACACCGACGATCATTGGCGACCGCATCAACCTCAAGGTTGCGCCGGAGGTGAGCCAGGTGACCACGACCGGACAGGTGAGCGTGCCGATTTCCAATACGGCATCCATCATCGTGCCGGCGATCCAGACGCGCCGCGCGTCCACCACTGTCGAGCTCGGAAGCGGGCAGAGCTTCGCGATCGCCGGCCTCATGCAGCGGACGACGAAGCAGGATATCCAGAAGATGCCCTGGCTCGGCGATATTCCCGTGCTGGGCGCGCTCTTCAAGTCCGACGCCTATCAGCGCAACGAGACCGAGCTCGTCATCATCGTCACGCCCTACTTCGTCCAGCCGACGAACGATCAATTGCGGACGCCGCTCAGCTCGCGAGTGCCGCCGACCGACGCCGATCGACTCGTTTACGGGCGCTTCAACAATCCCACGCCGCCGCAGCGCTTGACGGTGGGCCAGCAGACAGCCGGCCCGACGGCGGGCTTCAAGCTCAACTAGGAGGGAGTTCGATGCGCTCCATTCTCCTCGTCCCTCTCGCAGCATTGGCGCTTGCCGCCTGCGAGAATCCGGTGGCGCAGCAGGCAGCGGTCGACACGCGCATGACGCCGGCGCGCGCCGACACCATGCTGGCAATCGGCTTCCGCGCCGGCTCGGGCCAGCTCGATGCCGGCCAGGTGCACGAGCTGCAGGCCATGGTGGCGGCCGGCCGCGCCGCCGAACGCGACGAGTTCGTCGTGGTGACCGACGGTTCGGGCGGTCCGATCCAGCAGGCGCGCGCGCGCCAGGTGATGCGAAGCTTGTACACTGCCGGTGCGCAGTGGGTGGGATCGAGCCTCGAGCCGGCGATGACCATGGGGCCCAACAAGGTCGTCGTCGTCCGCTCCGAATATCGGATCGCCGAGCGCAACTGTCCGGACTACAACCCGTCCAGCATCGCCAACGTCAATGAAGCGGTGATGGGCGGCTTCGGGTGCGCGAACGCTTACAACTTCGGCCAGATGCTGGCCAGGCCGCGCGATGCCGTCGTCGGCCGGTCGGCCGGACCGGCCGACGCCACCGTAAACGCCGCCGCGGTGCAACGGTACCGCGAAGGCAAGGTGCGCACGGCGGGCGCCGATGGCGGCAGCGGCGGGGGTGGCGCCGGCGGATTGGGCGGCGGCCTCGGTGGCGCAGGTGGCGGCACCGGGATGTCCGGCAACTGACGAGGGGAACATGGCTTCGGCTTCGGCGAGCGTACAGCACCGGCCGGCGAACTCGGCCGAGGAAAAGCCGGCCATCGTCGCGATGGCCCTCATTGCCGATTCGTTGGCACAGGGGAAGGTGTCGGCCGACCTCTTCAGCATGACCATGGGCAAGGCGAATATTCGCGAGGGCTCGATCACGACCGCCCTGGCGGTCAGCGAGTGGCCACGTGATCTCGATCTGCTGATTGTCGATTTTGCCGATGCCAGCGATCCGGTCGCCGATGCCGCGGCGCTGAAAACGGCTGTTCCCGGGAATTGCATCGTGATCGGCCTCGGCCGCATCAACGACGTCGCCCTGTATCGAGACCTCATGGCGGTCGGTTTCAACGACTATCTCGCCTTGCCTCTGAT
>Ga0157370_10004513_pt1 | contig 15953 bp, 12 predicted proteins | sample C35metaG_FD_113463 | JGI IMG/M metagenome (GOLD analysis project Ga0157370, IMG submission 113463) | Corn rhizosphere microbial communities from Kellogg Biological Station, Michigan, USA - C3-5 metaG | ecosystem: Host-associated > Plants > Roots > Rhizosphere > Soil | place: USA: Michigan...
AAGCAGTGATCAAATATACAATGCCTGCAAATTCAGGATTCTCCTCCATTCCATAGAGCCAGAAGATTTCTATAATAACGCCTGAAACAAAAAAGATAAGGAAACCTATGGCTATTAAGAATTCCGGGTTGAACAGTAATTTTCCTTTTTCAAAAACCACCAATTTATTTATCAGTTGAATACTTAACAAAACTGTAATAATCGAGTACAGAATATTAAATTTGGAAGAAAAATATAGCATAGTATAGATAGATACATCGGCGATCCAGCTAACTAAATACACTGCCAATATCCAATAAGCGATCCTTTTTGATAATCCCGTTATTTTCATTTCATAAAAGAACCAAAGAATAAATACAGATTCTATTAAACTGTATATACAAGAAGGAACGCTGTTTGACAGACCGGAGTCAATACTAATAGAGGATATGATCTCCGCCAACAAACCAGCCCACATTAAAAAAATAAAGGGATAGTAGGAACTGTGAATCTTTCTGAATCTTACAAGTCCAATTATCGCAGGGATTCCAACAGAGTAACTTAGCAGGTCGATCCAGTAATAGCTATCCATTACTAAATATACCTACTAGGAGTTTAACACAGAAGCCGGTGGACAATAAATCGGACAGCGTTTTCCTTTTTCCAACAAAATAGAAGCATCCGAGGAAAGGCTGATAATATCCTGGTCACTGGCATTAGCTGCTACTAAAACAGCATGGACCGTATAATCGGTGTCCATACTATAATAAATGCGCAATTGTGTACAACCTTCCTGTGCCATCAAGGTCAGCACTTCCGCCTTATCAAAGGTCTCACAAATGGGAAGGATATTTTGGTTCTTGAAATTGCTGGCAAGAATAGTTTCTTTGTCAGCACGGAAAGCTGTTGTCATGGTAACAGCATCAGTAAGGGTGATGTCGTGGCTCATGGTTATTTTTTTTGGTTAAATAAAAACAGGGAAGGGTATCACAGAAACAAAGCCTTATCCCTAACCAGTATTAATAAGCGCCTAAAATAATTGCTTTCGCGGTAAATACTATCCGTATAAATACGGTAGTCTCCATTTGGTAGGGAGGAATAAAAATGGGCGTACCGTATTTACACGGTTGTCGGGCATTTTTGGTCTGCCAATTTTTATTCCAATTCGCGATTAACTTTCTTAAGTTAACCATTAAACCTTGGACCCTAATCTACGCCCGGATTCCAAATCCGGGCCTTTTATTGTGGTTTCTTTTATTATTTTGGTCCAGCATTTCATTCCTTAAAGCCATCCCAGTGTTGACTTTAAACAGGTGGTCCAGAAAGAGTTTGAACAAGTTTTATAATAACCACTTTTGTATTAGTTTAATCCCCTTTAAGAATTTATAGCGAAACCCTGGCGCCACTTTAAAATCTGGTTTCTGCGCATCCGAACAAATTAATACTCAAGATTTAAAAACCCCATTTTTTAAGCATATAAACAATTCTGGGATATTCAAGAGGGAAAACTCCTTCACTTTTCTTGTTCTTTGCGGGCATCGATTTATTCTAAAGAAAAGAATTTTATTCTTCCCCTTTTGGTCTTACACTTAGGTATTATTTTTCCTGCACCGCTTTTAGTTCTTCCTCAAGGAAAGCTGGTAACCTAGGCCTCCACTATGGGGTTTAAAATACTTGGGATATCGAATAAATCACTGTTCTTATCATCATCTTCTTAGTCCAACATAGACAATTGTATATCTCTGATTTACCGTATTAATACGGTAAATTTGTCTGCCTTAATTTATTAATATCGCAACCATTCACTCCGACAAGTCACACCTTAAGCAATGGAATTCATCTTTCCCCCTGTACAAAAATTTGAAACTCGAAAAGGGGGGCTAATTATCAAAGAACTTCTTCGGGCTCAGACATTTGGCTCAACGTACGAAAAATGTGTTGAAAATGGAATTCAGTTCTATATAATAAAACAGAGTGGAAACGACGTGTTTGTATTCTTCGATAAAGTTTCCCTTGCCCTTAAGAAAAAATATAAGTATGTATTAAAGCAGTCTAATACACCAATAAAAGAAACAGTTGATAAAATAGATATAAGTGAGTTTACATGGCTAAAGCATCCCCTACTTGAAGCGACCTGTGTTAAGAAATTCACCCAAGAGCAAGTTTATAACTCCTGGAAAGATGCTTTTCATTTAAAAACTGATATTGACCATGGCAATGGTCTTCGTGTGCCACAAGTAGGCTCTTTATACGCACTGCAAGCGCATTGGACAATTTCAGCCGAAGCAGCAATTATTGTTCTACCTACCGGGACTGGTAAAACGGACACCATGATATCTGCTTTAGTCGCTTGTAAAATCAAAAAACTTCTAGTTATAGTCCCTACAGATGCATTAAGAGATCAACTAAGTTTTAAGTTCTCATCTTTGGGAGTTCTCCCCATATTTAATATGATATCTGATGAATGCGAGAGTCCAATCGTAGGTTTGATGAAAAATGCGTTCCATTCGGAAAAAGACACAGAAATGTTTTTTCATGGAGCAAATGTAATAGTTGCGACTATGAGTGTACTAACGCATTGTCCTTCTGAAATTCAATCAAAAATAGCAGAGCTTACATCTCATTTATTTATAGATGAAGCTCATCATACTCCAGCCGAAACATGGCAAACTTTTAAAAAGAAGTTCATCAATAGCAAAATCGTATTATTTACTGCTACTCCATTTAGAAATGATGGAAAAAGGTTGGAAGGTAAAATTGTATTCAACTTCCCGTTAAAAAAGGCGCAGGAAATGGATTATTTCAAGCCAATATTTTTTAAACCCATTAATGAGTATGTGGAGAAAGAGGCAGATAAATTAATTGCTGACAAAGCTGTAACCCAACTTCAGGAAGACCTTGGCAATGGATATGATCATTTACTGATGGTTAGGGTTAATTCAATTGCAAGAGGAGAAGAAATTCTTCCACTATATGAAGCATACGATCAATTTAAGCCTGTACTTATTCATTCTCAGATCAAACCCAAAAGCAGAATAAAAGATTTGATAAAAGATATTCTTGCAAAGAAAAATCGAATTGTTATTTGTGTGGATATGCTTGGTGAAGGATTCGATTTGCCAGAGCTTAAAATTGCTGCCTTCCATGACACCAAGAAAAGCTTAACTATTACGCTACAATTAGCTGGAAGATTTACAAGAGTAAAATCAAATTTAGGGCCCGCTACATTTATTGCGAACATTGCGGACCCATCAGTAAATGAAGATCTAGAAGATCTATATTACCGAGATTCTGATTGGAATATTTTGCTGCCAGATCTTTCATACAAAATGAGTCTTGAGCAAGAAGATTTTAGAGCTTTCCTTGAAGGGTTTAAGGGTTTTCCGGACAAATTCCCGATTCAAGCAATAAAGCATCCATTAAGCACAATCATTTTTAAAGCAAAATCTGATAAATGGAAACCGTTGGATTACAAAAAAGGAATTAAAGGAATTGATAATTATCAATTTCAATATGGCGATTACAATAAAAGCCATGAAACTCTAGTAGTCATTCTAGGCAAGAAAACACATGTAAAGTGGGCAAAGGTTCAAGATTTTGAAAGTATAGAGTGGGATATCATTATTTGCTATTTCGATAAAAAAACAAATCTTCTTTATTTGCATGCTTCCAATACTAATTCCTATTATAATTCATTTGTTGAATCCATTTGTGAAGGCGCAAAACTATTAAATGGAGAAGAAATTTTCAGATGCTTTTACAATATTAATCGTTTAAGATTACATAATGTAGGTGTAAGAGAACCTATGGGAAGAGCCATGAGTTATATCATGAGAGTTGGAAGTGATATAAAAAGGGCTTTACGGGATACTGAAATTAAAAAGGCAATAAAATCCAACATATTTGGCGTTGGATTTGAAAATGGGAACAGAGCAAGCATTGGATGCAGTCACCATGGGAGGATATGGTCAATGAGAACTAATAACATCCTTACATGGATCCACTGGTGCAAAGGGATAGCAAATAAGGTCACAGACCCAAGCATTGACCCCGACATAGTGTTAAAGGGAACCTTATTACCAAAGGATATTCCCAATATTCCTGATATTCTAGCATTCGGCATCGAATGGCCGGATATAATATTTCGGCAACTTATTGGAAGTTTTGAAATTATCTTCAGCAATGAGGCCTATCCTATTTGGAATTGTGATATTGAACTGAAAAACCAAACAAAGACCTCAATTCAATTTGATGTGGTATTGCCCTCTGGCTCAAAGGAATTTGAACTTATTTTATACACAGAGGATAAAATTAATAAGTTCAAATTCATTTCGAAAGTTGATTTATTCTTGCACGAGGGGAATAATAAAACAAATCTTTGCGACCTCTTCTACGAGTATCCACCACTAATTTATTTTGTTGATGGTTCTTTCTTAGAAGGCAACCTTCATACAGAAATAACAGAGATTATCCCCAACTTTTCAATGGATAAAATTGAATTACATGATTGGAATCGCATAAACATTAGAAAAGAATCTCAAACTTATTTAAAACATCAGGATTCAATACAATACAGTCTCATTCAAAAGCTAGTTGCAGAAAACAAGTATTCACTATTAATGGATGACGATGATAAAGGGGAGATTGGAGACATAATTGGTTTTCACGTTTTTGAAGATCAGAAAGTTTTGGTAATTGATGTATACCATTGCAAATACTCATCTGAGGATTTTCCAGGCTTGCGGGTTAAAGACTTCTATGAAGTATGCGGGCAAGCCCAGCGTAGTATCAAATGGATGGAATGTATAGAGGAAATATTCAAACATTTAGGTAGAAGGAATGCCGATCGTTTAAGAAGATTAGGGGTAAGTAGATTTGAAGTAGGGGATGACAACCTACTCGACCTATTAAAGAGAAGAGCAAAGAAAGATTTGAAAGTGAAAATGAATATTTTTATTGTACAGCCGGGACTATCTTTTGGAGACTATGATGAAACAAGCGAAATATCTAAACTATTAGCAGTCGTAGAAACTTATTTGAAAGAAACCTGGAATGCAGACCTCAAGGTTATTGCAAGTGAGTAATAAATAATAATAAAAATGCTGCCTATTTAATGACTGATTGGGAAAATGAACAGATTATAAGTGCTAACATTACTGAAACAGAAAGCAAAGGAAGCCCAAGAGTCGGGTACTATGCTGAACAAATTCTGGAGGCCTGACCCATTCCGTATATCATTAAGAGTAAAATTGAAGGACCAATAACTGCGAACAAAAGAGTATGCCTAAGTTTAAGTATCTTGAAAGTCTGGAATATATTCATCAATTAAATCCCACATGGCCAAAGCGGTTGAAAAAATAAAGGTGGCTATTGAAGAACACAAAGACTCAATAGATCTTAGCAGTCTCAACTTACAAGAAGTACCAATAGAATTAAAAGCTGCATTGCATTTAAAACGTATAAACTTAAGTTTTAACAAAATTGAAGTACTTCCTGATTGGTTTTCAGAATTTGTGAATTTAGAGAATTTGGATTTTCGTGGAAATAACTTGTCTAGGTTGATTCCTGACATGAGAAAACTAGGGAATCTAACTACTTTAAATCTTCGCAATAATCTATTCCAAGAAATACCAATTGAGATGCGAGAGTTAAACAAATTATTTTTTGTTTCTTTTAGTTCAAATCAAATAAGTGTAGTACCGGAGTGGTTCTTTAAAATCCCAAACGTCAATATAGAAGACAACCCCATTATCGATCCACCCATAGAAATCTACTCCCGTGGACATGAAGCGATAGCCAACTATTTTAAAGAAAGAGAGAAAGGCACCGAAAATCTATACGAAGCGAAATTGCTTATTGTAGGGGAGGCAGGTGCTGGCAAGACTTCCCTAATGAACAAAATATTAGATGAAAATTACATTCTCAACCCATTTGAGGTATCAACAAAAGGAATTGAGATAAAACCCTACTATTTTCATACGACAGACAAGAATTATTTCCGGATCAATATCTGGGATTTCGGTGGACAGGAAATTTACCATGCCACACACCAATTCTTCCTAACAAAACGATCCTTATACATTCTTCTGGCCGACAACCGTGCAGAAAACACTGACTTTAACTATTGGCTTCAAACAATCGAATTATTAAGTGGCAATAGTCCGTTACTAATTGTGCAAAATGAAAAACATGACCGTAAGAAAGATATCAATGCAGAGGGGATGCGGGAGCGTTTTAAAAATATTAAAGGAAGTTATTCATTTAATTTAAATTCTGATAAATCAAATCTTAGAGCACTGGTCCGAGGAATTCAATACACAATTTCAGAACTCCCTCATATTGGCACAGAGCTTCCTAAGATTTGGGTTGACATTCGAAAGGAATTGGAGCAAATATCAGCCAAACGATCTTATATCACAGAATCAGAATATCTGGAAATTTGTACATCGCACGGAATGGTAGAAAGAGAAAGAGCAAGTTTCCTTAGCGACTACCTTCATGACCTCGGTGTATTCCTACATTTTAGAGATAATGCTGTATTAAAACGCTGGATAATTCTACGCCCAGATTGGGGTACAGAGGCAGTTTACCGGATACTTGATGATGAAAAAGTAATCTCTTCAAATGGTTATTTCAATAAAGAAGATCTCCGGCAAATCTGGCAAAGTTCTTTATATGTAGACATGCATGATGAATTGATTTCACTGATGATGAAATTTGAACTTTGCTACAAATTAGAAGACCAGGACACCTATATAGCTCCCCAGCTATTACAAACAACAAAAAGCCGATATCAATGGCTGGATACAGGAAATTTATCAGCAAAGTATGATTATGATTTTATGCCAAAAGGGATAATAACTCGTTTCATAGTTCGCATGCATTTTTACATCTCAGATCAAAAGATGGTATGGCGGGAGGGGGTAATCCTGGTAAGAGAGGAAACAAGAGCGGAAATAATCGAAACATATGGTAAAAAAGAAATTCGAATTCGTGTACAAGGCAGAAATCAACGTGAATTTCTTGCAATAATCCTAGACTCCTTGGACAAAATTCATTTGACATACTCAAATCTCAAAGTGAAGAAATTAATTCCTTGCAATTGTTCTGTCTGTTCAAAAAGTATTACACCCTACTACTTTTCTTATGATGAACTGAGAAGGTATTTGATCAATGGAATCATGGAAGAACGGTGCAAGAATAGTTTAAAAATGATGAAGATTGAAAATTTGTTAGCAGATGCCTTGGGGAAAAATATAGAAATTAATGCACTTACAACTGTTTACATTTCAAATGTATCAGAAGATGATAATCTAAAATCAGAGTTTCTTAAATATTTAAAGCCTATAACCAATACAAAAAAATACAAGGTATATGAAAATTCCGATGTCAAACCCGGGGAAAATGAAAAAAGTTATGTAAGAGACAAAATTGATACTTGTGACGTAATAATATTATTAGTAACACAAAATTATCTCGTGGATGATTGGACTTTTAGTAACCAATTAACAAGAGCAATGGACAGAAGTGAGGTAGGATCATGTCTAACTATCCCAGTTATTCTCAAGGATTGCAATTGGAGTGAAACTCCTCTTTCTAAATTAAAACCTGTACTCTTTAATAAAAGCCCTCTTCTTTCAAGCACAAATGCTCTTGAAAGCGCTTTTGTGGATGCATCCTTACAAATAAAGACAGCTATACAATCATTCTTAGAAAAGAAACAGCTAGAAATTGGAGAAAAATTAATACATGACAATGACTAAGACAGACGTGTTTATAAGTTATAGCCACGAAGATGCAAAGTACTTAAAGCAATTTGCTAGGCATCTATCTACATTTAAGAATAAAATTGACATTTGGGATGATACCAGGATAAAGCCAGGAGACATATGGCGGCAGGAGATAGAAAATGCATTAATTAACTCTAAGGTTGCGGTTTTACTAATTAGCGCAGACTTTTTTCATTCTGACTTTATAAGCAAAGTCGAACTTCCAACTTTGTTACAACGTGCGGAAGAAAAAGGTACGCATATCCTTTCAGTAATTATTAAACCTTGTTTATTTGACGAATACCCTGAGTTAAATAAATTTCAAGCTATAAATAGGCCCGATAAAACTCTCCTTGAAATGACTGAATATGAACAGGAACAGGTCTGGATAAAAACAGTTAAAGAAATAAAAACGAAAGTTAATTTAGGTGTATGATGTATAAAGGTTTATAGGCTTTTAAACGAAGCTATTTTAGACTCGATTTGTTTAAACTTTTAAGACCTCAGCTTTAAATCTCTGCGTTAAAGTGCCCATGTTTCCACTTATAGTTCATGCAACTTTTTCACTTAGGGTTATTTGTCTGCACATGTTTTGTGGTTGTATATTAGGCCATATTGACTCCTTAAAAAATAAAGAGGAGAGACAGGTCTGCCCCTGCACCCAAAACTAACGTCCCCCGTTCTTAAGCGGCTATTTATTAAACTTTTCCGCTGACTCAGGGACAGCTTCTCCTTTTGAAAAAAGTAACAGCCAGTCATAATTATTTTTTCTTTGTTTCAGTCTTTACAGCACCAAATTTAAAAATAACTGACAGACTGAGGTTGCGAGGGCACTGCCATTTTTTGTAATCCGGAAAAAGCTCAGTGCGATCTGTACCGCGCTTGCATCATAACCTGCCTGCGGCTTAGAGGTAAATCCACCGGATAAAAAGTACACCAACCGTTCAAATTCGTGCACAATACAGAGAGAGGCTTTCCATCGATTGCAAATGAAAGTTCCGGTCAATCCATAGTTTTACAGCATGCAGAATCAATTCTCAAGATAGCGGTGCCCATGGAAGGAAATGTACACTTGGGAAATACCTAATGATTATTTTCTGTGAGCTGATAAAAAGATAATATTCAGATGGTATCCGTACTAATACTGATGATTTTTTTGAGTGAAGTCTATACTTTTGTAGCTATCAATTACATTTAAAATCACATTTTATGCCACACAGGATACTGAATGAAGATTGGTCGGATTATGATAAAAAAAAGAAGAAATGGGAAGATAGATTTTTCTTTTCTTGCGATGAGCCTTGGGAGATCGATTATCTCATCGGGAAGATCCGAAAACATGAGCCTACAAAAAGTGATGCAACAATCAGGGCCGCGATCGCTTCCTGCTGTAAAACAATTTCAGGAAATAAACCACGGGAGACTTTTGTAAAATGCGTTATGGGAAAATTATAGGCAGCTAAAGCTTGAAAATCGAGGGTCCGGTGTATGTTTTGCTAATAGAACACAGGTTCCGCAAAAATGGCTAATATTCAGGGCACCTTTTTAAACATTAATGATTTTCGGAAGGACTTTGGGTACATTAATGGATGATATCTATATGATGAAATAAATATGCAAATGCCTTAAAGTGGAATTACGTGTCTTGGAAGGGAAATAAAGTTTTAAGGTAAGTGGACTTATCGTTGCATTTTTGGCCTTGGAATTCGGTTGACTTCCAATTAAATTTAATGGCATACTCCGGATTTGGGAGAAAGCAGGAGGGTGATGCATGAGGCTTGATAAGAGAGAAAGGGTGGATGGATATTCATTATTTAGCCGGGTGCTAATTTTAATAAACCTGATTCACCGGCATATTATTCTGCAGTTCGCCAATGGCTTTAATATATCCAATGAATTCATTCAATGCGTCCACCTTTGAGGTGGATATTTGTTCATTCAGACCGGAGTCGGATCTAAAGGAGTAGGTAGAATATTGACAGATTGGGATTTGATAATTATTATTAAACCTTCTATCTGGCCCTCCATCTTTATTTAAGAACCGCCAGGTATAATCCACCACCACTGAATCCGACGGGACTGAACCCGTCTCAATAAATCGAATTGTCTCTCCCAAAGTCTCCACGTTTTTATACATGATCCCGCCGTACCCCCCCTTCTTTTTGATGATCACTCTTTCTGGGAAAAAGTAGAGCTGCGTTTTTGCTAGCCCTAAATAAGGAATCTCAATATTTGTTTCTAAATGCCTCAGCGGCTTTTTGTTGGATGACATGCGCAGTAGCGGAATTCTTCTCACCAATTCAGAAGCTCCACTGGTGTACTTGTAGTCATAGGTAGCTTGAGCATGGAGGTATTGCCATACTCTTGAGCAACTAAGTATCGCTGAAAAATGGTGAACGAACTGCTGGTAAACCTCTTTAACCTTATCATCCATATCATAATGAATTGCGATGGTTAATCTTTTTTTATCCGCCCGATATAAGTATCGTAAAAGGAAAAAGAAAAAGATAAGGAAGCAAACCAGTACAGTGAAAAAAGAAGATTTTTGCGTTTCAAATAATGTGGGACTTTCCTGGAAACTATATTCTTCATGCGTAGAGACCTTATCTTCCTTTTTAGTCAGTTTTTTTGAAACATAGCCCTCATGGCCATTATAGTTAATCTTATACCATTCATGGTTACTGTCGGATAAAAGTTCATACCCCTGTGTTCCCATGACCCCAATCGGTAGGCTTTTTTTACCAATCGTATTTCTAACATTTATTTTAACCTTTTGAGCGGATTTGATAAGGGTCCTCGTATCGATCACCCTATTGTTAATCTTTTCCTGCGTTGTATAAAAGAAAAAAAAATAAAGCAAGAGGCCAAACGATATTATCAAAGGGAAAATTCCAAGCAATTTATAGTAAGAAATCTTTTCCCCTTTCTCGGAAAGTTCATCTATAAAATTTTGAGAGCCTGTGTCTGTAATTTCCTCCACATCCCCGGAGGTGATGGTATGAAGATCCTCATTAGGCGACACGGGAACAGGGACTTCCTGATACTCATTGTTTGTTCTCGACCTCCCAAAACTGGATATTTTTTTACGGTAATAGATTCCATTACTCCCAAAATTGACATATGTCCCTCGTTTGCCAAAATTGACTCTCGCTCCTTTCACACCCAAGGAGTAACTGATACCCGATTTTGAAAAATTGATCCTGAATGGCCCTCTACCAAATGATTTTCGAAAATAGAATCCCATGATAAATGACTGTTTGTCTTTAGTTACGAGTTCTGGTATTCCTTGCGATGATGCAGAGCTTAGCTTAATCCGGGTTCGAATTTTCCACTATACAGTCCCATTTTTTTACATTCAGCGGCATTGTCCCTCCTTCTACAGCGACTACTGTGGCTGCCTAACCCTGTCAAATGTCGTGGTTTTTTCTTTTCTAAAATCCCCATTTTTATCATACTCCATAAGCAACATCTCTTTTGGTGTCCGAATCGTCATTTCTAAGAGCAGAATAAAACCAACAAAAGGAAATGGGGATATTCTCTCATTTGATTTTTAGGAAACCCGGCGAGGTTAATAGTCTCTCTTCTTTCTATTTTTGATGCTGTTGCAATAATTGCTATTCATTTTACGGGTATTAAATTGTAAGGTAATTCTGCCCAACAGCGTTTATAGTTTAAGGCCAGCTGCTATAATATTTCAAAAAAATGCTTGACATCACCGATCGGTGTCGTATTACTAAATGATGCAAGTACCGTTCCGTGTGTGGAACCATCTCTAATCTCAATCGCATTGGTGTTATGATTATACACAAAGCAAAGTCGTCTCTCTGAAACCTGTAACCACAAAACATTTTTCATTTCGCCCTCCCGGGACAACACCCGAATATCATTGGTAGTACGCCAAATGATCCCTCCTGCAATCGCCAGCGCAATTTCGTTTACATTCTGGGCGTGGTGATTGGCGCGGTCTAGGACTCCTGCGAGGTAATCTCTTAGGATATCAATATTATGAAGCGTTGTTGCCATATTGAAGGTTTTTAAGGCAGCCCGTGCGTGCCTCCTAAAGTAGTTTGAAAATTCATTAATAAAATGTCCATTGCCAGCTTATGCATGGTCATCACATTCGCACCATACACGGATATGGCAATTCTGTCCATTTTCATCGCAAACCTCTGCTGTCCGGATACATCTTTTTGGACAGTTGCGAAGGTCCTCCGAATGAAAATTGAAATTGCTTGTCGCCAGACTGATCTCAGTCCCTTCAGGATGAAACTCATACTTCTCTAATAACCTCCTCAGTGACCTGTGAAATCTTTTTGTGTTATCGGGGGCTGGTCCTTTGATATTTTTCTTTCCCATAGTTAACGTATATTGATGATGGTTGAATCAGTTAACAAATTTCCGGCTGCATCTTTTACCGTCGTTGTCCTAAACTTTACAATTCCCACATAACTGTTTGGCGTAGGCATGGAAAAGAAATTGACACAATTGCCAGCAGCGTCGGTAACCACCGTTTTGTTCCTGAAATTTCCGATCGCAACATTATTTTGATCCAAGGCCTCCAGCGTGATAAACTGCCCAAGAGTAGGCACCCCCATCCCCACTTCCCTTCTCACATTTACTGTCACCGTAACTTCGCCATTTGATGCCGGCAGGTATATCAGTTTATCCGTTGTCACCCGCAACAGCGTTGGATAAGCTCTTGCAAACAAAACCGTGTCCAGGCGGGAGAAATTTTTAACGGTCGCGGTGATGATCGCGGGGACAGTATCCGTAGTGCTCACCAGATTAACGGTCGCGATCTTATGATTTTCCCCATTAGCACCCAATACACTCTGAGCGACAAGCGTCACCGTATTCTTAGCCACAATATCAAATAAACCCTTTGTTGTGGTAAGTAACACCGAATTACTGGCATCAGTAGCAGCCGGATTAATTTCTACCGATATCAATACCTTACTTACACCGTCCGCTGCTGTCGCAACTGGAAGATGACCCGCGCGTAGGATTACCTGGTCCTGCGGCACATTTTTTTCCTTGTAACAGCCCCATTGCAGCAGGGCGACCAATAGCAAGACATAGCATCTTTTATTTTCCATACGTAAACAATTTTGAGACCTCACCCAATGCATCCTTAATCTTTAGGTTAACGGACAAACCCACATATGGGGCAACACCCACTGTCTTCTTATCCAGTAAGGGGTTAGCATCATTGTTATTATAGATCAAACCCCCGGCAATCAAACTGATATAGTGATTGAATTTATATCCTAGCCCCAGCATGATATTATCGTTCCCAAAAAGATTGCTCCGGTAACCGGTTTTTGCAATGGAGTTCAATGTAATGCCTAGATTGGCTGTGAACCGTTGCCAGAAACTGATCTGCTGGTTTTTGGCCAGCATGGAAATCGGGAGGTCACTATCCAGGGGCCGAAACGACACGTTAATCCCTACATATCCGGTCGCTACATTAAAATTTTTTTGAAATCCCGTAAATAAAACACCACCTTCCCCCACAATATGTAGCGATGCATCGGTCTGCACAGTATATTGCATGGTGGAAAGATTACCCGCAGGCACCACATCCTGAAATAATTTTATCTGTATGCTGTTCTCTGTGTAATAATCCACTGTCTTCATGCGCTCTGTTAATTCCTTTGCCGCCCAATTTAGGTTACCCCCGTATTTTTGAAAGATATCCCCCAGTTTTTGTTGGGTATAATATAGTGACAGCTCGCGATAAGTGGGCACATTGGATGAACCGGCCGCACCCCGGTATTGTTTATGCTTACTCTCTGCATCCTTCTCCTTTTTATCATAGATCAATTTGAAAATGCTTAAGTATTCCAGCACGTGTACTTCTTTCTGACCCGAGACCAGGTAAACCTCATACTTTTTATTGGGTAACAGCGGGGGCATGAGAATATCAATGGCATAGGGAAAGGCAAGCAGGTTCAGATCGGTTTTATCGTATTTCTCGCCAGCTATCTTATCCTCATAAAAATACAGCTGAACGGATTTTTTAAATGCGTCGACTATGTACGCCTTTCGTGGAAAATCGCCTTCATTTAAGAAATAGATCCTTAAAATAAAATTCCGGTCAAATGGAATATTGCCAATCGGTATCCCACTCACTGGATCCATTTTTACTATGGATTTGGTCGGACCAAAATACCCATCTTTTAACAGCTGGTCCTCAACGGGAATGGTAGTTTGCGCTACAGAAATGCATTGCAAACCGAAATACCCAAGTATCAAGAGAAAAGCTTTTTTCATGGTGGTTGATGGATGGCTAAATTAAAAGCGGGCCCATCTAAAATTAACGGATCGTTCTTTTTTACATACCCGTATAAATACGGTAAATCTTAATTATTGTATCACCGACCTCTATTTAAGGTTACACAACTTTGGATTAACGACGGCCGTTATAGGAGTTGCAGTGATCGCTTCACCTGTTGCCCTGCCTGCAGTTACTGGCAAAAGAGAACCCTTTAACCATTAAAAAAGCAGCATGAAAAAGATAATGAACAACAGCAGATATGACCGGCCATAGTGCCACGATTTCTGGGTAAGGTTGTCGATATCTGGCCGATCTCTTCCTTCCTTATAGTATTCTATGCGTGAACCATTAATTCCAAAGAGAGATGTTTCTTTCGCCTGGCTATTTCCAACTTTTACCCCGGTCCTGTATTTTCATTTAAGCTATCACTTTTTCTCTGTCATTTAATTAACTTTAAAGGCAATACCAGGTAATTAAAAACTAACGATATGGACGAAACAATATTGGGGATCGATAGTACGACATTCATAATAATTTTCATAATATTCCTTGTCGTTTGGCTGATAATTCTTTTCAATATCATAAGAGGGGCTTTGTATCAGACTACCTGGAATATTAGAATCGGCAATCGCCTTATGATCAAAAAACTTCGTGACCACGGTGGTTATACCAAAAAGGAATTACAGGACCTATACGAGCAGACGGATGAAATGTTCTGGGAGTCGATTAAAGATGATCCTAAGCCTAAAGAATCAGATACAAATACAGTTCAATGATGAGACGCATATTCATTTTGCAATTATTTATTTGTTGCTTTTTTTCCTCAAGTGCGCAGACAAAAAGGTCTTTAGCTCTCCCTGTGATTGGAAAACCAATCTGGAACATATCTTCCGCCCAAGGCTATATTTATAATACAGAAGGGCAATGGTTGTCTACACCCAACAGAATTCTTGGCACTGAATCTTCTGCTGCAAATAAGCTCTTGTGGAATTATGGAAGGTCCAATGTGGGGATCGATAATTTTAGGTCTATTGAGCTGAGGGAAATTAAGGTGGAAGAATTTCATTATTTTCTGCTGATAAAAAAGATGACTGACGGGTATTATAAATATAAAACCCTTGCAGAAGGTTGGGTAGGCTTTACCTCACTTTATTATATGGTCATAGATACTCCAAGGATTGTAATGAAAGACTCTAACCTTACTGAAATAAGGGCAGATATAATTTATGCTGGGGCGGTGTATATACCCACCGCCAACTTCCTGCAGGAAATAGGACTAGATATAAATAAGAAACGACTCGGAGCGGAAAAGGATATCTCCAGCCTTTATGAAGGAAATACTTTTCGCTTTATTATCGAGAAACATGGGTCAAAATGCCATTTCTATTTGGGCGAATTTGAAACGTCGGACAAACTGGGATTAAGATTTATACCATCATATTCTGAGTATATGTTTGAGGAAAAGCCAATGGAGTCTTTTTACTACGAAACATCTTATTCAACCATATCACCTTTCTTAAAGTTTACCAATGACTGAAAGGAGAAGATTATAAGCGCTCCTATGCTTTAGTTTATGGTGATATTACATATCATCCTAAAGAAGAAACAGTATTTTTATTTTTTATTTTTCTTAATTAAGTTTAGTTTGGTCAAAGTTTTTAACGACTGACTCAAAGTGTTTCACTAGCGTTTCGCTATCAGCATTATGACTGGAATCAACATATTGAAATATAGATAATTAACTCAAAGGTTCGAATCCCGTACGGGCTACAGAGCTCCTCAAAAATGAGGGGCTTTTTTCTTGTGATACGGGTCCTGACGCTTCGATCAGGATGCCGACCTATTGCGTCGGCATTCGAATCCCGTACGGGCTACAGAGCTCCTCAAAAATGAGGGGCTTTTTTCTTGTGATACGGGTCCTGACGCTT
>Ga0157370_10004515_pt1 | contig 15948 bp, 14 predicted proteins | sample C35metaG_FD_113463 | JGI IMG/M metagenome (GOLD analysis project Ga0157370, IMG submission 113463) | Corn rhizosphere microbial communities from Kellogg Biological Station, Michigan, USA - C3-5 metaG | ecosystem: Host-associated > Plants > Roots > Rhizosphere > Soil | place: USA: Michigan...
GCGTCCAGTCGCGCCTGGGCTAGCCTGGCGCTGCCTGTCTGCTGGATGGACACGGCGGCTCCGCTGCGGGAGAGCATGTTTTCCACGAACGGCCCGGGATGGAAGCGCATGACAACCGATGCCGTGGTCACCTCGGTGTACTCAAAGGTGAACAGCATGAAGCCGATCCCGCCGCCCAAGCCAGCCAGCATGGCTTCCGCAAATGGGGCGCCCGTCATTGGATTGATGGTGCCGGACGCCGCGAATACGCGGGTCCACAGCCCCGAGTCCCAGTGGGAATGGGCTGTCCGGGGAGCATAGGCGGGTGGCATGCGTTGATTGTAGCCGGGAAGCTGCGGGCTGGCGGAAGCCACGGAGAGCTGTCCCCATCGCCTGCGCCGGACCGTGAGATGAGGCAGGCCCCTGGACCACATGCACAGCTTTGGGAAGGAACTTCCGCAATGGATTCAGCAGGACGGGCCGCTAGGCGCCGCATTCCGCGGAAGGGCCGGACGCCGTTGGCGTCGGTTGACGCGCCGTTGCAGGCTTCGGTGCAGGCAACCCAGTGGCCGGGCATTTCCCGGGACTTTGGACCGCTGTGACGAAGGACAGGACACCCCGATTGAAGCTGCTTTCCCCTTCGGTGCCGCGGGAGGCATCCAGCCCGGCCGCGGCGGAATACGCCGAACTGCAGGGCAAGGTGGAGCCCCGGCAACGGCGAACGCGTAGAGGTTCACCTATGCTGGAGCCCATGACTGACACCGAATTGCGCATGACCGACCACGAACTGCTCGCGCTGTTGTCCATGACGCCGACGGAATCTGCGGCCACCACGCTGGGCCTTTTCCGGCTGGACCAACACGCCGGCAACGAACTGCTCCACAACGCCGGCCTCACCACGCTGCTGGTTCGCGGACTGGCCGAGGAACAGGGTGGGCGGATCATCCCCGTTGAACGCTGCGCCGTGGTCGGGACAGTGCTTTCTCAAGCCCAGGAATGGCTGGAAATTTCGCTGTCCACGCCGTCCGCGGAGCACGTGCTGTTCATGGCCGGCTCCAACGTTGGCGCCGTGCTGCTGGGGCTGAGCCCCTTCGGCGTGCATGAGATCCAACCCATTGAGTCCGGCCCCGCAATGCTGGCCCTGGGCCTGCATCTGTGCAGTGAATACCTGGTGGGGGCCGCCGAGGGACTGCCCGCCATGGCCACGGTCCGGCGCATTCGAGTGGGCGCCGAGCCCGTCACGGCCCAGCTGGCCGCCGTCGAATCCGGAAACTGGACCCTGCGCACGGGTGGCGAATCCAACCCCGCTGAAGAGGCCGTCTCCGCCGAAACCGCCCTGGACCGGCTCGAAGCAGCCCTCGCCGGGTGACCCCGGCCCGCGCCGGCTGACCCTGCCCGCGCCGAAGTGGCCGGCCCACCGTCGAGGTTGGAGATAACCACCAACCAAGGGCGGTGGTTATCTCCAACCTCGACGAGGGGGGCTACTTGCTGAGGTAGTTCGGGGCCTCGACCGTCATCTGGATGTCGTGGGGGTGCGATTCCTTCAGGCCGGCGGCGGTGATGCGGACAAACTTGCCGCGTGCCTTGAGCTCAGCAATGTTGGGCGAGCCCACGTAGAACATGGTCTGGCGCAGGCCGCCCACCAGCTGGTAGGCCACGGAGGACAGCGGCCCGCGGTAGGCCACGCGCCCCTCGATGCCTTCCGGAATGAGCTTTTCGTCTCCCGAGACGTCGGCCTGGAAGTAGCGGTCCTTGGAATAGGACGTGTTTTGGCCGCGGGACTGCATGGCGCCCAGCGAGCCCATCCCGCGGTAGGCCTTGTACTGCTTGCCGTTGACGAACACCGTCTCACCCGGTGATTCCTCGGTGCCGGCCAGGAGGGAGCCGATCATGACGGTGTCGGCACCGGCCACCAGGGCCTTGCCGATGTCGCCGGAATACTGCAGGCCGCCGTCGGCAATCAGGGGCACACCGGCAGGAATGGCTGCCTTGGCGGACTCGTAGATGGCGGTGATCTGCGGAACCCCCACACCGGCCACCACGCGGGTGGTGCAGATGGAGCCCGGGCCAACGCCCACCTTGATGCCGTCGGCACCGGCGTCGATCAGGGCCTGGGCGCCTTCGCGGGTGGCAGCCTGGCCGCCGATGATGTCGACATGTGCGGCAGCCTTTTCGCCCTTGAGGCGGCTGATCATTTCCAGCACGCCCTGGCTGTGGCCGTTCGCGGTGTCGATGAACAGGGCGTCAACGCCGGCCTCAACCAGGGTCATGGCACGCTCGTAGCCGTCACCGAAGAAGCCCACGGCCGCGCCGACCAGCAGGCGGCCTTCGGAGTCCTTGGTGGCCAGCGGGTACTGCTCAGCCTTGGAAAAGTCCTTGACGGTGATCAGCCCGCGCAGCACGCCCGAGGCGTCCACGAGGGGCAGTTTTTCAATCTTGTTCTTGGCCAGCAGTCCCGAGGCCTCTTCGCGGCTGATGCCCACGCGCCCTGTCACCAGGGGCATGCGGGTCATGACGTCCCGCACAAGGCGGGTGGGGTATTCGCTTTCCGGGATGAACACCGTGTCGCGGTTCGTGACGATGCCCACGAGGCGGCCGTCCTTGTCGACGACGGGCAGCCCGGAGACGCGGAAACGGGCGCACAGCTCGTCCAGTTCGGCCAGCGTGGCGTCCGGGCCCACGGTGACGGGGTTGGTGATCATGCCTGATTCGCTGCGCTTGACCAGGTCCACTTCCTCGGCCTGGCGCTGGATGGAGAGGTTGCGGTGAACCACGCCCAAACCGCCCTGGCGCGCCATGGCAATGGCCATCCGGGACTCCGTGACGGTGTCCATGGCTGCCGACAGCAGCGGGGTGGCAACAGTGATCCGCTTGGAAACCCGTGAACTGGTGTCCGCTTCGGAAGGGATGACATCCGTGTGGCCGGGGAGGAGCAGAACGTCGTCATACGTAAGGCCAACAAAGGCGAAGGGATCATGGATTTCAGGCTGGGACACGAAGGCTCCTTGGCGGGGGTAGAACCGGTGGGGTGTGCATCCGATGGCCTGCCCCGTGATTACGGAGCTGGTCTGTGCGTTGTTTACAGTCTAAAACGATTCCAGCACCAGCCCTATTCCATGCCATGGCGGTGCCGTGGGCGCTCTCGTAGACTCATTCCCACACCCGCCTCCACGCAGAAGGACCCCCATGGCCCTGCAACTACGCATTGTTGTCCCTTCCGAGCTGACAGGGGACGTGGTTTCCATTGCCCGCAGCCAAGCGGCCGTGTCGGAAATCACCGTCATGGCGGGCGCAGCAATGCTTCCGGCAGGCGACGTCATTGTCCTGCAGGCCGTGCGTGAAGGCGTGGAGGAGCTGCTGCAAAAACTGCACACCCTGAACATCGCCGAGGTGGGATCCCTCAGCGTCACGGCCCCGGAGCTGGTCATCTCCGACCGTCTGGACAAGGCCGAGGGCCAGGTGGCGGGCGACGGTGCCGACGCCATCATTTGGGATGAGGTGGAGCAGGACACCAGCGACGATTCCAAGCTGACGTGGAGCTACCTGGCATTCCTGGCCATTGCCGTCCAGCTGGCGGGCATCGGCATCGTCACCGATTCCACGATTGCCATTGTGGGCGCCATGGTGGTGGGTCCGGAGTTCGGTCCGCTGGCCGGCCTGGCACTGGCCATCGTGGACAGGCGGTGGAAGCTGGCGCGCCGTGCCGCGGCGGCCCTGTGCCTTGGCTTCCCCGTGGCAATGCTCCTGGCGGCACTGGCCACGGCGGCCTCCGTTTGGCTGGGCCTGTTCAGCCCCGCCGACGTACTCGGTGCAAACCGGGCCACGGAATTCATTTACCATCCCGGCCCATATTCGTTCATTGTGGCGGTCCTGGCAGGCGCGGCGGGCATGCTGTCGCTGATCGGCAAAAAGTCCGCGGCCCTGGTGGGGGTTTTCATCTCCGTCACCACCGTGCCTGCGGCGGGCTATGTGGCAGTGGCGCTGGTGCTGGGCGAGCCCGGCAGGGCTGCCGGTTCCGCGCTGCAATTGCTTCTGAATGCGGCCGGCATTGTCCTCAGTGCCGCCCTGGTGCTGCTCGGCTACCGCCTTGCACGACGGCGGCGCCCGGCACCCACGCGGTACTCGGCCGCACATGCGCGGGCCGCCATTGGTGGCGTGGGTTCCCGCAGCGCGTTCCGGCGTTGACGCAAAAATGCCACCGTTCCCGATTTTTGCACCCGATGGAACGGGCGCGAAAAGCGGGAACGGTGGAAGATCGGGAAAGCCCGGCCAGAATTAGTGGCTGTGGCCTGCTTCTGCATCCTCGGCAGGCTTCTCCGTCACGAGCACCTCGGTGGTGAGCACCAGGGCCGCGATGGAGGCTGCGTTGCGCAGTGCCGAACGGGTGACCTTGACCGGGTCAATGACGCCGGCCTCGACCAGGTTGCCGTATTCGCCGGTGGCCGCGTTGAAGCCGAAGCCGGCTTCAAGCTCGCCCACCTTGTGGACCACAACGTAGCCGTCGTGGCCTGCGTTCTGGGCAATCCAGCGCAGCGGCTGGGCCACTGCCTTGCGGACCAGCTCGATGGCCGTTGCGGAATCGCCTTCCAGGGCGGCAACCGTGGGGTCCTCGTCGAGGGCCTTGGCTGCCTGGACCAGTGCGGAACCGCCACCGGCCACAATGCCCTCTTCCAGGGCGGCACGCGTTGCGGACACGGCGTCCTCAATGCGGTGCTTCTTTTCCTTCAGCTCAACCTCGGTGGCTGCGCCAACCTTGATCACGCCGATGCCGCCGGCCAGCTTGGCCAGGCGTTCCTGGAGCTTTTCCTTGTCCCAGTCGGAGTCGGTGCGCTCAAGCTCGGCGCGCAGCTGGGCCACGCGGGCGGCCACGTCTTCGGTGGTGCCGGAACCGTCCACGATGGTGGTGGTGTCCTTCGTGACCGTGATGCGGCGGGCCGTGCCCAGCACCTCAAGGCCAACCTGGTCCAGGGACAGGCCGATCTCCGGGGAGACAACCTGGGCACCGGTCAGGATCGCGATGTCCTGGAGCATTGCCTTGCGGCGGTCGCCAAAGCCGGGAGCCTTGACGGCAACAACGTTCAGCGTGCCGCGGAGGCGGTTGACGATCAGCGTGGACAGTGCCTCGCCGTCGACGTCCTCGGCAATGATGAACAGCGGCTTGCCGGCAGCCAGGGCCTTCTCCAGCAGCGGCAGGAATTCCTGCAGGCTGGAGATCTTGCCCTGGTTGATGAGGATCAGCGCATCTTCCATGACGGCTTCCTGGCGTTCCGCGTCGGTGACGAAGTACGGGGACAGGTAGCCCTTGTCGAACTGCATGCCTTCGGTGAGGACCAGCTCGGTGGACGTCGTCGAGGATTCCTCGATGGTGATGACGCCGTCCTTGCCGACCTTGTTGAAGGCCTCGGCGAGCAGGTCGCCGATTTCCTGGCTCTGGGCGGAAATGGCGGCAACCTCGGCCACCTGTCCACCCTCCACCGGGCGCGCATTCTCCAGCAGGCGCTTGGCGATGGCCTCAACCGCCACCTGGATGCCGCGCTTGAGCTCGCCGGGAGCCGCACCCGCGGCAACGTTGCGCAGGCCTTCCTTGACCAGGGCCTGTGCCAGCACGGTGGCCGTCGTCGTGCCGTCGCCGGCCACATCGTTGGTCTTCGTGGCGACTTCCTTGGCCAGCTGTGCACCAAGGTTCTCGTAGGGGTCTTCCAGCTCCACCTCGCGGGCGATCGTGACGCCGTCGTTGGTGATCGTGGGGGCGCCCCACTTCTTGTCCAGCACTACATTGCGTCCACGCGGGCCGAGGGTCACCTTGACGGTGTCGGCCAGCTTGTCGATGCCGGCCTCGAGGGCCTTGCGTGCGCTGTCATTAAATACAAGCTGCTTTGCCATGCGTTTGTCCTTTCACGTAAAGGCCCCGCGGCGTGACCGTGTTCGGTCCCGGTCGCGGGGCAGTTACAAAAGTGGTTACTTGACGACGATGGCGAGCACGTCGCGGGCCGAAAGCACCAGCAGCTCTTCGCCGCCGGTCTTTACTTCGGTTCCACCGTACTTGGAGTAGAGGACGACGTCGCCGACGGCAACATCGATCGGGACGCGGTTGCCGTTGTCATCAACGCGGCCGGGGCCCACTGCCACAACTTCGCCCTCCTGGGGCTTCTCCTTGGCAGTGTCCGGGATAACCAGGCCGGAGGCGGTGGTCAGCTCTGCTTCGAGCTGGCGGACAACAATACGATCCTCAAGAGGCTTAATAGAGACCGACACTCGGATCTCTCCTTTGCGTGAAATTTCCATGGATGACTGGCGAACCTTGCGGCCATGCTTGCAGATCCCAACCGTCGTCGCGGTGCCGGCTGTGACCACATGGCCAAAGAGTTCTTTAGTTAGCACCCTCGGGGTGGGAGTGCTAACACTGACTCTATTGACTTGGTTAGCACTCGGTCAAGGCGAGTGCCAGCATTTCGCCAAAATGAACGACGCCGGAGGGCCGGGTTTCGCTGTTGGCGCACCCCCCGGGCGGCATCCAGCCCCGCAGCACCCTTGCCGCCGGCGGCGGGTGGTGCAAGCATGACACCCATGAACCCCGGTGCGCCGCCCATCCTTGTCCGCAAGCTGAGCAAGTCCTATGGCGGCGCAAACGCCGTGGACGGCATCAGCTTTGAGATCCAGGAAGGGGAAACCTTCGCGCTGCTGGGCCCCAACGGCGCGGGCAAGAGCACCACCATAGAAATTCTGGAGGGCTACCACGACCGCAGCAGCGGGGAAGTTTCAGTGCTGGGCGCCGACCCGGCGCATGCCGGCCTGGACTGGAAGGCAAGGCTGGGGATTGTGCTCCAGTCCAGCGGGGAGAGCGGAAACGTCACCGTGCTGGAGCAGCTCACGCACTTCGCCCGCTACTACCCCAATCCACGCAGCGTCGGTGAGGTCATCGAGGCCGTGGGGTTGGCAGGGAAGGCGAAAACGCGGATCAGCAAGCTTTCCGGCGGCCAGCGGCGGCGCGTGGACGTGGCGCTGGGCATCATCGGCCGCCCCGAACTGCTGTTCCTTGACGAACCCACCACGGGCTTCGACCCGGAAGCCCGGCGCCAATTCTGGGCGCTGATCGACCAGCTCAAGGCCGAGGGCACCACCATCCTGCTCACCACCCACTACCTGGACGAGGCCGCCACACTGGCGGACCGCGCAGGGGTGATTGTGGGCGGGAAGCTGGTGGACATCGGCGGCATCGACGACATTGGCGGGGCCCAGGCCAAGGTGCCGATCGTGCGGTGGCGGCAGGACGGCGTCGTGCATTCACAGCGCACTGCGGAACCATCGGCGCTGGCGGCACGGCTGTACGCGGAGACAGGCGGCGAGGTGGAGGCCCTTGAAATCAGCCGGCCCAGCATTGAGGACATTTACCTAAACCTGGTGGGTGCGGGGGCTGTCGCGGATCCTGCGGACCAGGAAGTGGAAGCATGAGGACGCTGCGCCTGGGCTGGTTCCGCATCGGCTACGAGCTGCGGCTGTACTTCCGCCAGGGCGATTCGGTCTTTTTCACCTTCCTGTTCCCCATCCTGATGCTGTCCGTGTTTGCCGTGGCTTTCAGCACCAGCCCCAACATTGGGGCGGCCCCGGACGGCAGTGGCGGCATCACCTGGGCGGCGTTTTACGTCCCCGGCATGGTGGCGGCGGGCATGCTGCTCAGCGGCGTGCAGAACCTGGGCGTGGACATTGCCGGCGAAAAGGGCGACGGCACGCTCAAGCGCCTGGGCGGCACTCCCCTGCCGTTGTTTTCCTACTTCTGCGGCAAGATCGGCATGGTCCTGGCCAGCTCCGTCCTCCAGGTCACCCTGTTGCTGCTGGTGGCCCGCTTCGCGTTCAACGTGCCCATGCCGCAGGGCGCGGACAAATGGTTCACCTTTGCGTGGGTGTTCCTGTTCGGGGTCATCACCAGCTGCGTGCTGGGCATAGCACTGTCGGCCCTGCCCCGCACCGGCAAGTCGGCCACGGCCGTGGTGATTCCCATAGTGCTGCTGCTGCAATTCATCTCCGGCGTGTACCTGAACTTTGCGCAGCTGCCGGGCTGGCTGCAAAATTTTGCCAGCATCTTTCCGCTGAAATGGATGGCGCAGGGCATGCGGGCCGTTTTCCTGCCGCGGTCCTTCGAGGCCATGGAGCCTGGCGGCGCCTGGAACCTGGGGCTCGTGGCGCTGGTCATGGGCGTGTGGCTGGTGGCGGGGCTGCTACTTTGCCGCTTCACGTTCCGCTGGATCCGCAGGGACGGCTGAGCCGCGGGACCGGGCCCGCGGGGCGGCTACGCTTGATCCATGGCCCAAGATGTTATCTCCCCCCTCCTGACCGTTGCAGGCTGGGAGCTGCTGTCCTCCCTGGGCCCCTACCGCGACGCCGATTCCCTCAAGCTCAATGAGGCGCTGCGGAAGGCCGGGCACGCCCCCGAGCTGGTGGCGGCGGCACTGACGCAGTCCCGGTTGCGGGCCAAGGCGGAGGACAAGTTCGGCGAGTTTGCCCACCAGATGCTCTTCACCCAGGCCGGGCTGGAGCAGGCCACACGGCTGAACATCGCAGCGCTGCACGCGCAGAGATTTACGACGGCGGGAATCACCTCCGTGGCGGACCTCGGCTGCGGGATTGGGGCCGATTCGCTGGCCATGGCCAGCCTTGACCTGCAGGTCACGGCGGTGGAGATGGACGAGGTCACGGCAGCGTGCACTACGGTCAACCTGATGCCGTTCCCACGCGCCACAGTGGTTTGTGCGCTGGCCGAGGACGTGGACCTCGACGGCATTGACGGGGTCTGGCTGGATCCCGCCCGGCGCACCACCAGCACCTCCGGCACCACCCGGCTGTTTGATCCGGAGGCATTCTCCCCGCCGCTTTCCTTCGTTGAGCGCCTGGCGGATTCCGGCAAGGCGGTGGGGGTGAAGATGGGCCCGGGCATCCCGCACGAGGCCATCCCGGAGACCGCCGAAGCCCAGTGGATATCCGTCAATGGCGACGTGGTCGAGGCGGGGCTCTACTTCAACCAGCTGGCCCGGCCGGGCGTGCGCCGCGCGGCCCTGGTGATCGGCGCGCACGGCTCCGCCGAGCTCAGCAGCGCGGTGCCCTTCGACCCGGCGCACCAGAACGCCGAAACCGGTCCCCTGGCCGGCTACCTCTACGAGCCCGACGGCGCCGTGATCCGCGCGGGGCTCGTGGCCGACCTGGCCCGCACCATGGGGGCGCACCTGGTGGACGAACACATCGCGTACCTGTGCTCGGAGGAATTCTGCGACACGCCCTTTGCCCGGGCCTACAAGGTCCTGGAGGTTCGGCCCTTCAACGTCAAGGCACTCAAGAGCTGGGTCAAAGCGAACCGGATTGGCGTGCTGGACATCAAGAAGCGCGGAGTGTCCACCACCCCCGAGGAGCTGCGCCGGCAGCTGCTGACAGGATCGGGCAAGGGCCCCAACAAGGCCACGCTGGTGCTGACCCGGATCGGGGACGACAGGGTGGCCGTGGTGGTTGAGCCCCACACCTGCTGACCGCCCTCCCCTCCCAACCGACCCTCCCTCACCTTTTGCGCCCTCCCGGCCGACCCTCCCTCACCTTTTGGAGGTCTGGCGCCCCACCGCTACTTCCGGTCTCGCTTGCACAGCTCACAAGGAGGGAGCGTCCGCCAAAACACCGCGAAAGGTGAGGGAGGGTCATTGGCGGGAGAACTCTGAGGCTTCTTGCACCAGTTCGGGGCTGGGCCGGACGCCTGTGTACAGCACAAACTGCTCCTCGGCCTGGATCGCGATGACCTCCGCGCCGGTGATGACCCGCTTCCCGGCAGCGCGGGCGGCCAAAATGAGCGGGGTTTCCGCAGGAAGGGCGACGACGTCGAACACCAGCTCCGCGGCCGCCACCTGGGCGTCGGTGAAGGACTGCACACCGGCATCGGCACCGGCCATGCCCAGGGGCGTGACATTGACCAGCATGCCCGCAGCTTCCGAGGGAGCCTCCGGCAGCCACGCAAAACCATAAAGCGCGGCAAGGGCCCGGCCGCGCACTTCGTTGCGCGCCACCAGCGTAACGTTCGCGAAACCGGCGTCGTGCATGGCAGCGGCAACAGCCTTCGCCATGCCGCCCGAACCGCGCAGCAGGACGGAGGTCCGGGGGTCCACGGCGTTGGTGGCCAGCAGCCGGGCAATGGCCAGGTAGTCGGTGTTGTAGGCCGTGAGGACGCCGTCGGTGTTCACGATGGTGTTCACCGAGTCAATCGCGGAAGCGGAGGCGTCCATGGCGTCGACCAGGGCAATGACGTCTTCCTTGTACGGCATGGACACCGCGGCCCCGCGGATGCCCAGGCCCCGGATCCCGGCAACCGCCTGGGCCAGGTCCGCCGGCGCGAAGGCCTTGTAAACATAATTCAGGCCCAGCGCGTCATAAAGGTAATTGTGAAAGCGCGTCCCAATGTTGCTGGGCCGCGCGGCAAGGGAAATGCACAAGGTCATGTCTTTATTCAAAATGGGCACCACTCCATTGTGCCTGACACTTGGTCCCCCGGCACCGGCCTTTAAACTACAATCAGAATGCACCCGGCACCCTTGCCGCACTGCACCACGGACGCACGAATCCCAAGGGGGCGCCACAGTGAAGATTGAATTCGCTAAATCTGAACAGTCCACGCTCGGCCTGGAATGGGAAATAGCGCTGGTTGACGCAGAAACCGGCGAGTTGGCGGCCCGGGCCAGCGACGTTTTTGCCAACATATCCGAGGCGCACCCGGACATCATGGACGACGGCGAGCATCCCCACATCAAGGGTGAGATGCTCCAAAACACTGTGGAGTTGGTCACGGGCGTCTGCCACACCGTGGCAGAGGGCACCGAGGACTTGCGGCGCAACCTCAACGTGCTCCGGGAGGCCGCGGCGCCGCTCGGCCTGGAACTGCTGTGCGCCGGCACCCACCCATTCAGCAATCCGCGCTCCCAGCAGGTCACCGACAAGGAACGGTACGCCAAGCTGGTGGACAGGACGCAGTGGTGGGGCAGCCAAATGCTCATTTACGGAGTTCACGTCCATGTGGGGCTGGACCATGTTTCCAAGGCCATGCCGGTACTGGACGGGCTGGTCAACTACTTCCCCCACTTTCAGGCACTCTCCGCGTCGTCCCCGTTCTGGAACGGCGAAGACACCGGCTACGCCTCCCAACGAGCGCTGATGTTCCAGCAGCTCCCCACGGCCGGCCTGCCGTTCCAGTTCCCCGACTGGGCCTCCTACGAGTCCTATGTCGAGGACATGTTCACCACCGGAGTCATCGACGCCACGAACGAAATTCGCTGGGACATCCGCCCCGTGGCCGGATTGGGCACCATTGAAATGCGCATTTGCGACGGCATGTCCACCCTGGAGGAAATCGGCTCCATCGCAGCCCTCACCCAGTGCCTCGTGGATGACTTTTCCACCACCTTGGACAATGGCGGCACCATCCCCACCATGCCGCCGTGGCACGTGCAGGAGAACAAGTGGCGGGCCGCACGCTACGGCCTGGAGGCCATCATCATCCTGGACGCCGCGGGAAAGGAACAGCTGGTCACCGAACACACCGTGGAGCTGTTGAACAAACTGGAACCCGTCGCCGCGAAGCTGGGCTGCGCCACGGAGCTGGCCGGCGTCGAGGACATCATCGCCCGGGGTGCCAGCTACCAGCGCCAGCGCCGCGTGGCTGCTGCCCACGGAGGCGAGCTGCGCGCCGTCGTGCGTGAACTCGTCACCGAGATGGCCCGGAACTGACGCTCCCTCGAGGTTCGAGATAACCACCTCCGCCATCGGTGATTATCTCGAACCTCAACGACCGAAGGGGTGGTGGTCTCGAACGCGCGGCGGCAGCCGGCATTGAGGCCGCTGACGCCCCTACTCCGGCAGGACAAGCAACTCAAGGTAGTCGCGCAGGCAGCCGGCCATGTCGATGTCCTCCGGCGCCATCAGCCACTGCGTTTGGATGCCGTCCCACAGGGCAATCAGGCTGGCGGCCGCCCGCGCCGGGTCAACGCCTGGGCGCAGCCGCCCGGCGTCCGCGAGCGCGCTGAAGGCCCGGAGGTAGCTGCGCCGCAACCTTTCGTAACGTTCCGTGAAATATTCCAGGCCCGGGTGGTTGTCCGTGACGGACTCCGCGCACAGCACCGTGTACAGCTCGATGACGCCGGGCACCGTCTCGTTGAAGTGCGCCTGGCGCACCACGGCGTCGACCAGGGTTTCCTCCGGGTCGCGCGGGTTGCCGTCGCCCGTGATCGTATCCCGCCAGTGCAGCACGGCCAGCAGCAGCTCGCTCTTGGACGGGAAGTAGTGCAGCAGGCTGGTCTGGCTCATTCCCACCCTGTCCGCCACGTCCTGCAGCGAACCGCCGCGGTAGCCGTGGGCCGCAAAAACCTCGTGGGCCGCCGTCACAATGCTGTCGCGGCGCTGCTTCGACTTCGCGTAGGGCCCGCGCTTTGCCGGCCGCTGCGCTGGTGGGGTGGTCATGGCATGTCAGCTTAGTCCACATTTTGGCCCATCCGGTTCAAATTCGAGCGGGTACTCGATATTTGTGATATTTTCGTCTCGACTCCCAACAACCGGTGCCCGGGCGCCGGGCCGCAGGCAGCAGCCGCCGCCGGCCCTCCACCGAGACACCCACACAGCGAAGTGAGAGCACCACCCATGACCCCATTGACCCGACGACAAATCATGCGGGCTGGTCTGGGCGCCGCGGCGCTCGGCCTACTCTCCGGATGCGCCACACCCGGAACACGGACGGTCAACGCTGCGCCGGTCATTCCCCCGGCGGGCGGGAACGTGACCATCGAATACTGGTCCTGGCTCAAGGACCTCCAGCCGGTGGCGGACATCTGGAACGCCGCCAACCCCAACGTTCAGGTCAAGACCGTGTGGATTCCCAGTGGCAACAGTGGCGGCTACCCCAAGCTATATTCCGCTCTGGCAGCCGGCGGCGGACCCGACCTCGCCCAGGTGGAGTTTGGCGTCATCCCATCCTTCATGATGGTCAACGGTCTGGTGGACCTCTCCCGCTACGGGGCAGCCGAATTCGCCGGGCGGTATGACAAAACGCTGTGGAACCAGGTCAGTTATGCGGGCGGCGTTTACGGCATCCCACAGGACTCCGGCCCCATGGCACTGTTCTACCAGCCGGCCGTCCTGGGAAAGGTGGGTGCCGCGGCACCCGCCACGTGGGACGAGTGGGCGGGCGTGGCCACCGAGCTCCGCAAGACCAAGACCTACATGGACTGCTTCCCGCTGGCGGATGCCAGCTTCTTTACGGCCCTGACATCGCAGGCCGGGGCCCGGTGGTTCCGGGCCGAGGAAGATGGCTGGGTAGTCAACATGACCGACGACGCGACCATGAAAGTGGCCCGCTTCTTCGACAACGCCATTGACAAGGACATCGTCCAGACGGGGTTCGGGGCCTATTCCCCCGGCTGGTTTGCCGCGGCAGGCAGCGGCGAAATCGCCTCCCTCACCTCCGCCAGCTGGGGTGACGCACTCATCGAAGGCGTCCAAGGCGCCGCGGGCAAGTGGAAGGTTGCCAAGATGCCCGTCTGGGGTTCCTCCGGGTATGGCTCCAGCTACCTCGGCGGCTCCACCGCTGCCGTGCTGGCCAACAGCAAACACCCCCGCGAGGCCCTGGAATTTGCGGCATGGCTGACGTCCAGCCATGCAGGCGTCGACGCCGAGATCAAGAACTGTGGGATTGGCTGGTCCCCCTCCCCCGGCTTCATCGGCACCACCCGCCAGAAGCCGTCGGCCTTTTTCAGCGGACAAAACTACAACGAAGAAATCTTCGCACCGGCCGCCACGGAGCAAAACCCCCAGTGGTCCTGGTGGCCGTCCCAGCAGCAGTCGTTCAACATCCTCAGCGACGGCTTCCGCAAGAAGGCCTCGGGCACCACACTTGTCGATTCCATCGCCATGGCGGAACAACAGATCATGACCGTCTTTAGGAACAGCGGCCTGAACATTCGGAAGGAATCGGCATGAGCGCCACATCCCAACACACGCACCCGACCCCGCGAGTGGTCCCTGCCGCCCCTCGCCCCACCAGGACCGGGCGGCGCCGCAGCGGCGCCGTGGCCCGTGCACCGTGGCTCTTGCTGACGCCCTTCCTTGCCCTGTTCGCGCTGACCTTCATCCTGCCCATCATCGTGGCCGTCATTTCCAGTTTCACCAAGGTCACCCGACGCGGTCTCTTCGGCGAGGCAGGCATCACCAGCAGTTTCGCCGGATTCTCCAACTACGCTCAGGCCCTGGCCGACGGGAACTTCATCGCCTCCATAGGGCGGATGCTGCTGTTCGGCGTGGTGCAGGTCCCCGTCATGATCGTGCTCTGCACCATCCTGGCGCTGCTGCTCGAATCGGCCTCCGCCCGGTGGCCGGGCTTCTTCCGCGCCGCATTCTTCCTCCCCTATGGCGTGCCCGGCGTCATCGCCACCATCCTGTGGTCCTTCCTGTATGTTCCGGGCCTGAGCCCGCTGTACAGCTTTGCCTCCGTGTTTGGGCTGTCCCCGGACTTTCTGGGCCCGAACACGGTCCTGTGGTCCATCGCCAACATTGTGACCTGGAGCTACACGGGCTACAACATGCTCATCATCATCGCGCAGCTCAAGGCGATCCCCGGCGAGGTGTACGAGGCCGCCAAAGTGGATGGCGCGTCCCCGGTCCGGGTGGCGTTCAGCATCCAGCTGCCGCTGATCCGTCCGGCACTGGTCCTGACCACCATCTTCTCCATCATCGGCACCCTGCAGCTCTTCGCTGAACCGCAGGTTCTTCAGTCCGTGTCCCCTGCCATCGACAGCCAGTACACGCCCAACCTCAGCGCCTACACCACGGCCTTCGCATATAACGACTACAACGTCGCAGCCGCCCAGGCCGTGCTCATCGCCCTGGTCGCCTTTATCCTCTCCTTCGCTTTCCTCGCCGTCACGAACAGGAAATCCTCATGACCACCACAGCCAACAAGCCATCGACCCGGCGCCCTGCAAAGCTGGCAGCGGCCGACCGCAAGAAGCCGTCCACCATCGTCGTGACAGGGGTGCTGGTCGTGGCGGCCCTTTACTTCCTGGCCCCGGTCTACTGGGTGGTGGTTGCGTCGACGAAATCCACGGCGGACCTGTTCGCCACCAACGGCTTTGCCTTCGCCAGCAACTTCAGGCTGTGGGAGAACCTGAGCCAAGTGCTTAGCTACGACGGCGGCATCTTTGTTCGCTGGTTCGGCAACTCCCTGCTGTACGCCGGCGTGGGCGCGCTCCTGGCGACCTACATTGCGGCCGCCGGCGGCTACGCCCTGGCCAAGTACAAGTTCAAGGGCAGCAACCTGGTCTTTGGCATCATCCTCGGCGGCGTGCTGGTGCCCGGCACCGCCACGGCCCTGCCGCTGTTCCTGCTCTTCAGCCAGATGGGCCTGGCCAACACCTACTGGAGCGTCCTGCTGCCCTCGCTGGTCTCCCCGTTCGGGCTTTTCCTGTGCCGGATCTACGCCCAGGCCACCGTGGACCCGGCACTGCTGGAGGCCGCGCGGCTGGACGGCGCCGGGGAGATCCGCATTTTCCACACCGTGGGGCTGCGGATGCTCACGCCGGCCCTTGTCACGGTGTTCCTGTTCCAGCTGGTGGGCGTCTGGAACAACTATTTCCTGCCCCTGGTCATGCTCTCGGACACAAGGCTCTACCCCATTACGCTGGGTCTTAACAACTGGCTCAGCCAGGTCAACCGCCTGCCGGAGTTCTACCAGCTCACCACCGGCGGCGTGCTCCTGTCCATCATTCCGCTCGCCATCGCCATGGTCGTGCTGCAGCGCTACTGGCGCGGCGGCCTTACAGAAGGATCACTCAAGTGACACCAACCCGCGGCACTTATCCCGCAAATGCGTCATATGTCACCGACCGCGGCCCCGGCTCCGGGCTCCGCGTGCCGGCCCGGTCCTGGCTGCACACGGATGCCCCCACGCTCTCCCTCAAC
>Ga0157370_10004516_pt1 | contig 15946 bp, 14 predicted proteins | sample C35metaG_FD_113463 | JGI IMG/M metagenome (GOLD analysis project Ga0157370, IMG submission 113463) | Corn rhizosphere microbial communities from Kellogg Biological Station, Michigan, USA - C3-5 metaG | ecosystem: Host-associated > Plants > Roots > Rhizosphere > Soil | place: USA: Michigan...
GGGCAGTTGCCGGTATGGAATGAAGCGCCGATTGAAAACTTGTCATGATAAGGTCATCGATAGTAAATGTATCAAAAAAGAACCGTAAATATTATCGCTATTTTTTTAGAACGTAATTGCGATCAAAGTGATATATCCCTGTTCAGGTTATGCTTTCTCTCGCCAAAAAAACATAAAAGCGGCAAAGCCGCCTCTCCGCATTGTCCGCCCTTGCCGCCTCGCTCCACCATCCCGACATACTTGCACCAAATCACTCAAGAAAACAGCAATGATCAGGTTAATCGCTGGTCGGACAAATCATGCCTGCGGCAACGGTATTGTTATTGGCTTCATCAATGACAATAAAGCTGCCCGTGGCATGGTTATGCTGATAGGAGTCACACGCCACCGGCTGGTGCATTTTCAGGGCGACCCGCCCTATGTCATTCATTTTCAGAGTATTCGCCGCCTCATGATTGAGCGTATTGACATCCACGCGATAATCTATCCGTGCCACGAGCGCCTTTACGGTACGCGTGGTGTGCTTTATGAGATATTTTCGCCGAGGATCGAGACTTTGCTCTGACAACCAGCATAGCATCGCCTCGAATTCCTTCGTAACGCGTGGTGGTTCCCCCCCGGTTTTTACCAGCATATCGCCGCGAGAAATATCCAGGTGGTCCTCAATGGTCAACGTTACCGACTGCGGCGCAACCGCATGATCGACCGAACCATCGTAGGTTACGATTTCCTTGATGCGTGAAGTCAAGCCGGAGGGCAGCAATTTCACCGCATCGCCGACCCCGATGAAGCCGGACTCGATGCGCCCCATATAGCCTCGAAAGTCATGCAATTCCTCGGTTTGCGGGCGGCACACCAATTGTATCGGAAACCGGAAATCTTCCAGATTGATGTCGTGATCGATGGGAACATTCTCCAACAGTTCCAGCAGCGTCACGCCCTCGTACCAGCCAAGCTTGTCTCCACGCTCCACCACCATATCCCCATTCAGGGCAGACATGGGAATATAGGCGATATTTCCCAGCCTGAGGCCCTCGGCAAAAGCCGCAAAGTCCTTGCAGATCCGCTCGAAAATTTCGCCGGAATAACCTACCAGATCCATCTTGTTGACCGCTACTACCAAGTGAGGAATACCCACCAGACTAGCCAGATAGGCATGCCGACGCGATTGGGTAAGCACTCCTTTACGTGCATCAATCAGGATAATAGCCAGATTGGCAGTGGAAGCCCCGGTAACCATATTCCGCGTGTACTGCTCGTGCCCAGGCGTATCGGCGATGATAAATTTGCGCTTGGGCGTTGCAAAGTAACGATAGGCCACATCGATAGTGATGCCTTGCTCACGCTCCGCCTGTAGACCGTCGGTAAGCAATGACAGATCCACACCCGCCATCCCGCGCCTGCGCGTAGTGTGGGCGATGGCACTCAGTTGATCCTCAAAAATGGATTTCGAGTCGTGCAGCAGGCGTCCGATGAGTGTGCTCTTCCCATCGTCTACACTACCGGCGGTAATGAAGCGCAACAACTCGGCATGATCAAACGAAATAACTTCAACAGCTGACATTTACAGCCCTTCTGAAAATGTTTTTATCGCGGAGTTTCCTTAATTTTTTTCGGTAACCAAATAATTACTACGGTTCTCGGTAACGCGCCTTTTCTGGGGCGCAAATCGGAAAGATTTGGAATTCCCATACAATCAGGATATGGAAGAGAAATTCTGGAGCAACGTTATATCCTATCCAGGTCTTTGATTAAAAAAGATGCACTTCAGAAATATCCTTCCTTTTTGCGCAACTCCATGGATGCGTCCGAAGTCTGATCGTCCATGCGCGTAGCCCCACGTTCGGTTATCCGTGTGACGGCGGTTTCGGCAATGATCTCCTCGACACTGATTGCGGTGGATTCCACCGGACAGGTACAGCTCATATCTCCCACCGTGCGAAAGCGCACCATGAGATTTTCTGCCTGTTCCCCCTCCTGGAGCTGTACCAGACGGGATACGGGTAAAAGACCGTTGCCCCGCCTGATCACCTCACGTGTATGGGCGAAATAAATATGGGGCACCTCCAGCGCCTCGCGGGCAATATATTCCCAGACATCAAGTTCGGTCCAGTTGCTGATGGGAAACACACGGATATTTTCGCCTGGATGGACCCTTGTATTGTAGATATCCCATAGCTCGGGACGCTGGTTCTTCGGATCCCACTGACCGAATTCGTCGCGGAAGGAAAATATGCGTTCCTTGGCCCGCGCTTTCTCTTCATCGCGGCGCGCGCCACCAATACAGGCATCGAAACGGAATTCGGCAATGGCATCCAGCAGGGTCACCGACTGGAAAGCATTACGGCTCTGATATTCGGAGCGCAGCACTACTCTCCCCTGCCGGATTGAATCCTCCATGCTGCGCACGATCAAACGTTCGCCTAATTGCCTGGCACGACGGTCACGAAACTCAATCACTTCGGGGAAATTATGACCGGTATCGACATGCAGCAGCGGAAACGGAAAACGCCCTGGACGAAAGGCTTTTTCCGCCAATCGCAGCAGTACGATCGAGTCTTTTCCGCCCGAGAATAGCAGGGCAGGATTGGCACATTCGGCTGCTACCTCTCGCAGAATATGGATAGCTTCACTTTCCAGCGCATCCAGGTGTCCCAGCTGCCGCGTAACACGCGATTTAAGGACTGCCGACTCACTTTTCATTACCGAATCCGGAACAGGAGTAATAAATTCTTGCACATCGCTCAATAGGGTATCCATCGCTCAATCCTGATAGTTCTCACGAAACACGGTACTTTATCGGAGCCTGACCATGCTCTTTCTTTTCCACACCATGAGTTTGATCCGAAACAGCCGGAGCCGCCGCCAAACGGGAAGCCACTGCGGTCTTATGTCGTTTATCCGGATGCAAACCGCACTCCTTGATCTCGGGGTTTTCCCACCACCAGCGTCCGGCACGAACATCCTCGCCGGGAGTAATGGCGCGCGTACAGGGTGCGCAGCCAATACTTGTATAACCCTTGTCGTGCAGGGCGCTATAAGGGACATCGAATTGTTTGAGATAAGCCCACACATCGGGTAGGCTCCAATCGAGTAGCGGACTGATTTTTTGCAAACCGTTGCCAGCATCAAATTCCGATTCGCTCAGATCCTTTCTGGTCGGAGCCTGATCGCGGCGCAGGCCGGTGATCCACGCACGCTTACCGCGCAAAGCGCGTTTCAGCGGCTCCACCTTGCGAATATGGCAACACGTCTTGCGTAAATCGACGCTGTCATAGAATCCATTGGGACCATACTGCGCAACGTACGCCTCCACTGCGGCAGACTCGGGAAAATATACCGGAATACAAATACCATAGCGCTCCGCCACTTCCCTCATCAGATTATAGGTTTCCTCCGGCAGGCGGCCGGTATCCAGCGTAAACATTTCGATACCGGGATAATATCGCGCAATAATATCCGTCAGCACCATATCCTCGGCACCAAAACTATTGGCAAAGACTGCCGGGACATAATCTGACTGCACCCTATCCAGCAGTGTGCGCACTTTCGCAATTTTATAATCCAGATTCATATCGCCGATAACTAGATACTAATTAGGCTGCAAAATTTGTTACAAGATGACCGATGTCTGGGGTCGTTGAAGTATTGATTTGGCTGAAGCCGTCAGCGGCAACGCGCCAGCCAGATCAAGCTGGCGGTCGAAACCAAGACAAAAGTCAGCAGTCTCCATTGTCCACGCATCCAGTTCAGCAAACCATTCGGTCAGCCGGCTATCATTCAGTTCCTCGGCCGGGCGTGCGAAATCCTCCGCGAACTTGGCCAACTGCCTGGACAGGCGCGGCTTGGTAGGCAGCACCCGGCGCAACTCTTCCGCCTGTTCCGCCAGATCCTCGTGCTTTTGGCCACTGAGCAATTCAGTCACACCTTGACCGATTAATCGGGCGATCTCTTCGGCACACTTGACCGAGTCTTCGAATTTTCGTTGAAACTTGAGAGCATCCCGATAATTTCGCTCATGGGCCGCTTCAAAAAAACTTGAACCGATCTTCACCTGGCTTACACCCGCGCATTCGCCCCCTCCTAGCTGCAGCACCTTGAAATCGCCATCCTTGCCATGATCGCGCAGGACCGACGCGAGTTCTTCCGCTTTTACGTCTCCGAGATCCGCCAGCAGATCGGTAAAATAGACCTTGCCCACGCGCCGCGTCCAGGAAAAAAACGTTTCATCCGTCTCATGGCTGGACGCATAAGCCGATTTGACGCGTTCCACCGCCATCTCGATACGTGCCGAAGGGATCGATGGACCTTTGATCGCCAGCGCTCCGCGCGCCATGCCATTACCACCGAAATACATCTGGTAATGTGGTACGAGTTTGCCGTGCATGCGCTTGCCTTCACCGTAAATGCCGATGTCGCCGGTCTCCGGCTGGGCACAGCCGTTATGACATCCCGAAACGCGGATTTTCAGATCATGCTTGCCACCGCTTAGTTTAGGGCCGACGATCGTACTTGAAGTAATTCCTAAACGGCAGGTTGACGTACCGGGACAAGCCACCACATCATCACCCGCCTCAGGTTCGCGCAGACCCAGCACAGCCAGGGCAGCACGCAAGGGTTCAAGTTTGGCCTCCGGCACATTGGGCAGAAACAGGTTCTGATCCTGGGTTACACGAATTTCATGCAACGCGTACGTCTCCGCAATCTGAGCGATGCCGCGCAATTGCCCCACGTTCAGGTTGCCCATCGGCACGCTGACTGGAAACACATAATGGCCGGACTGTTTTTGCGCGAACACATGACGCGGCGCACCAATACCGGGTACTTCGCTGTCAGCGCCACCGCTCCACTCTCCCGCTGGATAGTCCTGTGTCGCCAGTGCCGCCTTGGTACGGGCCAGTTCTTCACGATACTTCTCGATAAACCCTTCGGGGCCGAATTTATCCACCAGAAATTTAATCCGCGCCTTGGCGCGCTTAACGCGATCGGAATAGCGGTTATGCAATGAAATGACCGCCTCCATCACCAGCAGTAAATCTTTTTCCTCAATGAATTCTTCAACGACAATTGCCTCGTGCGGCTTATGTCCGAGGCCGCCGCCGGCCACGACTTTAAAACCAAAGCGTGCGCCATCGCGCACTGCGACGATTCCCAGATCGTGCATCATGCCCTGAGCACAATCGGATTCGCAGGCCGAAAAGCTGATCTTGAATTTACGCGGCATTTGCTGGGTCAGCGGGTTTCGCAGAAAATGCTGCACCGCACCATCAAGGTGCTTCGTGACATCGACATGCTGACGAGGACACACGCCGGATAGCGGGCAGGCCGTAACGTTGCGTATCGTATTCCCACAGGCTTCACGGGTAGTCAATCCGGCCGTGGCCAAATGGCGAAGCACCGCCGGCGTATGCTCGAGTGGAACGTAATGCATCTGAATGTCCTGTCGTGTGGTGATATGCACGACATCATGGCGCGCATATTTCTCCAGCATATCGGCGATGACATTGAGCTGAGCCGCATTCAGGCGGCCCCCAGGAAGCTTGATGCGAACCATGTTGACACCTTCCTGCCGCTGGCCATAGATGCCCATTTGCAAGCGGGTAGCAGTAAAACGATCGACATCCATGCGCAACCCCTGATAATCCTGTAGCGCATGATCGAACGAATTTATTTCCTCATCGTCAGCGAGGTAATTCAATTGACTCATCTAAAAACCCTCCACATTTATGGCTATATCAGCCTGGTGCCGACAAGACGCCCTCTCGACCGCCGATATCGTTCGCACTATTTCAGTCCCGAAAACGGGATCCGTCGACATTGTACGCGGGCACTCGGTCCGGATCGAGTGCCAAACAAGCCCAATTTATCGTTTCGCTCAAAACAAACCTCGACCCTGTTAACTTCCATCCATCTGTTGCCAAGTAGTCGTGCCAGGGTAACCATATATGGTGCCGCGAAAATGTCATAATAGCAACGGACATATATATCACAAAAGAATATTATGTTAGATTATTATAACCAAATATTACTTAGAGCGAAAAATCATGAAATTGCAGCAGTTGCGTTACTTATGTGAAGTCGCCCATCAGGGTCTGAATTTGTCCAAGGCCGCCGAAGCCCTCCATACCTCGCAACCCGGAATCAGCAAGCAGATTCGCCTCCTGGAAAACGAGCTTGAAATAGATATTTTTGTGCGCAACGGCAAACGGGTGGTTAAGGTCACCCCGCCAGGACGGGCTATCCTCGAAATTGCCGAAAGAATGCTGAGAGACGCAAAAAACCTGAAACAGGTCGGACAGGAATTTGCCAACGAAGCCACTGGTTCCCTCACAATCGCCACGACCCATACTCAGGCACGCTATGCATTACCCACCGCAATCAAGCATTTTACCGTACGCTATCCCAAGGTGAAGTTAATTTTGCGTCAGGGTAATCCAACCCAGATAGCGGAGCTAGTCACCTCGGGAGAAGCTGACATCGCCATCGCCACCGAGGCTATCGAGCTGTTTCATGAACTCGTGATGCTGCCCTGCTACCAATGGAACCGTTGCATCATCGTCCCACCAAAACATCCGCTGCTTAAACTTGAAAAATTAACGCTCGAGGCTATCGCTCAGTATCCGATCATTACGTATGATTTTGCTTTCACCGGCCGCTCCAAAATTAACCAGGCATTCGACGCGGAAGGACTGATTCCCAACGTAGTGCTTACGGCAATAGATGCGGATGTGATCAAGACCTATGTCGAATTGGGATTGGGCATTGGTATTCTGGCACAGATGGCATTTGAGCCCAAGCGTGACAAACATCTGAGGTCCATTGACGCAAGCCATCTGTTCGATCCAAGCACGACCCGCATCGGCATAAGCCGGGATAGCTACTTGCGTAGTTATGTATTCGACTTTATTGAGATCTTTGCTCCTCACCTTAAACATGCGATAGTCAAGGCCGCGATGGACAAGCATTCATGATGAGCGAACCCCTATAACGTCGGATGGACAGCAATCACCCCTCTGCTTTTCTGTTTGTGCGGCATGCCATAACTCCAGAAACCGGAACCGCCTAACAAGCCGTCCGTCATCAAACTTTTGCAGAGGATTTTCCAGGAAGTATAATGGCAACAAAATTTTGTCACTCCCTCGCTCATGAATGCGATCAAGCTTCTTCCCGATTTGCTTATCAGCCAGATTTCCGCCGGTGAGATTATTGGGCGCCCCTCCTCCGCACTCAAGGAAATGCTGGAAAATAGTGTGGACGCAAAAGCAACTGAAATAATGGTACAACTCCACCAGGGCGGGACCCGGTTGATCCGGGTGGCTGACGACGGGATCGGGATCTCAAAGGATGATCTGCCCCTTGCGCTTGCCCGTCACGCAACCAGCAAGATCCAGACGCTGGAAGACCTACAGAACATAGCGAGCCTGGGATTCCGTGGCGAAGCGTTAGCCAGCATCGCAGCGGTTTCACACCTGACACTTGCAAGCCGCAGAAGGGGCGAAAAACACGCCTGGCGGATACAATCGAAAGGAGCCCATCTCTCACAGCCTGAACCCGCCGCACTTGCCGCGGGCACCACGGTGGAAATGCATGACCTGTATTTCAACACCCCCGCACGACGTAAATTCCTGAAGACAGAAGCCACTGAATTTGCTCATTGCGAAGAGGCGTTCAAGTACATTGCATTGTCGCATGCGGATATTGGCTTTACGCTGCAGCACAACGGAACTGTACGCAGGCATTTGCGTGCTGCGGATGCAAGACTCCGCATCGCAGCGATACTCGGCGATGAATTCAGCCAGACCTCGGTATACGTCGATGAGCGGGCAGCGGATTTGCGGCTATGGGGCGTAGCGGCATTACCTCGGTATTCGCGATCTTCCCGAGACAGTCAGTATTTTTTTGTCAACGGCCGCTTCGTGCGGGATAAATTGATTGCCCACGCACTGCGCGAAGCCTATCGCGACGTGCTTCATCTGGACCGCCACCCAGCTTTTGCGCTGTTTCTGGAGATGAATGCCGGCGGCGTGGATGTGAACGTACATCCCACCAAAACCGAGGTGAAGTTCCGCGATTCGCGTGCACTGCATCAGTTCATTTTTCATGCGATCCACAAGGCACTGGCGTCGCCGCACCCGGTGTCGGCAACCTCCATATCGACCGGGGACCAAAGGCCGGAAGCCGGAAGATGGGAGGCTGCCGAGCCCCTCTCCTATACACGGCAGAGCGCGATGCCGCTTGCACCGCCGGTGGGGGCGGCCCAATCACAAGCGTTTTATCAGGCCCTTTTTGGCAGCGATCCAAAAACGGCGAATGATTCAGCAGTGATCCGTGAAGAGGAAGCGGTGGTGCCGCCATTGGGATTTGCCGTCGGGCAACTCCTCGGGATCTATATTCTGTCTCAGAATGATCGGGGCCTGCTAATCGTGGACATGCACGCAGCGCACGAACGGATAATATATGAAAAGCTTAAATCAGCGCTGGATAACCACAAGCTCTCGATGCAGCCATTGCTGATCCCGGTGACAATCCATGCGAACAGCCTGGATATCGCAGCAGTCGAAGAAAACAGCACCGCCCTGCACGAACTGGGGTTCGAAATGTCCGCATTCTCGCCAACCCTGCTAGTGATACGGGCGGTGCCTGCCGCGCTCAAGAACGCCGACGTGGTAAAGCTGGCGCAAGACGTATTAAGCGAGATCCGCGAATTTGGCGCCACTCAGGCATTGACCAGCAGACGTAACGAGCTTCTCTCAACCATGGCCTGCCACGGTGCGGTACGTGCCAACCGTATGCTGGCCATTCCGGAAATGAACGCGCTTCTACGCGAGATGGAGGAGACCGAACGCTCAGGCCAATGCAATCACGGCAGACCGACATGGTATGAAATCAGTCTTGCCGATCTCGACAAAATGTTTATGCGGGGCAGATAAACCGGGTTTCGGGCAACCGGCCACTTCCGCTCATCCGTCGTATCATAAAAACTGCATATAGCGTTTTTTCCTTTTTGTAAAGTTTCGGAGGCTTTTATGGGATTTTTCAAGACCACAGCGCAGTAATGGAGACCGGGGTGCTGGGTGCTCTCTCGCGCAAAAATTTCCTCCGCGATTACTGGCAGAAGAAGCCCTTGCTGGTACGTGGGGCTCTTCCAGGCTTTCAAGGTCTGCTGACTTGCCACGATCTTGTCGAGCTTGCCTGCCGAGATGATGCCCAATCGCGTCTGATTACACAGGGGGATGGCGGATGGCGACTCAGACAGGGTCCTTTCGCACCCCGCTTTTTCTCGCGCCTGCCCAAAAAAAACTGGACGCTGCTGGTACAGGATGTCAATCACTTTCTCCCTGCAGCTCGTGAGTTGTTGCTCAAGTTCAATTTTATTCCCCACTCGCGGCTCGACGACCTGATGGTCAGTTTTGCGCCGGATGGCGGCGGAGTCGGGCCTCATTTTGATTCTTATGACGTCTTCCTGCTGCAGGGCATGGGGCGCAGGCACTGGCAAATATCCGCCCAGCGGAACAAGAGGCTGATTGTGGATGCGCCGATAAAAATCCTGCAGGAATTCGAACCTGAACAGGAATGGATGCTGGAACCGGGTGATATGCTTTATTTGCCTCCTGGGTACGCTCATAATGGCGTGGCAAAGGACAACTGCATGACGTATTCGATTGGCTTTCGTGCCCCGAGCTATCAGGAACTTGTCACCCAGTTTCTCATTTACCTGCAGGATCATACGACGATCGAAGGCATGTATCGCGATCCTGACATCTGTTTGCAATTCCATCCGGCGCACATTAGTTCAGCCATGGTTCGCCAGGCAGGCGAGGTGTTCGATAAAATCAAATGGAATCTTGCTGATATAGAACGCTTTATCGGAATATATCTCACGGAGCCAAAATCCCATGTTTTTTTCCCCCCACCCCGGGATCCCTTAACCCAAAAAAAATTTTCGTATCAGATCAAAAAAAATGGGTTACAACTGGATCTGAAAAGTCGTATGCTGTGCAAGGGAAGAACTATTTTTTTAAATGGTGACGGGTACACGGTGAGTATGGCGGCCTTCCGATCATTGGAAAGGCTGGCAGATTGTCTTGTACTGCCAAGCGCGCAAGATTTTGGTGATGAGGCACTTACTCTGTGCTACCAATGGTATCTTTATGGTTATATTGAAATACTAGGCCCGTCTGGCAGTTTGCAAACATAATTTAATCATTATTTTATTTGACCTGCCCAGGTTCGAGGTACAGTGATAAACCAAGTTACTTTTCAATCCTGCGAAAGACGGAAAATGATGAGCCATCGTTGTGGCAAATTACTGAAAGCCTTGCCTATTGGGCATTACAACTACTACCTGTGGCTATGGGATGGACCATAAAACGACTGGACAATATTTCTGAATTCTGCTATTAAGATAGTGGTCTTTTCAGATTTGAATGGCCGAATGCTTTTATAATTTACCCGTGATTCGTTATAACCATATAAAGGAGATTAAAAAAATGAAGTACTCGCTCCTCGCTGCCGCCGTGGTACTAATACTAACCGGATGTGACCAACTGAGACAGAAAACGCCCGGGGAAGGGAAACCCGGACAATATCCCCCGAGCCTTTGGGAGAAACGTGAAGGGCAGGTAAGTGATGCAGAAATTGAAGCAGCCCAGAAGGCTGACGACGCTGCTGCAAAAAGCTCCGGTGATGCTCCGAAGCCGGAATATGATGTCAGTGGCAAAAAGGCTGATTAATATTAATTATTATCACAATAAGAGACAAGTAAAAAAAGCCGTCCTGAAGGACGGCTTTTTTTCTGTAAGCTGCTTCAGGAAGGGAAAATCAAAGCTGCTTGCGGTTTGGATGACCCAAACCTTTTGTTATTTTGTTATACTGTGACTCCCTGTAATGAACTGTAGGATATTTAACAATGAAATACTCGTTCCTCGCTGTTGCCCTGGCGGCATTGTTATTGTCCGCTTGTGATGGTAAAAAACATCCTATGGACAAGCCTCCCCCTTCCGCTTCGGTTCAACGTGACTCCGCTCCGAACTTTGACGAACTTGATAAACCTTCGCCCGAGGGAACTGCTGCCGCTCAAAACGCCACTGGCGGTACGGATGCCAAGGCTAATAAAGAAGAACCTCATAAGTAACAGGGATAGAAGACCTTTCCCTTCGGAAAGATCTGATTATTGATGAAGTTTACACCGCAAATGATCAGATACAATAATCAGTATCTTAAATCCGATTGGATCGGAGTGTTTTACTATATAATATATCCGTCACAACCTATTTAAATTTTATTAAGGAAGCCAGCTAATGAAACTTTCACTCCTTGCCGCCGCTTTAGTGGCACTGACCTTGACTGCATGCGAAAGACCCAAACAGGCGCTGCCTGAAAATTCGACTACATACGGAACCAGAACGGAAGAAGGCACCACGATGGATCAAGAACGTGCCGCCTCCGGTACGCCTAAAGCAGACACATCCGCTGCAGCTCCAAGTGATGAGGATGAATACTCAGGCAAGGCCGTTCTCCCCGGACATGCGCTTGATGGCAATGGCAACCCCATCAAGGAAGGCCAAAGTGCCATTCCCGCTGGCCACTAATAAATAGTAAGCCCAAAAAAGGCCATCCATAGGATGGCCTTTTTATTGTCCGGAATTAATCCCCGTAACAGTAGCACGGTATTCCCGCTACTTCGACAGTTCTTCAATTTCTATCTTGCCGCTTCGCCTGCGGTGTCCGGCTTGAGAACGGGAGGGGTTTCCTATACAATTTACCTCCAACAATTATCTATTACAGAGGAAATTAAATAATGAGACTCACGCTTCTAGCTGCTGTTCTGACGTCATTGACAATGACTGCTTGCGGCAAACCAAATCAGGCGCTTCCCGAACAGGAAAAGAACAACTACAGCAAAATTACTTCCCAGCCGGCCGCGCCTGCCGCTAACGATTCAGATGGCGCCAGCACTTCGCCCGCTGGCAATGCCGCAAAAGATAAATAGAAGACTCTAATCAATACTGTCAAAGATGTGATGAGAGAAAAATGGAAATAGCGTGGATGTAATAAAAGACACCACCCTTTGACATGACAAGACACTTTGGATAAAAAAATAATCTGTGATCACACAATAAAAGCCGCCCTTCAAGGCGGCTTTTATTCGTCGAAAATATTTTTCCTATAACTTAAAGACAGATTATCCTAAAAGAAGCAGTTTGGACCGGATGAAATTTGCGGTTTATAAGCAGTTCAAGGCGCAACGTTGCGAAATTGTGTGAGCTCGTAGCGCGAAAAGCGAGCGCAACGAAACGCGGAACGGAGCACCTTCTGCCAGAGAAATATTCTAAGGCCGCCTAGATCAATTGACGCCAGCCGAAACCCTCGCTCTGGCAAGCCACTCCGATCCAGTCTATTTTGCAGTTTAAAGCATCACTCAGCAGGGTTTGCGCAAGCAGCGGAGTATTGTTTTTTTGACTCAGGTGCGCTGCGATAACGTGTTGCAGGCGAGTGCAATCAAGACTTGCCAGAAGTCGCGCTGCGACGCCATTTTCGAGATGACCAAAACGGCCGCCAATGCGCTGCTTGAGACTTGGCGGGTAATCGCTTCTTGCAAGCATTTGCGCATCATGATTACATTCCAGCACCAATGCGTGGCAGTGGTTCAAGATTGCCTCAATATGCGGCGTCGAACTGCCAGTATCCGTTAGTATGCCCAACCGTAGCGAGCCATTGCCGAATACAAATTGCGCCGGTTCCTCGGCATCATGCGGAACCGGATAGGGCTCGACCTCGATATCATCAATGGAAAAACGCTGGTAGCCATCGATAATGTTAATCGCTGGCAGCGACCCGAATGTCCTCTCGACGACACGAAGCGTGCCATGGGTTAGCCACACCGGAATATCGAATTTGCGTGCAAAGCGCGCTACGCCGCTGATATGGTCGTCGTGCTCGTGAGTCACCACGATTCCGTCTATCATGCCGGGCTCGAGACCGAGGCGTGAAAGGCGGGCAATGGTTTCCTTGAGCGTAAAACCGCAATCCAGCAACAATCTGGTATCCGCCACCTCGACTACAAGACCATTTCCCCTGGAACCGCTACCTAAGCAGGCAAAGCGCATACTTGGCAAGAAAGAAGGATTCCGGAAAAGGCGCTATTACAGAGTGTCTGAGGATACATGATATCTGCACCTGCCTGATCGGGGAGATTCGCTCCCCGGCTTGTTATCTGCATGCTTTATCTTCGAGGATTGACGCCTTTGATTATTATAACAAAATAACGAAGCCTATTTATTGTGAAAAGTAAAAATGGCTTACCGTTCATTACAAGACAAAAGATTGTGCTGGCTGGAGAAGCTTTTTGTCGCTCGAAAGCAGTCTGGATATCTCAATTGCAGGAAGGGGCTGTGCCAGATAGTAACCTTGGATTTCATCGCAGCCGTACATGCGTAGAAAATCCAGCTGCTCGATGGTTTCTACGCCCTCGGCTACTACCGTAACACCAAGACTATGCGCCATGCCGATGATTGCCGTTGTAATTGCGGCGTCTGCAGGATTTGTAGTGACATCCATGATAAAAGAACGATCTATTTTCAGCACATCGACGGGAAATCGTTTCAGGTAAGCTAAACTTGAGTAGCCGGTTCCGAAGTCATCGATCGAAATTCGGATCCCCAATGCTTTCAGCTTCTCAAGTATACCGATTGTTTTTTTTGCGTGTGTCATCAGAGAGGTTTCTGTCAACTCCAATTCCAGCAAATCAAAATCGATACCATGTTCTCTCAAGGCTCTTTCCGTTTGTAATTCGAATTCAAGTAATTCAGGATCGACATCATTCTCCCGCATAGCTCGCAAAACATCCTGATTCAGGTTGCATTGCGAAAATTGCCTGCCGGATACATTGACCGATATGGGGATTTCTCCTATTCCCGCATGCCTCCATTCGGCGATCTGTTTGCATGCGCTATCGATAACCCACGCTCCCACCTGATTGATTAACCCGGTTTGTTCAAGGGCGGATATGAATTCCAAAGGCGCGACGACCCCATGTCCGGGACGATTCCATCTTATCAGGGCTTCTACCCCCGTGATTCGCCCGCTGGAAAGTTCCATTTTCGGCTGGTAATATAAAACGAATTCATCCTGATAGAGTGCCTTTCGCAAGGCATTTTCCTGATCCAGCTTCCTCATCGCTGTTGCATTCATTTCCGCCATGAAGAAGCAATAGCTATCTCCGCCTGACTTTTTCGACCGATACATGGCGGTATCACCGTTTTTAATCAACGTATCCGCATCAAGCGAATCTACTGGATACACGCTGATTCCAATACTTGCTGTGACCGTAATCTGGTGAGCCTGCAACTCAAAAGGCTGGCGTAACGCTTCTCTGATCTTGCTTGCGACGATTCGGGCGTTCGAACTGTCGGGGGTAGCCAAAATACATCCGAACTCATCACCGCTCAGGCGCGCAATCAGGTCCCTGATACGCAAACACTCCAGCAAGCGCAAGCTGAACTGACGCAGCAATTCATCCCCGAGCGCATGTCCCAGCGTGTCATTAACGTCCTTGAAGTTATCGATACCAAGAACCAAAACCGAAATAATCCGATCGCCGGTCCCTGCTTGCTTGATAATCTTCCGAAGCGACTCATAAAATAGCGTCCGGTTGGGAAGGCCGGTGAGCGTATCATAATGAGAAAATTGCGATAGCCACCGCTCAGCTTTCTCGCGATGCTTAACGTCATCCATGCCTGATATTTCCCGCTTCACTCATCACCACACAATTACGGCCGTTTTCCTTTGCTTCGTAGAGCGCCTCATCCGCTGCACGCAGTAACGAATCCATATCGACTCCATGATCTGGGTAGACAGCTACACCAATCGACGTGCTTACCCTTCCCAGCGATTTCTGACGTATGGCAAGCGCCAGATCCATCACTGCTTCGCGGATACCTTCAGCTTTCTTGCCTGCTCCGTCTGTTGAGACCTCTGACAGAACAAGCACGAATTCTTCACCGCCGTATCGGCATGCGACATCGCTCTCACGAATACTATTCTTCAGCAAAATAGCAACATTCTTCAAAACAATGTCCCCGGCTTCATGTCCAAAGATATCGTTGATCCTTTTAAAAAAATCGAGATCGATCATAAGCACTGCAAAAGAACCCGCAACACGTTTGGCTTTTGCAACTTCCCGAGGAAGGTACTCTTGCAGAAAGCGCCGGTTAAAAAGATTTGTCAATGGATCAGTAATTATCTGCTTTTGAAGATCCTGCACTAATTGCTCCAGGATTTTGCTCTGGTTTGTTGCCTCCCTGTTCAGCAAGCGTATTTCCAGCATATTGTAAATGCGCGCAAGTATCTCAACTTTTTCAAATGGCTTGCTGATAACATCCTTTGCCCCCGATTGTAGCGCACGCAATTTCAGTTCCACCTGGCCCGTAATGACGAGCACAGGAAGATAACCCTCCAGCTCGATTTTCTTCAGGTCTTCCATTACCTGAAATCCGTCCATTCCGGGCATCATAAGATCAAGCAGGATGAGATCGTATTGATTTGCGCGATGCAGATCGCAGACCTCGAACGGATTGTTTGTCGACGTGACCGAAGTATACCCGGCTGACCGCAGCATATGGTGAAGCAGATCGACATTGGCAACCATATCATCCACGATCAGGATCTTGGCATTTAGAATTGCGGAAGAAGTTATCACATTAATCGCCGTGCTTCGGTTGCCGGAATTCCATCATTTCCCATCTACTTTCCTCTGATACAGCGCACTATTCGATTCGTTCTTTTTGTGGGTTCAGATAGTAAACGCGATAGACCCTGCAATAGTCTTTTATTCCAATCTGTTTTAGATTTATAAGCAGGATTCGTACCAGCTATTCTAATACACTGTATTCAAACATTTGCTAAAGCCGTCGGAAGAAGAAATGAGAACATCATGTAAAATTTA
>Ga0157370_10004517_pt1 | contig 15945 bp, 17 predicted proteins | sample C35metaG_FD_113463 | JGI IMG/M metagenome (GOLD analysis project Ga0157370, IMG submission 113463) | Corn rhizosphere microbial communities from Kellogg Biological Station, Michigan, USA - C3-5 metaG | ecosystem: Host-associated > Plants > Roots > Rhizosphere > Soil | place: USA: Michigan...
AACCGAGTACAAGCACAGTTATGATCGTCCGCTGCCAATAGCCGAGAGAAGCCGGGCGGGAACCCGGCATTACGGTATAGCCTGTCGCAATATATTCGAGAACGCCTGGCAGCCACGGGGCAAGAAGGTAGTCCAATATGCGATGCGCGCCGGAGGTATTGAGAAAGATGGTCACCAGAACAGGCCAAATCGCCAATACCAAAATCATGCGGCGCTTTGCCGCAGAGCGCGCACCTGGCCACCACGCGACGAGTACGGGAAGCAACAACAGCAGTGTGGAGAGAAGCGCCATGACGGCGTGAGCGGCCTCTCGTAAAAGCGTGCGTGCGAGCGCTGGCGGAAGAAGGAGGTAAACGGGGATGCGTGGGGGAAGGAAATAGGGCTGTTGATTGAACCAATGCATAAGAGCGAATACGCCCGCGGCGCTGATCACCCAGAGCAGAGTACCGCCCCAAAGCACGGCAGGACGCCTGCGCAACAGCCACACGGCAGAGGGCAGGATCACAAGCGCGCCCAGCCACGCCGTCTGGCGAACCGTGCCGCCACTGACGTTCGTAACCGCGGCCAGGCATAACCACGCGAGCGCAGCGCGGTCCGCAGTTAAAGAAATCGCGCGCTGGCAGAAGTACAGGCACAAGAGAGTGCAGAATACGCCGGGCACATCGGTCATGTAAGTTGCGGACATCGCAAAAAACGTGGGCGATAGCGCCAGGCTCAAACTGCCGAAAATGGCGCTCCCGCGCGAAATGCCAAAGCGAATCAAAATCTGATGAAAAAGATACACAGACGCCATAGCGACCGGAAGCGTCGACAGTCGCACGTGCGCGAAAGAGAAACCAAAGAGCCTGCTGAACAGGGCTCCCCAAAGCACTTGCCAGCCCAGGGTGGCGGTTGCCCAGCCGTTATAGACCGGGCGCCCTGTGTGGGCAAATACTTGTGCGGTTTTGATGTAGGACCAGTCGTCAAGGAAACCCATCTCAAGGAACGGATGGGCCAGCAACAGACAACTGCACATCAGCAACGCGCAAAGGAGTCCGTCGCGCCGATGGAGGGACTCTCCCGCGCCAACGCGCCTCGATTTCCTGCGTCAGCAGTTGCGGCATATGCCAAAGCCGGGTTTCCGGATCGAATGATGAAAGGCCTGCCACACCGAAGCGCGCCAGCCTTCCTGGCAGGAAAAAACGCGATCTGACGATGACCGGCCACGGAAGGTAAGATTGTTCTTGAAGTTGAACCGGGCGCACCTCAACGAGCAGCGTTCCGCCCCTCACTAATTATGCGCAGGTCTTGCCCGGAGTGTTGAAAGTGTTCATGGGAGCAGATCTCGTTGCATCCTGCAACAAAGAACGAATAATCGCGCAGAGGCAGGAAGCCCAGGTTATTGCGGTTCATCATAACGGAAAAGACGATACTGAACGCAGCTGTCACTAACTCCAAAGTAACGAGCAGCGATAATGCTCCCAGTTCCGTAATCCAATGACTAACGGAAAAGTGAGCCAACGAGTGGAGTAAAACTACAGACAAAATGACCGAGAGCGTCAATGCCGAGATGGCGCCAGTGGCTACAAGCAACCGCGTACTTACTACTTCATAGGAAGCGAATAAAGCTGACAAACCGTGGATGAACAGACTTACGAAGTTCATCCGCGACTCGCCGCAGAGACGATAACCCCGGTCGCCACGGAGAGTCGAATAGGGCAGCCTGGACCTGAGTACCGCCGCAGCGTAGTGGTTCCAAAGCTCGGGAAACGCGACAATGCTTGCCAGATGTTCCGCGGGGATCAGGCTGAAGTTGCCGAAGCGAATGCCGCGACCGGTGAGGATAAAGTGAAAGAACCGGTAAATCTGGTAGTAAATTTTGAATGCGAGACCCTCGATCCGCCTCCCGCGCTCAACGAAGATAGTCCTGGCCGAACTGGAAGCGCGAAATGCATTCAGCAGGCGTGGAATATCCGCGGGTCGGTCTTCACCGTAGGCATCCATCACAATTACCGCGTCACATGGCACATTCTGCTGAATAAACGCGAGGGCCACAGCAATCGCACGCTGATGCCCCAGATTGCGCCGTAACCGCAGCAACCGGATTGTTTCCAGATGTTCATAGTCCGCTACCGCGAAGTTATTACTAACCTTTGTTGTAGACCCGTCATCGACCAGTATCAGACTTACCTGTATGGCGGCGACATTTGCGAGTTCGGCGTCTATCGCCTGGCACATCAGAGCAGCCGATTCCCAGTCCTCGTACACCGGCATAGTGATGACGACTCGCATCGGAAACGTTCGCCAATATAGCAGCAATGCCGATAACTGCCAATCACTCCAATATGTATTCCAATTGACTGGCCGGGCAATACGGTTTACGCCTTCAATAATTTTGACTTATGAATGTTTTATACTCAAAAGAAAGCCAGTTAGTTAGTAAGCTTCGGTTTGTGTTTTGAGCTACCAGACAGGCCCAATCACCGGGTGTATTTAGCCACTGCTCCGAAGCAACTATGAAAACTGTACGTTCATTGGGCCTTGCCCTTGCAGACGCCTGCGGCAGCGTGCCCGAGGAGCCCACCCTGAAGATGCGTATGGAAACTCGCGATATCCGTACTTCTTTGAGTCAGCAGGACAACATACCGGGTCATTAGCGAGATTGCGCAAGAGAGGAGCATGGCGCGGGAACGACATCAAAGCTGGTGCGCCGACCCGGATCTTTCCGACGGCACAGGCCTGACCAGTTAGCATGCAGTGCATGTATGGCGCGCTTTCTGCCGATGATCGCCCGGGCTCGTCAACGCGGCGAGAGGGCGGAATAGCCAGGCCAATGTCCCGTTTGCTAGAATCAGAGATTGCGGTCGACGTGCGCCTGCGCGCGCCCTGATTTTTCTCCGGGAGTTTCCTTCAAATGGCAAGAGTTTGCGAAGTTTGCGGCAAAGGTCCGCAGTTTGGACACAAGATCAGTCACGCCCACAACGTCACCAACCGGCGCTGGAATGTGAATTTGCAGACAGTGCGGGCCCTGGTGAACGGCGCGCACAAGCGGTTGCGCGCGTGCACGTCCTGCATCCGCAGCGGCAAAGTACAGAAGGCCGCTTAAGCCCTCTCAGATTTCCGGGAAGAAATCGAAGAACGCGTTCAGCGACTGATAGAGCTGGCGCTTGATATCCGCTTCCGCCTCGCCTTCGATCAGGTGCATCGTTACGGACGCCGAGCGCCCGTTTTTCAATTGAATGGATGCGTCCTTGAAGCTTTCGAGTTCATCGGCGGGAATGAGACGAACTCCATACACCAGCGCGAGCCGGGCCATCAGATGAACATTTCCTCATCCTGCGTCACGTGATCCACGCTGGGACGGCGGCCCTGCACGTAAGCAGACACTCCGGCCCGGATACCGGACAAGATGCCGTTGGCCTCGCGAACAGGCTTCAGAACCGCCTCCTTCACGTTCGAGCCGACATGCTGGACCTGCTCGACCGTTTCATCCACAGCAGTATCAACCCGGGCGACCTGAGCTTTCGTTCGGTCTGCAAGATCCCGGCCCACTTCGGCCCAGCGATGCGCCTGTTCCTTCGCAACTCCTGAAACATCTTTCGCGTTGGCCGCGATTTGTTTCGCACTGGTCGCAATGTCGGAGATCTTCGGAGCGTTCTCGTCGCTGACCCGTCTCACCGTATCGATAATGGGCTGAGCGCGCCCGAGGATTCCCTCAACTTTGGCGCGCAGTTTCGCCACGACGCGCATCAACACGATGGCGGCGATGCCCATCACGAGAAAGCAGAGCGCGGAGAGAATGACTGCGGCAGCGATGACCCACCGAAAAGCGTCGTCCGACATTGCGATTTATTTTTATGGAAGCGTTCTGGTTCAGGCAGTCTGGCCCGGAATGTTGGGCTCTACCTTTTCGCGATATGCCTGCTTGCCGGCTTCGATCGCGTCATTAAGGTTGTCGCGCTGCCGACCCACGGCGTCGCGGCCTTTGTCCAGCAGGTCGTTCGCGGAGTCCCGGAGTCCGGTGGTCTGCCGTTTCAGATATTCCTTGCCTTCATCGGCCTTATTGAGAAGAAGATCCCGGGTCTCCTCGCCCGACTTCGGAGCGAACAGCATTCCGATTCCGACGCCGATGCCAAGTCCCAGGAAAAAGTTCGCGAGTCCGTCTTTATCCATTGCTTTCTCCCTAATGTGACAGGCTCAATCATGCGCCGAGCCCAAAGTCACTCACAGTATACTGCGCTGCGCGTTCAACACGCTGCGCCGGACCAGGTAGCATATTGGGCGCCAGATTCCTTCCAGTACACTTCTGTACAGCGTGCGAAAGCCGAAAAAAGTACAAAAACTCGCGGCGGAAGAGCTTTTCGATTATGCGGTGAAACTGCTGGCCGGGCGGGCATGTTCGAGCGCGGAACTCGCGGGGAAGCTTCGGTTGAAAGCTGAACACCCGGGCGATGTGGATGGGACAATCGCGCGACTGAAGGAATTGCAATACCTGGATGACGCACGATTTGCCGAGAGCTTCGCGAATGCGCGCGTAGAGAACAGCGGCTTCGGGCAGATACGCGTGCTGAGCGATCTGCGGGCGCGTCGCGTGTCGTCGAAACTGGCGGACCGGGCGGTGGCGACGGCGTTCGAAGGAAAAGACGAGAACGAGTTGATCGACGCTTACATTGCCAGACGTATGCCAGGGCTTGCGGCGGATCGGTCCGCCGCGGAGGAGGACCGGGCTGCGGCGGGTCGCAGAATGGCGTCTGCGTACAGGCGGCTGCGGAGAGCAGGGTTTCGGTCCGGCGCGATACTCGCGGCGCTGAAGCGGCGGGGGGCGCCGGCGGAAATGGAAGAGCCGCCGGAATACGAGGAATCCGGCGAGTAACGGCTGCTCCGGGCGCGAAACAGCCACGAGGTCGATTTCGGGCAATTCATTTCAAAACAGGCCTGCGCGCACCCGCAGGATCGGGCGTGCGATTCGATCTTGCGCCGGGACGGGCATACCAGTAAGTAGCGGCGGCGACGGACATCGTGGTTTTGGCCCAATGCCAGATCTCCATGTCGAAGCGCAGCGATTTCGTGAAAGGAATCGCATCAAGACTTCGCGTGCGGGTGTTGGTTGTGTACCCGGGTTTATTATTTCCGTCGGCTCGCGGCTCGGCGTGAAACGGCGCATCGAACACTACGCCCCTGTCGCCGAACGAGTAACCGTAATAGTCTTCGGTTCCGGTACCGAAATGAGACGGGAAGCTTTCGCCATCCACAAAGATCTTCTCGTCTCCTTCACCCCACCACTTGTCGCTTCCGTTATGGATCGCGAAAGTGTCTCCGACGTAGATTCCCTGCCCCGCGATATCGATGAAGTTCCAATCGAGGCCATCCTGCTGCCTGGTTTCGAGCGGATCCTGTTGCCGCCAGTCAGAATGAAACAGCAGAGAGCGTTCGTCCCAGTTCCACGGGCTGGTGGAATGCGGGCCGAGGCTGGCCCGTATGTTTTGCGTACCCAGGTTTTCCACCTGGATTGCGCACTCGCGCTGGAAAGGCATCACCCACAAACAGGTCATGCGTCCGCTGGAATCAACCGTTCTCCACCAGTCACGGTAAGGATTGAGGCCAACGCCCGAACCGAAGAAGTCGCCCGCGGGACACCACACGGTCGATTCGCCATCGAATGAGATGGACAGGACTGTCGATCGAAGCGCCTGAGCCATGTCGTTCGCTTCCAGACGAAGCATGAGCGATCGCACAGCTCCGGGCCCGCGAAACGACTGCGTAAGGGAAGCGCCGGGGGAGAGGTCTTTCCGCTGCGCGTTGATGGTGGTGAAGTTTTGTGAAACCAGCGCTTCGCGATTATCAAGAACCTTCTGAACGTGGGAAAGAACAGGCGCGAGTTTTTGAAACGATTCCTGAGTGAAACTCTCGACGCGATTCTCTTTGGGATAGGTCCGGTACTCGATGACATACCAAACCCGGTCTTTCTCGTTTTTGGTTTCCCAGTAGTTCGGACTATCGCAGGTCACCTTACAATGCGAGGCGAACGGTATCGGGAAGTAAAAATTTCTTCCGATTGAAGTTACAGCGGAGAGAGGAGGGCCGACGAGACCCGATCCACTCAAAAGCCGATCGGCTGCCTGTTCGATCACGGGGTTATCGGATCCATCGAGGTAAATCCGAATCGTACCCGGCGGGCCATCCCGCGGGCGAGGCGCGCCCATCCAGAAGCGCGTGATAACGCCCGGCCCTTCCGCATCCATCATCACGGACTCATTTCGGCCGTTATGATTTTCCAGGCGGATAAATTGCGAGTAGTCCTGATTGGCAAACCATGAGGGATCACCAGGCGAGACTGCGCGCCGATCGTAGCTGCTGGCCTCGTGGGATCGGTAGGGAGGGTCAGGCAGGCGGGCCACCACTTCGCGATCGATCATCTCCGCGAGCAGCGATTCCATGGTGATTGGCGCCGCGTCCGCGCGCGCGCGACGAGAGGCGGCCAGCATCGCAACAAACGAGCACAGAGCTTCGCGGCGGCTAAGCGGCATTCGGGCCATCACGCAGCGAAGTTGGAATTTTCCGGACGCGGAACTCGCAACGCATCGACATGATCATGATAAGCTTGCGCGGCCAGGGCGGTCAGGTGAATGCCCGGACAGCCGGCACACCGTGACTTATCTGCTCCACCCTATTCCAAAGGTGATTCGTTTTCTGGTCGGCGACGCCCCTGAATGGATATACGGAGGAAGTTGACCGCCAGGACGCGCGCTAAAGACGTGTTGGGGTAATCCAGCAGGCTTGCAGGGCGATTGGTTTACCGATATTGAATCGAAAAGACTTTTGCCGTGTTTTGTTTGTCCTCATGTGTTGGGACTCCCGGATGCACCGACGGCAGATGGGTCTGTAACTCTCCTGCATAAGCCGTAACGCCACGACCTTCGACTTAAGCGAATGCAGTTGATCGAAATACAGATTGTGTCAAGATCTGGCAGGTTCGAGGGCGGCCCGGGCAGGTAATACCGCCCCCTGTTTCAACGATTCAGTCCTCTCCGGCCCGGCAGTCAATAGCTTGTGCCTGTTCCTCTGGTCACAGGCTTGTCGGATTCGGCGTAGTCGGCCGAAGCCTCGCCAGTGGAGGAAACGTCCTCAGCTCCTGTATCTTTGAGCAGATCTTTCGCTTTCTTCACCCAGTCACTGTTGTCGCAGTGAACGGAAAGGAGGAGACCGCCCTGCTTGATACGTCCCTCATAGCGCTTCGCCTCATACTCTGGGATACCCATGCCGACGAGCGCGCCGACGATTCCGCCGACTACCCCGCCGGAGCCAATTCCCGCCAGGGTCGCCATAATAGGACCGGCCGCGATGAACGGGCCCAGGCCCGGAATCGCCAATGCTCCGATGCCGGCAAGCAGACCAAGCGTTCCACCGATCGCCCCGCCGGCGACAACACCAGCGGTGGTACCTTCGGGCGCCTTGGTGTCTTTATGATGAGCGAAGTCTTTGGTGCCGGCGTTGTCCTGCAGCAACACTGAAATATCTTCGTTGCGGAAACCCGCTGCGAGCAGCCGGTCGACGGCACTTTCCGCAGTGGCGCGATTCGTGTAGATGCCGTATACAGCAGTGTTCTTTCCAGCCATTTGAGATCTCCTTGTTTTCGGTTTATTCAGAACTACTTGTGGTTGCGGTCTTCTTTTACTGTCACTTCATTGGTGACGTTGCCGTCGCCCGCGTATTTCCGCGCGTGTTCTTCGATGGCACGCTTTTCATCCTCGGAATGAACGGGACCACGGAGCGTGACCCTACCACTTTTGGCTATGATTTTGACGTTGTGGCCGTATGTTGACAGCGACTTGTCGCGAACTACATCCTGCCGGATACGCCGCGCCATCTCGCGATCGGACAAGTTGTTTTTGGCTTGATCCGCCGTCGGCCTGGATGCGTTCCGATCCTGCTTGTTGACTGCGGTATTGTCGGGCTCGCGGTTTTGCGCCGCTGCGGCGCCGCCTGGCCCCAATAACGACAAGGTTACTGACACGATAACTGCGCAAAATGCACTCTTGAATATCGACTGCATGCTTCTCCTCAATTTGGGAGAGCACGACGGGGGCCATGCCGGATACGCTCGAGGCGCACAGTGCCAAGCGCATGAATCGGCGCTGATTGCGAGCATTGGCGAGTGCCACGCTCAGGTCTGGCTTACGTCTGGCATCGGTAATTTCTCCTCAGCCACGGGGCGGCAGCATTGCGATCGCGCAGGCCGGGCAGTTAAGTTCGGCCGACATCTACGCCAGACGGATTCCGGCGTCCTCGCTTATAGAACGCATCTCGAAACGCGCCAGCGGTCAGGCTTTTAGCCAAGGATCAGGCTTTTAGCCAGCGATCAAACCAGGCGAAGGCTTCGGCCTGCATATTCCGATCGAATTTGTGCGGGCCCGGATGGAAGCTCATCTTGTAGCGATCGGCATATCCGGCTTTCTGATAGACGGCCGCGAGAATCGAATCCGCCCGCTGCATCTCCGGAACGGTGAATAGCCCGTCCTCGTGATTGTTGAGCACCATTAAGGGATGGGGCGCGTTCAGACCGAAGATTTCCGGATAGTCGAGATCGCGCGGCAGACCCGGGATGTAGACCATCCAGGTGTGATTGGCGGACTTGTTCAGCAGATAGTCGCGCCAGGTGGTCATCATGCCAACGCAGCATGAGCAGCGAACACGAGCGTCGCGCCCGGTGAGATATACGGTTCGCAAGCCCCCGCCGGAAAGGCCACAGACGCCGATGCGCGATGTATCCACGTCCGGCCGCGAGCAGAGGTAATCGAGCGCGCGCTGATCCTCGCCGGTGAAGACGCCGGGCCAGGTGGTTCCGGCGCTGAACAGGCTTTTCGCCATGATGTGCTCGTGCTGAGCGGCGAAGTTGTTGTAGCGCTGGATCTCTTCGGGCGATTCGGGATCGGTTTCGACGGCGTTGTCACGGATTTGCGCGGGAACGTCGGCGACGCGCACGCGGCGGCTGCCGAACGTGAAGGCATCGTGCACCAGCACGACATAGCCGCGCTTTGCGAGTTCGTTGGCCCAGGCGACGCCGCCATAGTATTGATCCTGGTGACGAATGATGAGCGGGTGCGGATCCTTGTTGATGCGCGTAATCTTGCGCACACCGAAGTACTTGTTGCCGCCATGATCGTGCAACCCCAACACAGCGGGCAAGCGGCCGGTGGCTCCGGCCGGCTTCAGCACGAGAGCTTCGGTAGGCGGGCCGTACGGCAATTGCCAGAACATCTGCTCGATGTCAAGGCCATCGAAGGAAATGTGGTGCTGAACGCTCGCCTTCGGAACGCCTCCGCTATCCGGCTGCAGCAGGGCTTCGGTATACCGCCGGCGGGCGCGGGCACGCCAGGCATCGAGATTTTTGAATTCGGAGCGGCGGAAAGACAACGCCGGAGGATCCGGAAGAAGGCTGGCGGCCCATTCGCCGTAAGCCCCGATCATGGTTTCGGGCATAGACCTCAGGCGTGCGCCGTAACCGGCATGCGGTTGCGGGCTTCAATCATCGACAGAATGGATTCGACCACCAGATCGTCGCCGTGCTTCACGTTCAGCATCATGTCGTAAAGCTCACGGCTTGGCCAGTCGCGATGGTAGTACTTACGGATGAAACCAGCCCGTTCGCGGTCGACGCTTTCGAGGAGGCTTTCGGTTTCCGCCTCGCTTTTTCCCATGGCAAGTACGCGGCGGAACTTCTCTTCATACGGCGCGAAAAGGAAGACGTGAAATGTATCATCGCGGTCCCGAAGGAACCACGGCGATCCCCGTCCGATGATGACGCACTTGCCCCGGCTGGCGATATCGGTGACGACGCGCTCGAACATTTGGGCAAGACGTTCGGAGTCGAGCGCCTCCAGCCCGCTGGTCTCGATCTGGGCTTCGAAACTGCCGCGCATGAACGCTTTCATCAGGCGGTAGAAAACCGAATCGATACGTTCCTCGCGGCGCTCCACTACTTCCTTCTTGCATTTCAGGCGGCGGGCGATTTCATCCGTAATCTCGTGGTCCCAGAGTTTGAAGCCCAGCCGGTCGGCCAGCGTCTTGCCGATGTATGGCGCGCCCGCCCCGTACTCGCGCTCGATGGTGATGATGTTGATCACGTGCTTTCCAGCCTCCCGCGCTGCGGCTCCGCGATTAACAATGTAACTCCGATTTGTGGTCAGGGAGAATACGGTACCGGCAGGAGGGGATACGGGGAAGTAATTCGAGGAAGGATCAGTTGACGGGAGCGCGGCTGTCCATACCGCGCTCCCGCCCTGATCTCCGGCGGGTTGTGGCCTCTCTTCCACGTCCTGGCCAGAGCCTCTGTTTTACGTCTCGAGGCTGACGCTCATCGCTGCGGCTGCAGAAGGATTGCCCAGATCGCTTCCACAACCGCCGGCCGGCATGTCGATGAGTACAACCGGCTCCCGATCAGAAGACTAACAGCCGAAATTCCGAACGGCGCGCGCGGAAAGCGTAAGTTATTGAAAATGCGGCGCAAAAAACCCGGATTTCATTGTCACCGTGTTTCAGGCGAATTCCGAACGCGAGGTTCGTGGCGGATTACCGACGAGCCGCAGAGCGAAGGGAAGCCATTTGCAATTCCGTACGTTCGATCATGCGGTTCCACAGCGAGCCGGGCTTTGGGTCGAAGACGATATCGTCGCTCGGATCGAAGATGTACCATGCGCCGCGGCGCACTTCCTCACGGAGTTGCTCCGCAGTCCATCCGCAGTAACCGAGATAGACGCGAAGTTCGCCGGAGCGCTTCCCCTCTGACAAGGCGTCTTCCAGCACCTTGCGATTGGAAGCCAGATAAGTGCGGCGCGCCACATGGGTGAGATTGGCGTCCGTCTGGCCTGGAACGCGCAGCAGCGCCAGAACGCCTTCGGGCTCCACCGGTCCGCCGAGATAAACGTAGTCCGGGCTCTTCTTCGCGCCCTTTAATGGCGCAAGCGCTTCGGAGATGTGGATTTCGGTGGGAGTGTTCAGCATCAGCCCGAGCGCGCCCGAATCTTCATACCGGACGAGCAGAATTACCGATTGGGCAAAAGCGGGTCGGCGGATTGCCGCGAAGTGACAAGGATCTTCCCCGGGGCAAGGTCCTCCGGTTTCCGGGACTGGGCGAGCAATCCGCCCGCACAGAGCACAGCAACGACGGCGATCGATAGAGCACGGCGTAATCGCTCGCGCATACTTGATTCTCGTACGTTTCGCGCGCGAGCGGTTGGCCGGCGCGGGCCGGGATGGTTCTGAACAGCGCCCGGCGGCGTAGTAACCTCATGTCATCGTTGCAATGCGCATGGGTATCGCCATCGTGGCGGTTCTGCTGGCGTCGTTCGCCGGTTTTGCTCAGCGCTTTCGATTGGAAGGGCGCGGCTTTTCTGGTCACGATGGGGGCCCGGCGCCCGTGTTCCCGGCAAAAGGTGAATTTCATTTCGTCCGTGTGGAATATACGGATCTGCCGCAGTTTCACCGCTGGTTCGGATACGCGTCGCGAGGCGCATCAGGCGCCGGCTGGTGGCTGGTGGACTGGCCGGACGCCGATGAGCATTTCTCGATGGGAATCGAGCGCCTCACACGTGTGGACACGGGGGAACCGCTCCACATGCGCCTTACCGATGACCGCTTATTCGACAATCCGTGGATTTACGCGACCCAGACCGGATGGTGGGGGCTGAGCGGCGCGGAAATCGCACGATTACGCGAATATCTGCTACGCGGCGGCTTTCTGGTGGTGGACGATTTCTGGGGCCAGGAACAATGGGAGGTCTTCCGCGACACGATGCGCCGGGTGTTGCCGGATTCGGCGATTACGGACATCGCGGAGTCGGATTCGGTGATGCATGTTCTTTACGACATCCGCGAGAAGGACCGCACGTTCATCCCAGGCACGAGACATTTGAGGATCGGGCCGGGCGGAAACGTGGTGCTGCAGCAGCCATATGGAACTTCGCCGGCATGGCGCACGATGTTTGACCCCCGGAACCGGATGGTGGTGGCGGTGAACTATAACACCGACGTGGGCGATGCGTGGGAGTACGCGGATTCACCCGAATATCCCGAGAACATGACGGCACTTGCGTATCGATATGGCGTGAACTATTTGATTTACGCCATGACGCATTGAAAAGCACCGGGGCGATGGCGTGGAGAGATAATACCGTCATTACGAGGAATTTCGGCTTCCGCCGGGAGCTCCGAAGCCTTTGCGCCATATGAATAAAATCAGCCGCCGCACACTACTTACCTCCGCGCTCGGATGCGCCGCCGCAGTACGCCCGCTCGCCGCACGCCGCACGCAATTCAAAATCGGCGTTCCGGACTGGAGCCTCAATCTCGGCGCGAATCCGGATGCCGTAGGTCTTGCGAAAAAGCTCGGGTTCGATGGAGTCCAGATTTCGTTCGGCCGGTTGCTGGTGAATGGGAAACTGCCGCTGGACAATCCCGATCTGATCGCCCATTACCTGCAGCTTTCGGCTCAGAACAACATTCCGATCGACGGCACATGCGTGGACCGGCTGCACATGGACGTGCTGAAAAGCGACAAGGCCGCGGTGCGCTGGGTATCCGACAGCATCCGGCTCACGAAGGCGCTGAAAACGCAGGTGCTGCTGCTTCCGTTTTTCGGACGCGGAGCTTTGAAGACGCGAGCGGAAATGGATTACGTGGCCGATGCGCTGCGCGAGCTTGGTCCGGAGGCTGCGAAGGCCGGCGTAATTCTGGGGCTGGAGGACACGATTTCGGCCATGGATAACGTTTCGATCATGGAGCGATCGAAGTCCGATGCGGTGAAGGTCTATTACGACGTCGGAAATTCCAACACCGCGGGATTCGATCCGATCTCAGAGATTCGCTGGCTGGGGCGCAAACGCATCTGCCAGATTCATCTGAAAGACACGGGCCAATGGCTGGGCGAAGGCGTGATTCGTTATCCACCGCTGATCCGCGCCATTCAGGATATTGATTTCACCGGATACGCCAATATCGAGATGAGTTCGAAGCCGGGGCAGATCGAAGCGGATATGAAGAAGAATCTGGCGTATGTGAGGGATCTGGAAAACTCGTAAGAGCGCTTCAAGCCAACTGGCCCGCATCCAGTTGCCTTCCGCCCCACCAGAGCGACACGGCCCAGAGCGCGAGACACGGAATTAAAACCAGCGGCCCCCTCGCGTGCTCGAACGAGGCCGCCCCCAGCGTCCCGGCGATCTGCAGAAGAGCCGGTCCGAAAGATGCACCGGCCTGCAGACGCCAGCGCAGTTGGGTACGGTTCTCCTGAATCGCCGTCTTTCGCCCGAACGCGAGAGCGGCGAGCGCGCCTGCCAGGCCCGCCGCAGGGACGAGCGCCGCAGTCAGCACCACGGCAGCCAACAGGAAGGCAATGTCCTTCGCCAACAGAACCTTCCAACCTGCCATAGGAAGCAGCCGATAGCGAGTCAGACCGGCCCGGCCGTCCAGTCCGAAGAGTGTTTGCGCAGGCGTCGAAAGCGCCAGCAGAACAAGCAATGTCCCCCAAAGAAATGCTTCTTTCGGCAGCAATCCCGCGGCCCGGTAAGCAATCGCCGCGACCGCCGGAACCAGAGCGCAGTAGAAATCAAGCGTCGTCAACAGGCCTCGCAGATCCTTGCGAACCAATGACCCGAGCGCACCGGGAAAGCGTGGCGCGATACGCAAAATGCCGCCGCGAGATGCCGCCCGACGCCACGGCGCAAGAAAGCCGAGCGCAAATACTCCCGAAACCAGCGCCGCCATCCCCACAGAGACGCGGCGCCAAAGCGCAAACGCGGCCACCAGCCATGTCACCGGATTCAGCCAGGGACTGATCGCGCGCACGAGACCTCTCTCGCCACGACTCAGGGGCCATAATCCAAGGCGGAACGCCGGAGCGAGGCGGAGAGGGTCGGCGCTCAGCGGAAAAAACAAAACGATGAGGACCACCGTCGCCACAAACATCGCGAGCGTGGGATCCAGCATGAATATGGAAGCGACGGCGGCGTAATAAAGATTGTTCGCCGGAACCTTCAGCCTGGATTGCTGCTCACGACGGAGGGCGTTGTAAGTGGCCCGCAGAACCCCGAGAACTGCTCTCAATCGTGCCCCAGCCAGTCGAGGGCAACAGTTCCGGCGGGTTCGGCGAGGTCGAAGTAAACCTGTTCGAGCGAGCCTTCGAGCTCCGCCCGGCTGGCATTCAATACCAGCCGGCCCTCGCGGAGAATCACGAAGCGGGTCGCGATCTCTTCGGCGACGGGCAGAATGTGCGATGTGAGAAAGACGGTCACGCCCCGCGCTGCTGCCGAGACCAGAAGGTCGCGCATGGTTTTCGAGGTCACCGGGTCAATGGCCTCGAAGGGCTCGTCCAGAAACAGCACCTTCGGGTTGGGCAGCAGGGCCATCGCGAGCGCGGTCTTCTTGCGCGTGCCATGTGAGCAGCGGCCGGCAAAAGTGTGACGGGCGGGCTCGAGCCGCAGCCCTGTAATCAGTTGCTCGATCCGCTTTCCGGAATGGCTATCAGAAACGCCATAGACGTCAGCCGTTAGCCGAAGGTGCTCTTCCACGGAGAGGTCTTCGAAGAGCCCCAGATCCTCCGGCAAGACGCCGATCTGCCGCCGTAATTCGAGTGAATCCCGCGACACGTCGAGCCCGCAAACGGTTGCTTCGCCGGATGTTGGCTTGAGAAGGCCGGTCAGCATCCGGACAGTGGTGGACTTCCCCGCGCCATTCGCCCCCAGGCAGGCGCAAATGGTTCCCGGCGCAACCTCCAGCGAGATCCCGTCTACAGCGGCGAACTCGCCAAAACGCTTCGTAAGACCCCGGCAGGAAATCAAGGGGCTATTCTCTCAAGGAGTTTCAGCTCCGCCGCCTGTGGCGCGCTGCGCGCTCACTGAGGTTCCGGCTGGCGCAGCGCATGGCTGTCGTCAAACCGGGCCCGCAGCAACTGCGCGCGTCCGGGCGATGCCCGGAACAGGCCGCTCGGATATTTCGCTTCCTGCAGAATGCGGCCGTAAATCGCATCCGCAAGATTTTTGTTCAATCCGAGCCCGGCCAGGTATTGCAGCCGCAGATTGCGATCGCGATTGACCTCGGCTCCGCGAAGCCACGCCCGCAAATCCGGGGCGCTCGCCGCATAGTCGCCGATCAGTTCGACCGCTGAAGGAAAGCCCGCCTCACGCAACGATTGGGCGACCTTCGAGTAAGCAGGAGAATTCAGTTTCGCTTCAATGGCATCCACATCCGCGTGGATCGGCCCGTAATGCCCGACCAGCACCACATCATAGCCGCTGCCGTCCGTGTTGAGGTTGCCCCAGATGGCGCCATTCGGAAAGGCTTCGAAGAAAGTAGCCAGCTCGCTGCGAACCGTCTCGAAATCGGTCTCATAAAGCGGCACCCACTGGGTGACAAACCCGCCGTCGTTCAGATGGCGCTTGCACATTTCGAAATATTCAGTGGTGTAGAGCGATGCCATGCCTTTCACGAAGGGATGGATGGGATCCGAGGTGATGATGTCGAATCGCTCGGGTGTGGTGAGGATGAAGTGGCGCGCATCGTCGTAAACGATCCGGGTACGGGGATCGTTCATCACGTTGTGGTTTTCGCGACGAAAGTATTCGGTCGAATTGGGAGGGATCAGCGGCTCGATCTCGCAGATGCGAATCCGCTCGATCTCCGGATGAACCACGAAGCTGCCCGCGGTAACGCCCGCCCCGAATCCCACGATCAGGGCCGATCGCGGGTGTGGATGCAGGAGCGCCGGAAGATGTCCCAGCATGCGCTGAAGGCTCATGTCCTGCGGTTCGGTGGAAGCCTCCACCTTACCGCTTACGTGGAAGTAAACTGTTCGGCCTTCCCAGAGGGACCACGCAACCGACGAGTTCATGCCTTCGCCCATGCGAAGCAGCGACCAATCGCCCGACGTTGTGGGCAGGCGCCGTCCGAAGCCGATCAGCTTCCACGGAATCGCTG
>Ga0157370_10004518_pt1 | contig 15945 bp, 10 predicted proteins | sample C35metaG_FD_113463 | JGI IMG/M metagenome (GOLD analysis project Ga0157370, IMG submission 113463) | Corn rhizosphere microbial communities from Kellogg Biological Station, Michigan, USA - C3-5 metaG | ecosystem: Host-associated > Plants > Roots > Rhizosphere > Soil | place: USA: Michigan...
AACGGTTACTTCGACACGCTGTTCGGCCATGAGTGGGAACTGACCAAGAGTCCCGCCGGGGCGCATCAGTGGAAGCCTAAGAACGGCGCCAGCGCGGGCACCGTGCCGGACGCGCACGATCCGTCGAAGAGGCACGCCCCAACGATGCTCACGACCGACCTCTCGCTGCGGCTGGACCCGATCTACGCCCCGATTTCGAAGCGCTTTCACGAGAACCCTCAGGAGTTTGCAGATGCGTTCGCCAAGGCTTGGTACAAGCTGACGCATCGCGATATGGGGCCGATCTCGCGGTACCTAGGACCGCTCGTACCGAAGGAACCGCTGCTTTGGCAGGATCCGATTCCCGCAGTGGATCATGCGTTGATCGGGGAGCAGGATATCGCGACTCTGAAGGCCAAGATCCTCGCGTCCGGACTTTCCATTTCACAACTGGTCACGACGGCCTGGGCTTCGGCGGCAACGTTCCGCGGCTCTGACAAGCGTGGCGGCGCGAACGGGGCGCGCATTCGCCTGGCGCCGCAAAAGGATTGGGAGGTGAATCAACCAGCCGAATTGGCGAAGGTCATTCAGAAGCTGGAATCGATCCAAAAGGACTTCAACAGCAGCAGCAAGAAGGTCTCACTTGCTGACTTGATCGTCCTGGGCGGCTGCGCAGCCGTCGAGGCGGCGGCGAAGAAGGCGGGCCACGACGTGAAGGTTCCTTTCTCGCCGGGGCGCATGGATGCGTCGCAGGAGCAGACCGATGTGCACTCCTTCGCGCCGCTCGAACCAACCGCAGACGGGTTCCGCAATTATCTGGCTAAGGGACAAGAATCGGCGGCTGAGCTACTGGTGGATAGGGCGAACCTAATGACCCTGACGGCTCCTGAGATGACGGTTCTGGTCGGTGGCATGCGTGCCCTGAATGCGAATGTCGGGCAGTCCAAACACGGTGTTTTCACGAAGCGACCCGAAACACTGACCAATGATTACTTCGTGAATCTCCTCGACATGAAGACGAAGTGGCAGAAGTCCTCCACCTCTGAAGGTGTATTGGAGGGTCGCGATCGCGCCTCGGGCGAGCTCAAATGGACGGGCACCGTCGTCGATCTCGTCTTCGGTTCGAACTCCCAGCTCCGGGCCCTCGCGGAAGTCTACGCGTGCGACGACTCGAAGGAGACGTTCGTGAAGGACTTCGTGGCGGCGTGGAACAAGGTGATGAACCTGGATCGTTACGACCTTGCTGCCTGATTTCAGACGATCGTGGGCTGGCGCTTACAGCGCCAGCTTGCCGTCGTAGACCATATCCTCGGTGTAGAAGGTCTCGCCGAATTTTAAGCGCCCGATTTGGGCATCGAATTCCAGGCGACGGTCGGACGTCGATATCTCTGTCGATTTTGAAAAGAAAAAGACGATGACGGGTCCATCGTCGCGCTGCAGAATTTCCACACTCGACGGCTTAAAGTCTTTCTTGCCGTCGCGCTTGAGAACCGCCTGCTTCTTCAGGTCGCTCTCCATCGCACGGGTATCAGCCTTCAGCATGTTGCGTGGCACGCCGATTACAGCGATGGCGTAATGGTTCTCATCCACAGTCGGCGCGTCTACATCGCGGCCCCTCAGTTCGGCCGCGCGCACGGGTAGTGCGCTCTCCCAGCGAAGCGTTAACATAGGCGGCGTCACGGGATCCGTCCTGCTGCCATCGTCGGGATATCCCCCGCCGGGGTTGCCTCGAGTACTACCTCCGCCTGGATAACCTCCTCCGCCTGGATATCCGCCGCCCGGACGTCCGATCCCCCCGATTCCGGGTATCCCTATTCCAACTCCGCCGATTCCGATTCCGCCGCTTCGCCGGCCTCCCCCTCCGTTGCTCCCTCGAGGCTGACTATCATTTGCGCGACCCTCCATCGTGGGCGTGGTGGTCTTGACCCAAGGCGAGTCGGTCATGATCTGGTGGGCGTCATCCACGGTCCATTCCGGGACAGGCTTCTTCCACGCATCAGCCTGCGCGGTCTTGTCCTCCGCCAAAAGGGATACGGCACCGGCCGTCAAGATTCCCAACATGAGCCAGGTTTTAGTCATAACGCACACCTTTGCCCTGTAGACGTGCATGCGGCAGGCCAGGTTCCTTAAGGAACGTCAATGCGACATCGAATAAACGACGTAGTTTGACACGATGCGGAAGGCCAAGGCGGCGAACTTCTCGTCGTAGCGCGGATCGTCGGCATACTCCCACGCGTCGCCCAGGTCCATGTTGTGGCAAATCGCCACCACTAGCCGCCCTTTGTCATCGTAGATGCCGCGCCAGCGTGGATTGTACCCGTCATACTCATAAGTCACGCCGCTCCTTAGATACTGGGCGCCAGGAACCTGATACCGGCCATCCAAATCGTAGATCGTGTGGAAGATGGCGTCCTTATCCGGAATGTCCACGATCTCGCGGTCGGGAAACACGCGCTGCATGGTCTGCAGGAACACGTCCCATTCCTCGGTGCCATGAAAATCGTCGCACATGAAGAACCCGCCGCGATCTAGGAAATCGCGCATCTGCTTGACCTGGCTGTCGGTGAGCTGCCAGTGTCCGACTTCTACCGCATAGAGCCACGGGTAGTTGAAAACGTCGTCCCCGTCATCCAGATTTACAGGTTGCTCGACCGAGCGGACATGAATGCGCGTCAGCCGCCGCAAGGCGACCGCCACATGGCGGTCCGCCGCCGTGTAATCGGTAGTCCAACTGGACCGGCCATTTCTCCAGTCCCCCGCTCCTCTGAACCCTCGCGGACCTCGGCCATGAATCGCGCCAGGATAAGGCGGATACATCAGCCGGGCGAAGGCCCATTCTGTCTTCTCCTGGAAATCGGGAGGAATCGCGATGTTGTCCTGCCCAGGATATTCCCGCCACGGCTGCTGCCACGCGAGAGCGGCGGTGAACACGCCAAGTAAGCCGAGAGGGACGGCGATTAAGGCCCAAAGCTTCACGCGCCTATTATAAAGATTCCGCGGAGTGCCTGGCCGCCGGTTCCCATTCGATCTTATTCCGCAGCGGGCGCCCGAAACCTTCCCACTGAATCGCGACCTCATCGCCTTGGTTCAGAACCACTCCGTCTCCGTAACTGGAAACGCTGCCGCCCAAAAAATGGATATGCACGTCGCCCGGAATCCGGTGCGGCTCAAACTCAAAATGATGCTGCTCGATCTGCTCCAACCGGAACGCGGTGTGTTTCTCGCCCGTCCGGATTTCTTTAGACCAAATCGGTGTTCCACTTCGTTCTATGGCTACAAATCCGGCAACGTCCCGGAATTCCGCATCTAGCGCCAACTCGGGTCCGATGGAGCAGTTCCGCAGCTTAGCCCGCGAGAGTAATCGCGCGTCCTGCACCGGCATGACGGGATCCGCGAATTCGTTTCCGGGAGTCAGTCCGACGCGTCGCGGGACGCCGTCCGGCCCGATTAGGTAAACCGCGGCTAATTCCGCTTCCTCGGCGCCACCGGCCGCGAAGCTTGGAATCATCAGCGGCTCGCCATGCGCACGCAAGTGCATGCCATTGCCTTTCGTGAACCACGGCGGGGCGGCGGGAGCAGCGCCATTATTAGCGCCGTGGGCGTTCGCACATCCCGAAACTAGACAGCACGCGGTGTGCGCGGGATGATCGAAGCTAGGGAGAAAACGCCACGCACTCCGTAGCGCGTAGACCTCGTGATAATCCAGTACGATGCCGGACAGGTCGGTGCTCAGAAGGTCCCGAAGTTTCTGGCCGGTGTCAATCGCTGCGGTTGCGAAATCGTACACCGTCCGGTACGTGGACAAAAGATGGAGTGCGTCGCCATTCACCAGGGCGACGCGGCGTCCATAGTCCGGGTGGATAATCTGAACAAGTCGTGTCAAAGGGCCTGCCCTTCAGAGTTACACATCGGGTTGGTCCGCGCTATCAGACGTTCCAGCTGGCATACTTAAAGAGCATGGCGCAGAGAATCGGAGTGCTCGGATCGGGAATCGTCGGGCGAACGCTAGCTGAGGGGTTTCTCCAACATGGATACGAAGCGATGCTCGGTACACGCGACCCGGCGCGAGGTGAGGTGCCGGTCTGGTTGGCTGCGAATCCGGCGGCGCAGGCAGGAACCTTCGGCGAAACAGCAGCCTTCGGCGAAATTATCGTCCTGGCGGTGATGGGGCGCGTAGTGGACGAAGTACTCGATCAGGCTGGTCCGGATCATTTCACTGGAAAGATCTTGATTGATGCGACGAATCCCCTCGCAGACGACAAGCCGGTGAACGGAATCCTCAAGTTCGCCACCGGACCCAACGAATCGCTGGGAGAGAAGGTGCAAGCCCTGCTTCCCAACGCGCATGTCGTGAAAGCGTTCAATAGCGTAGGCAGCGCGCTCATGATCAATCCGAAATTCGAGCAAGGCACGCCCACCATGTTTCTATGCGGAAACAATCCCGATGCCAAAGGCGTGGTCTCCGGGATCTGCGAGCAATTCGGATGGGAGCCTTTTGACTGTGGAGACATCGCGGCCTCGCGCGCGATCGAGCCGCTGTGCATCCTTTGGACGCTGCCGGGTTTCCTGCGCAACGATTGGCGTCACGCGTTCAAGATGCTGACCAAATAACGCTGCCTAATACAGGGCGTTAAACAGCAGCTTAAACGTCCCGTGCGATTGCCCCCGGAAGGCGACCTCGGGACCCAACAAGACGACTCGACCCGCACCGACCTTCGCCTCGGCCACCGCGGTCGATCCCTCCAGATGCTCTTGTCCCCAGGCCCATCCGCTGGCCAACGTTTCGCGTCCAGCGAACCACGCGACCTTCTGGACATCACCGGCCAGCTTGAACACCGGGCTGCTGTCGAAGACTACAGTCGCTTCCGGACCCATGCCGAAAGCAATAGGATTCGTGGGATCGACGGTCGCGCGCATCAACGATCCCGGCACATAAAATTGCTCGCGGGAGAGTCCCGTGAGTGGATTGGTCACCTGCACACCGAGCAACGGTGCCAAGCCAGTCGAACTGCCGATGCTGACCAGCGATCCTCCGGCCTCGACAAATTTCTTCAACTGAGGAACGGTCTTGTCTTCGGTGATTCGCCCCAGCCGCGCTCTGTATTCCGCAGGAATACTGGAAGGCGACGGTTGCGATCCTCCGCCCACACCCTTGCGGAATGCGCCGTCAGTAAGCACGAGCACGTCAAATCGGCTTTTCAGATTGCCAGCATCTAGCGTCTGCGGATACACCAGCTCGAACGGAAATTCGAACTGTTCGAATAGCCAGCGAGTCCAGCCCGAGGGAGTCAGGCCGCCGTACTGATCGTACAGGCCGATGCGTAGGGGCTTGAGTTTGACCATGTTGGAACTGGGTGCTTCTGCCGGCGCCTCGACGGGCACACCGAGTTCGGCGGCGCCTTTCTCCAGAATCGCGCGCGAAGCAGAACTGGCTGGGACCCAGATGGTTCCGTCGCGTTTCAACCAGTACACCTCGCGCCCTGCCATCAGCAGGCGATTCACCAGTGTGAACGAATTGTTGATGCGATGACTGATCAGGTAACCGGCAGGATTGACAGGTCCATGGATCCGTTCAGCGGGAGGATTAACCAGACCGTTGACCTTCGCAAGTGGCCCATCGAACCCGTCGTAAACGCGGTCGAACTTGATTCCCATCTGCAGCGCCAGCGTCCAGCCCGCGATGTCATAAGGCGGAACCGGAGGCCCGCCAGGGTAACGAAAATCGTTGGGATGATCCTGCGGCTCGAACATATCGAGCACGTGCGGGCGGAACGCCTGGGCGGTCTTCACCACAAAAGAACCCGCCGGGTAAGTCTTGCCCGCCACCTGAAACTCCGCGGTGGACCGGAGCACCGTGATTCCCGTCTTAAGCAAAGCATTAACAAACTGGATCGCTGTCGGGAAATCGTCCTGATTCGCGGGAATAATGTAGCCGCGCGGGTCGCGATATTGCGGATCGTGCAGTACCGTGTTGTACAGCGTCGGGGCAATATTGCCGCCTGAAGATGTAGACTGGCGCGCCGCGACAGTCCGCAGCGCCTCGATCCTCTTAGGCGTGACCGTCCAGCTATCCTGGCTGCCTTTCTCGATCGAGTTTTTCCCCATCCTGAAAATATTGAAGAGCAGTGTCTCGCGATAGCGCGACGCGTAATCCAACAGCGCCCGATTCTGGCTGATGTCGTAGTCAATCGACTGGCGATAATGCCAGCGCTGTGGCGCGATCGGTAGCGGCTCGTCGCCTTGTGCCAACTGCTTATCGGGCACCAGCGGAATGTCGATCGGCGTGGGGCTGCCGACGATCTCCGTCAGGACCCCGATCATGTTGTGGAAGTACGAAATCGTGCGGAGGCCGCCGTTCCACCAACTGGAATAATTCGAGCCGCTGCGCATGGCCGATCCGCCCTTGCCTTCTTCCACCAGGCGGCTGTGCATGGCCGATCCCACCATCTCGATGCCCAGCGGGATCAGCGGATCCAGGTTGTAGTTGAATGGATCGCGAAAGGGCGGGATGAACACCACCGCGCCCGCAGGCCCCGTCTGGTGATGGTTGTAGACGATCTGCGGAAACCACTCCAGGAACAGCTGCCGGTTCATGTTGGTGGTCTCGGGCATGGCCGACAGGAAAAAATCGCGATTGTCGTCGTGACCGATGTATTTGTTATAGAGGCGCGGCAGTCCATTGAGGCTGCGCTTTGCCGGGTCGGCCTCGCGCATGTACCAGTTGGCGACCAACTCCTGCCCGTCGGGGTTCGCCTGCACGTAAAGCTGGATGCTGTCATTTAGCAGCCGCATGGTCTCCGGATCGTTGCGGCTCACCATCTGGTAGACCATTTCCATCAACTGCTGCGAGCCGACGGTCTCATTCGCATGCAGGCCTCCATCGATCCAAACCACAGCTTTGCCTTCACGAGCGAGTGCGTGGGCCTGGTCTTCTGTAAGGCCCTCTGCGAGGGCCAGCCGTCGCGCAATATCCTTGTACCGGTCAAGATTTCGGAGGTTCTCAGGCGAGCTAACGATCGCCATGTACTGCCGCCGGCCCTCGGCTGTGGCCCCAATGTCCACCAGCTTCATCCGGTCGGATTCGATAGCCAGCTTCTTCCAGTAGGCTTCTAGCTGGGTATAGTTGGCGACCTGGTAATCGTCGCCGAGGTTGAACCCCAGGGCTTCTTTGGGAGTCGTGATCTGCCGCGGCGCCTGTGCCGCGATACTCCAGGAGCACAAGACCGCAGCCAGCACGATCCCCGCGCTTCGGCGGAGCAGCCTGACCATATGGTTCTGATTGTAAGCCGGGCAGTGCCCCGCGCAGGCTAGCCGGGGGCAAACGCGGGGCAGCGCTCAGTTTCTCTGATCGTGGGGCACAGTACAGGTTGCGTTAATCGTGGTCGTGTTACCCGCCTGATCACTGGCGACGGCTCGGAGAGTGTAGATCCGGCCTGTTCCATCGCTGGACCGTTCGGCCAGGAGGGCTACAGTATACGCGCCTGCGCTTTGCACGATTGAGATTTGCGGTCCGCTTGGCGGTTCGTTGCTGGTTCCGGTGACCTTAAAAGATCCAGCAGCGATGCCGGACATCGCATCGGCAGCCGTGACCGTGGCGACAGGAATCATTCTGTGGTCGGGCGGCCAGATCGAGCAGCCAAGTCCCGGCATGCCGGATATCGCCGGCGGCGTTTGATCGATCTTGATGGTGATGGCTTTCGACGCCGATAAGCCCGCGCCGTTGGTCGCCGAACACGTCAAAGTGACACCCGGCGTATCAGCGGCGAGCGTGGTAGTGCCGCAGCCGGAGGAAGAAGCAATTCCGGATTCGGCATCGGTGACATCCCAGCTCAGCGTTACGTTGCTTCGGTACCAACCGTTGCTGCCCAGGGTTCCACTGATGTGCGGCGTGATCACTGGCGGCGTGGTGTCACCAAGGATAATCTGAGTGATGGAGGCGGCCGGCGCATTGGTCCAGAGCTCACCTAACCCGGCGGCGATGGCGCTGGCGGCGAATCCTGTAGGATATTCTGTAAACACTCCGCTGATGGTAATGCGGCCAAGTCCCTTCTGTTCCGTGAACCATAGGGCGCCGTCCGGCCCACCGATAATGGAGACGGGCTGGCTATTAGCAGTTGGCATGGTGTATGTAGTCACAGTTCCGCCGGTGGTAATACGCCCGATGAGGCTAGTGACGAGGCATGTGAACCATAGTGCCCCATCCGGCCCTGTTGCGATCCCCTCAGGCGTACATCCAGTAGGAACTGGGTACCGCGTGATCTGACCTAGAGTGCTGATGCGCCCGATACGGTTGAAATTGCCCTCGGTGAACCAGAGGGCACCGTCGGGGCCCGCCACGATAAAGACGGGGTCGGCGTCCCCCAACGGATAGATGGTCACGACTCCAGCTGTGGTAATCCGGCCAATAGCTTGTGCCCCTGGGTTCGGTTCTGTAAACCACAGCGCGCCATCTGAGCCGGCCGCGATCCCGTACGGATTGGCTGGCAATGGCAAAGGATACTCCGTGAGCACGCCCGCCGTAGTGATACGGCCCATCTTGTTCCCGCGGAGTTCCGTGAACCAGATGGCGCCATCCGATCCCGTCGCAATTCCGATAGGTCCATTGCCTAGGGGCGAAGAGCTGGACGGTAGCTCATATTCGGTTATCACCCCGTCGTGCGTGATCCGCCCAATTTCCTCATGATTCGGGCACGGGCTCTTGGTGCAGGGTTTAGACTCTGTAAACCACATCGCGCCGTCGGGCCCTTCTGTGAAGTTCCAGGCATGAGGGGAGAGTTCTGCATGGGGCAGCGGATAAACGTGAGTCTCAATGCCCGGCTGTCCCGCCGAAATCGCCGCTACAGCGAGCAGCGAAATCACCAAACAGGCTGATCGCCACAATGGCCGAGCCATCAAACCCGCCGCACACTTGCTTGTCGACCACGTCATTTTGCTTCTCCTTGAACTCCGCTGGGCCTCGTCCTTAGCGAAGGCAAGCAGACAGCCAGCAGGTCCCCTGGGTTAAGCCGAAGTGACGCTTATACTTACTGCCGTTTAACGTGGGAGCTTAGTGGACTTTGGGTGTTCCGGCTCAGACTCGGGTGCGCCATTCCACGGTCGCCCTCGACAAAGTTGCGGGTGGCTGCCGTGCCTGGCCCGGAAAGTCAGGTATACTGGGAGCGTACGAGACTTCAATCCCTTTGGTGCAGGAGATCCCGTGAAGCGTGCCGGCTCCGACGATTCCCTCCGTTGTTCTTTCTGTCATAAAAGCCAGGATGTTGTTGGTAAACTGATCTCCTCCCCCTCGGATTACCCACGCGCCTACATCTGCGATGAGTGTATTGCCGTCTGTAACTCGATCCTTGAGGACGACCGCAATGAGCTGCAGTATGGTGCGCCTCATAAGTTACCCAAGCCATTGGAATTAAAGGAATATCTGGATCAGTACGTGATCGGTCAGGACGCTACCAAGAAGAAGCTGGCGGTAGCTGTCTACAACCACTACAAGCGCATCCAGATGAATAAGCAGCGAACGGGAGAAGTGGAGCTATCGAAATCTAACATCCTGCTCATCGGACCAACTGGAACGGGCAAGACCCTGCTGGCCCAGACTCTGGCCCGGATCCTGGATGTGCCCTTTGCCATTGTCGACGCCACCACCTTAACCGAAGCCGGTTACGTGGGCGAAGACGTCGAGAACATCATCCTGCGGCTGCTTCAGAATGCCGATTGGGATGTCCAGCGCTGCCAGCAAGGCATCATCTATATTGATGAAATCGACAAGATCGGGCGCAAGGACGAGAACCCATCGATTACTCGCGATGTCTCCGGCGAGGGAGTCCAGCAGGCGCTCCTGAAGATCCTGGAGGGTACCGTCGCCAACGTTCCGCCGCAGGGCGGCCGCAAGCATCCGCACCAGGAGTTCACGCCGGTGGACACGACAAACATCCTCTTCATCTGCGGGGGAGCCTTCATTGGTCTGGAAAAGACCATTGCTCGGCGCGTGGGGACCCGGACCATCGGTTTCACCAACAGCGGGGAAGATACTACCGCTACAGCCTCGTCCGCCCGGCGCGCGGGCAGCTCCGGCCGCCGTGACGTAACTATGTTGGAACAGGTCCAGCCGGTCGACCTAATTAAAGGCGGGTTCATTCCCGAGTTCATCGGGCGGCTCCCGGTAGTCGCCGTGCTCGAAGATTTGAGTAAAGATGCGCTGGTTCAGATTCTGACCAAGCCCAAGAACGCAATTATCAAGCAGTATCAGAAACTTTTCGAGTTCGAAAACGTGCGACTGAAGTTCAGTGACGACGCCCTCGAAGCCATCGCGCAATTGGCGATGGAACGCAAAGTAGGGGCGCGCGGGTTGCGCATGATCCTGGAGGATCTGATGCTCGACCTGATGTACTACTTGCCGTCGTATAAAAAGGTTCGCGAGTTCCTGGTGACCAAAGAAATGGTCATGACGCAGAAGATTAACATGGCTCTGTTGGAAAAGGCAGGATGATCACTTCCAAAGAAAAATCAGACTCACGTCGGCTCCCGATGATGCCCATCCGGGACGTCGTGATCTTTCCGCACATGATGACGCCGTTCGTGGTCGGCCGCGAATCGAGCGTTCGTGCGCTTGAAGAAGCATTGGCGGGAGATCGTAAGATCTTCCTGGCTACGCAGCACGATGCCAGCGTGGACGAGCCTCGTCCGGATGAGATTTTCTCGGTTGGCACAGTCGCCAATATCGTTCAAAGCTTGCGTCAATCCGATGGCAACATCAAAGTTCTGGTCGAAGGCGTTGAGCGCGGGAAGGTGGTCAGCGTCAGTGAAGAAGACGGCTATTTTCGCGCCACCGTTCGGACGTTCAGCTATCGTATTGAATCCGGGCCGCAGTTGGATGCGCTGATCTCCCGCGTAACGAACCTGTTCGAGCAATACGTCAAGATCAGCCAGAACGTCAACTACGACAACATGGTCGCCGCGGTGCGCACGGACGATCCGGGTAAGCTGGGCGATACGGTCGGCGCGAATCTTCAACTTTCTATCGAGGAAAAACAGGAGCTGCTCGAAATCTTCGATCCGATCGACCGGCTGACGCGCGTCGCTGAGATGCTCGACATCGAGATCGAGAAGCTCAATGTCGACCGCACCATCCAGGGCCGCGTGAAGCGCCAGATGGAGAAGGCGCAGAAGGAATACTACCTCAACGAGAAGATCAAGGCCATCCAAAAGGAACTGGGACGGGGCGAGAAGAGCGAATTCGATGAACTAAAGAAAAAGATCGAATCCGCAGGCATGACCAAGGACGCCTTGGAGAAGGCCATGGCCGAGCTGAAGCGCCTGGAGCAGATGCCGCCGATGTCGGCCGAGTCTACCGTTTCCCGCAACTATCTCGACTGGCTCCTCGCGGTGCCATGGAAGAAACGCTCCAAGGAAATACGCGATCTGCCGTTCGCGCAGAAAGTTCTTGAAGGCGATCATTACGGCCTCGAGAAGATTAAAGAGCGCATCCTGGAATTCCTGGCAGTTCGCCGCCTGGTCAAAGATCCCAAGGGATCCATTCTGTGCTTTGTCGGCGCTCCAGGCGTGGGTAAGACCTCGCTGGGAATGTCCATCGCCAAAGCCACCGGGCGCAAGTTCGTCCGCCTGTCGCTGGGCGGCGTGCGCGATGAAGCGGAGATCCGCGGCCACCGGCGCACGTATATCGGCGCCCTGCCCGGCCAGGTTCTCCAGATGATGAAAAAAGCCGGCGTTCGCAACCCAGTATTCATGCTGGACGAAATCGACAAGATGTCGACCGACTTCCGCGGCGACCCGTCGGCCGCGCTGCTCGAGGTGCTCGATCCCGAGCAGAACTACATGTTCATGGATCATTACCTGGACGTCGAATACGATCTGAGCCAGGTATTCTTCATTGCCACGGCCAACGTAATGCACACCATTCCGCCGGCTTTGCAGGATCGCATGGAAGTGATCCGGCTTTCGGGTTACACCGAACTCGAAAAGATGGAGATCGCCAAGCGCTTCCTGGTTCCCAAGCAACGCAAGGAAACCGGCATGGCGAACGATGACCAGCTGGTCTTCGCCGACGATGGGGTTCAGGAGCTGGTCCAGCATTACACGCGCGAGGCGGGCGTCCGTAACCTGGAACGCGAGATCGGCAATGTCTGCCGCAAGGTGGCGCGGTCGTTCGTGGATTCTCAGACCGATCCGAAGAAGAAGGAACACCCCAAGACCGTCGTCACCGCCTTGAAGGTGAACGAACTGCTAGGCCCTCAGAAGTATCGCGAACAGGAAAAAGAGAAAAAGAACGAGATCGGAGCGACTCTGGGTCTGGCTTGGACCGAGGTGGGCGGATCCATTCTCGGCACGGAAGCCGCGATCATGGAAGGCCGCGGCAAGCTGACCACTACGGGAAAGCTGGGCGACGTGATGCAAGAGTCCGCTCAAGCAGCAATGAGTTACGTACGGTCGCGCGCCCATCACTTTGGGTTGCCGCGCGATTTCTACCGGCACATCGATATTCACTTGCATGTTCCCGAGGGCGCTATCCCCAAAGATGGTCCTTCGGCGGGAATCACCATCGCGACCAGCATCACCAGCGCGCTGACCAGCATTCCGGTTTGCGCCGATATCGCTATGACCGGTGAAATCACGGTACGCGGCCGCGTGCTGCCCATTGGCGGGTTGAAGGAAAAGCTACTGGCTGCTCACCGCCACGGTATTCGCGAGGTTGTGCTGCCCGCCGATAACGAAAAGGATCTGCCGGACCTTCCGGATATCATCCGCAAGGAAATGAAGATGCACTTCGTATCCTCAATGGACCAGGTGCTGAAGCTGGCTCTCGAAAAGGAAATCGAGATGGCCCCCATGACGGGGCTATTGACTGCGGCTGAGATCGTGGAGCGATCCAGGGAAGACAAAGTAACGCACTAGGGGCGGTTGCTCCTTGACCCGGCCTCTCTTCTTATGGCCGCCCGGTTTATAATAAGTGCAGCCAGACCGGAGCAGTTTCCTCCGGAGACGGACCCGGAAATCGCTTTTCTGGGCCGCAGTAATGTCGGCAAATCCAGCCTGCTGAATGCGCTGGTGGGGGCCGACGGACTGGCAAAAACCAGTTCCTGGCCCGGCCGGACGCAGTTGATCAACTTCTATAAGGTTGACGATGGATTTCGTTTCGTCGATCTGCCAGGATATGGATTCGCAAAGGTCCCCCAGGACGTCCGGAAGCAGTGGAAGGATCTGATCGAGCAGTACATGCTCGGACGAAGCGCGCTGAAGCTGACGGTGATTCTGCTGGATGCCAGGCGCGGATGGATGGAGAAGGATGTCGAGTTGCGGGACTGGCTCGAGTTCCACAATCGCCCCTTCTTAGTGGTTGTTACCAAAATTGACAAACTCAAGACTCAGAAAGAAAGGCATCAAAGCCAGAGCTCGATCCGGAAGGACTACACCGGGGAGTTGCTCGAATGCTCGGCCATTACCGGCCGGGGAGTGAGGGAAATTTGGCAAGCGATTTCGAAAACAAAGACGATGCAGTAACTCCGGGTCAAGACGCCGCAGCCCAGGAAGCCGCCAAGCCGGAAGGCAAGCCCGAGGGCGGACGAGGTAGGGCCAAGGCCGCCGACAAAGATAAGATGGCAGCAGCCGACAAGGACAAGGCTCCGGCCGAATCCAAGCCTAGCGCGGAGTCCAAGCCGTTCGCCGACTCCAAGCCGGAAGCCGACCCGGCGCCGCCGGCAGACGGCCCCCCCGTGGCAGTCGCTGAAGAGCCCGCCGCCGAGCCCAAAAAGGCGGAGGCGCCTCAGCAGCCCAGCGGACGTATGTTCGACAACCGGCGCCGCGCCCAGGGCAATATCGGCAAGAACGGCAATGCGCTCGACTTGGTGGAGCTCAAGGACATGAGCATCCAGAAGCTCAACGATATCGCCAAGGATCTGGGCGTTCAGGGCTTCGCGGGATTGCGCAAGCAGGAATTGATCTTCAAGATCCTGCAGGTGCAGGCCGAGAAGAGCGGCCTGATCTTCTCCGAAGGCGTGCTGGAGTGTCTGCCCGACGGCTTCGGATTCCTGCGCGCGCCCGAATACAACTATCTGCCCGGACCTGACGACGTCTACGTCTCGCCCTCGCAGATCCGCCGTTTCGATCTGCGGACTGGCGATACGGTCAGCGGCCAGATCCGCCCGCCCAAGGAAGGCGAGCGATACTTCGCGCTCATCAAGGTGGACGCGATTAACTTCGAACCGCCCGAGGAAGCGCGCAACAAGATCTTCTTCGACAATCTCACGCCTCTCTATCCGCAGGCGCGGTTGAAGATGGAAACTATCAAGGACAATTACTCGGGACGCGTCATGGACCTGCTGACTCCTATCGGCAAGGGCCAGCGCGGCTTGATCGTAGCGGCGCCGCGCACCGGCAAAACCATGCTGCTGCAGTCCATCGCCAACTCGATCACCGCCAATCATCCGGAAGTCACGCTGATCGTGTTGCTAATCGATGAACGCCCGGAAGAAGTCACCGACATGCAGCGTTCGGTCAAGGGCGAAGTGATCAGCTCCACCTTCGACGAGCCGGCCTCGCGGCACGTACAGGTCGCCGAAATGGTGATCGAGAAGGCCAAGCGCCTGATCGAGCACAAGAAAGACGTGGTGATCCTGCTCGATTCGATCACTCGTCTAGCCCGCGCTTACAACACTGTAGTGCCGCCGTCGGGCAAAGTACTCTCGGGCGGTGTCGACTCAAACGCCTTGCAGCGTCCCAAGCGCTTCTTCGGCGCGGCGCGCAACATCGAAGAGGGCGGATCGCTGACCATCGTGGCGTCGGCGCTGGTCGATACTGGCAGCCGCATGGACGACGTCATTTTCGAGGAGTTCAAGGGCACCGGCAACATGGAAATCCATCTGGACCGCAAACTGATGGACAAGCGCGTGTTCCCGGCCATCGACATCAGCAAGTCCGGCACCCGCAAAGAAGAGCTACTGCTGCCGCGCGAGGAACTGAATCGCGTGTGGGTGCTGCGCAAGGTGCTCAACCCGCTATCGCCCGTCGAAAGCATGGAGTTGCTGATCGACAAACTATCGAAGACCGGCAGCAATGCGCAGTTCCTGTCGGCGATGAGCGGCTGATCCGCCGTCGAATCGAAAAAGAAGAAGGGCAGGCGATCTCTTGGATTGCCTGCCCTTTTTCGTTTGGCGCGTTAACTACTAGAACTGGAATCGTCCGACAATCACGCCCTGACGCGGCGACAGGTTCGCGGCATTACCGAACTGCGTCGCGTTGGTGGTGAGGACTCTTCCGAATCCAGCGGAGGTGTTGCCCTTGGTCGGACCGCTGCCGAAAACTACCTGCTGGAGTCCCGCGTTCGTTAAAGAAGTGCCACTAGGATCGCCCCAGTACGCGCGATTGAACACATTCGTAAACTCAATCCGAAGATTGAATTCCATCCGTTCCTTTACTTTAAACGTGCGGCCCAGATTCATGTTTTCACGCGGACGCCGCTGCGTCCGATAATCGTTGTAGTAGGCAGCGGAAGCGCCGAACTGGCCCGCCGCTGGATCCACCCAGGCCTTGGGGTTCAACACGAACGTCTTGTTCGGATCGTAACAGTGGCAGTTCAGGTCGATCGGGTCGGTGTGCGTAACACCGCTGTTATCCACCCAGTTGGTAGCGAACAGCGGCTGTCCCGGCACGCGATTGGCGAAGCTCTGGCCCTGGAACAGATAGTTGTTCAGGTTACTGTTGGCCAACGGAACCTGAAGCGGGAATCCGCTCGCATACTGCAAGGCGGCCGAATACGTCCAATCCCTGGCCACCCAAGACAGAATCTTGTTCCCGCCGATTTTGGGTGTGACATATGTCGCCGAGAGATTGAACACCAACGGCTGGTCGTAGATCGAAATGTATTTGTTGGCGGCGCGATTGAATACGTCGTTAGCGACTGCCCCGCCCGTGGTGCCAGGATTAGGTTCACCGATCTCGGTGCCCAGGGATTGCGCC
>Ga0157370_10004519_pt1 | contig 15945 bp, 13 predicted proteins | sample C35metaG_FD_113463 | JGI IMG/M metagenome (GOLD analysis project Ga0157370, IMG submission 113463) | Corn rhizosphere microbial communities from Kellogg Biological Station, Michigan, USA - C3-5 metaG | ecosystem: Host-associated > Plants > Roots > Rhizosphere > Soil | place: USA: Michigan...
ACCTTTTGAAAATTTACCTGGTGAATCAAGAGTTTGGATTTACCAATCGAACAGAAAATTTTCTGAGGAAGAGTTTTCTGAAATCGAAACCGATTTAAAAGCTTTTGTAGAAGAATGGGCCGCTCACGGAACAAGTCTTGAAGCATCATTTTTGCTTAAATACAATCGTTTTATAATATTAGCTGTAAATCAGGATGTGCAGGCTGCTACAGGCTGTTCTATTGATAGTTCGGTAGAATTTATTCAAAGTTTAGAGAAAAAGTACAACGTCGATTTACTAGATAAAATGAACGTTACTTTTAAAAATGGCGAACATATTGCACATAAACCATTAATTGACTTCAAGAAAATGGTAAAAGATAAATCAGTTTCTGAGAATACTATTGTTTTCAATAACTTGGTAAACAATATCGAAGAATTCAACGAATCTTGGGAAGTTCCTGCAGCTGACAGTTGGCACAGCAGATTTTTCTAAAAGAAATTTATAATATTTAAAAAGGCATGAAACCTAAGTTTTGTGCCTTTTTTTTGTTTTTAATACGTTCTGAATTAAACCCGACAGGTTTTTAAAACCTGTCGGGTTTGGCTGCGTAATCTTTATGTATAGAGAACTTTGTCAAAGTTGCGAAGAAAAGTTCTTCAAAAAACAAAAACGTCTATTATAGCCCCGATGGAAGCGATATCCTTTTTTGCCGGGGTTCGGCAGAAAAGATATAGCGGACAGCGGGACAACTGGTCTTTTGGAAAAATAAATTTTCTGCTCCTGATAAAATTTATGAATTAAAAAATCTAACGTTCTAATAATCTGATAAATCTAAGATTCACAAAAATCTAACAATTGAAATACTCAATTAAAGGTGATTTTTGAGTATTTTCGTAGAATTAAATTTAATACATGAAAATAGCAATAGTTTGTTATCCGACATTTGGCGGTAGTGGTGTAGTTGCTACAGAACTAGGCCTCGAATTAGCCAGACGTGGACACGAAATACATTTTATAACTTACAGTCAGCCTGTAAGATTAGCACTTTTGAATCCTAATGTTCATTATCACGAAGTAAACGTTCCTGAATATCCTTTATTTCACTATCAGCCGTACGAATTGGCTTTATCAAGCAAATTGGTCGATATGGTGAAATTGTATAAAATAGAAGTTCTTCATGTGCATTATGCTATTCCGCACGCTTATGCGGGGTATATGGCGAAACAAATGCTGAAGAACGAAGGAATTAATCTTCCGATGATTACAACGCTTCACGGAACAGATATTACGCTGGTAGGAAACCATCCTTTTTATAAACCTGCCGTAACTTTTAGCATCAATAAATCAGATTATGTGACTTCGGTTTCGCAGAGTTTGAAAGACGATACGTTGAAATTATTCAAAATCAAGAATAAAATTAAGGTGATCCCGAATTTTATCGAATTGGATAAAGTGGTTAAAGACCCTGGTGCACCTTGTCATCGTTATGTGATGGCAAAGGAAAACGAACGTATTATTACACATATCAGTAACTTTAGAAAGGTAAAACGTATTCCGGATATTATTAAAATTTTCTATAATATCCAGAAAGAAATGCCTGCTAAATTAATGATGGTGGGGGATGGTCCTGAAAAAGAAAAAGCAGAGGTTTTATGTATGGAACTGGGAATTTACGACAAAGTAATTTTCTTTGGTAACAGTAACGAAATCGATAAGATTTTATGCATGACTGATTTGTTTTTGCTTCCACCAGAAACAGAAAGTTTTGGTTTGGCGGCTTTAGAAGCTATGGCTTGCGGTGTTCCGGTTATATCAAGTAATTCGGGCGGTTTGCCTGAGGTTAATTTTGATGGTATTTCGGGCTATTTAAGTGATGTTGGAAATGTAGACGAAATGGCAGCAAATGCGATTAAAATCTTAAAAGACGATGCTACTTTGAATGAGTTTAAGAAAAACGCTCTGGAAGTGGCCAGAAAATTTGATATTAAAAACATCCTGCCTAAGTATGAGGCTTTGTACCAAAAAGCAATTGACGATTATAAAGAATAGAAACAATAATTTTAAAAATTTGAATGTAATGAAAAAAGTAATTTCGGTTTTGGTAATTTTTGTTTTAGCTTCTTGTGCAACAAAAAAAGCAACTAGTTCGACGGCATTGTATGAAGTTCTAACGGAGCAGACGAATGGCGGCGGTAATATCAAGTTTTTTGAAATCCTGACAGAACCTAACGAAATTAAAATGCTTGAAAATGATCCGCTTTTGGCAGACAAAATGAAGCAGGCTGATATTAGCAATTCAAATTATGTTATTCTGAATATGGGTGAGAAGAACACTAGCGGCTATTCTATTGGTATTGAAAATGTGGAAGAAACAGATAAAAATATCATTATAACCATCAAAGAAAATGCTCCTGCTCAGGATGCAATGGTGATGCCGGTAATTTCTTATCCTTATACGGTTGTGAAAATACATTCTAAAAAAGAGATTATTATTAAGTAAGTAATTAGTTATTAGTTATTAGTGATTAGTTATTAGTGATTAGTTATTAGTGATTAGTTATTAGTTATTAGTGAAGAGTTAGAGGCTGAATGTCAGGCTGAGAGAAGTCGAAGCCCTTTTCTACCTCTTAAGCCCTTCTCCCGAAGCCTCGGGATCGCTCAGGGTGACAATAATAGTAATCAAAACATAAAAAAAACCTGTCGCATTACAACGACAGGTTTCTTCTTACAATTATTTTTTATCTTTATTTAGAATCTGAATTTAACACCGAAACCAACGTCAAATCCAAAATTGTCATCGTCATAATATCCAGAACCTATTTCAGGTCTTGCATCTAATGACAGTGTGATTGGCACTTCTGAAAATCTGTATTCGATACCAATATCTCCGGCCGCAAAAACATAAGTTCCGCTGTCGTTATATCTGTAATTGTTATTGTAGTAATCGTGATCCCAAGCGGCTAAACCACCCCCAACACCAGCGTACCAGTTAAATCCTCCGTCGATGTTCCAAACCCATTGGTAAAGAGCAACTCCTTTTATGGCATCAACATCGCTGCTGTTTCTCCAGCCTAAATCAAATTCAAGTCTGTTTTTTTGGTTTAATCCTAGTTGGTATGATACCTCTCCTCCAAATCCGTTATTGTCTCCTAAACGAATTCCAAGAGCGTTCTTTGAAATTTCTTGCGATTGAGCCGTAAATGCTAATCCCAAAAGCATAATGGCAGATAATATGATCTTCTTCATAAAATGGTTAATTAATTTTTGTCAAATTTAGATTTCCTTGTTTATGAAGAACGTATATTATTTTTAGAAATTGTTATATAATTCACATTTTTAGAAATTTCAAGACCCTAAAAAGTTAATAAAACACTTCTACAGGTCTTAAAACGCTGATTAAGACTATTTTTTTAAAATAATGTTAGATAACATTTGAGAAGTTAAAATATCTTCCATTTCAAATAAATTTTCTTCTTCGGTAAAGTTGGTATGTGTGTACGAATATAATTTCCAGCGCTTTTTATGGTATTCAAGAGCCGTTAGATTTTCGACCCAATCTCCTGAATTTAAATATAAAGTAGAACCGTGTTTGTTTTCTTTGGTCAATATTTTTGGCTCATGAATATGGCCGCAAATTACATAATCGTAATTTTTTTCGATTGCAAGATCAGTTGCTGTAGTTTCAAAATCCGAAATAAATTTCACTGCTTTTTTTACGCTTGCTTTTATTTTTTTAGAAAAAGAATAAGGTTCACGGCCAAGTTTTGCCAAACACCAGTTCGCAAAACGATTCGTAAGGATTAAATAATCGTAACCTAAACCACCTAATTTTGCAATCCATTTAGAATGCTGTACAGAGGCATCGAAAACATCTCCGTGAAAAATCCAGGCTTTTTTGTCGTCTAATTCTAAAACTAATTTATCGACCAGCGAAAAATTCCCCATATTCATATCGCTGAATTTTCGAAGAATTTCATCGTGATTTCCAGTTATGTAATATACTTTCGTTCCTTTTGAGGCCATTCCAATTATACGTTGGATAACTCGCAAATGCGCTTTTGGGAAGTAAGATTTTCTAAACTGCCACGCATCAATTATATCGCCGTTTAAGACAAGTGTTTTTGGTTTAATGGTTGATAGGTAGTTGTTTAGCTCTTTTGCGTGACTTCCGTAAGTTCCCAAATGGACATCAGAAATAATGACCAATTCGACATTTCGTTTTTTCAATTTTTCTTATTTTGAAGTTCTACAAATGAATGAATATCCAGCCGAATTTATTTTATCAAAAGGTTACTAATTTGAGGTCAATTTTAATAAATTGTGATTTTTAATCTGTTTAATCTTTAATTAATATTACCAATTTTTAATTTTTTAATTTAATTCATAAAACTTACATTTGCTCAAAACTAATTACAATGGCAGGAAATAGCTACGGCACCCTATATAAAGTTACCACATTTGGAGAATCTCATGGTGAAGCTTTAGGCGGTATTATAGACGGTTGTCCATCAGGAATAACTTGATCTAGAAGCAATTGAAGTTGAAATGTCTCGCAGAAAGCCAGGACAGTCGGCAATCGTAACACAAAGAAAAGAACCGGACAGCGTTCAGTTTTTATCTGGAATATTTGAAGGTAAAACTACTGGAACTCCAATTGGTTTTATTATTCCAAATACCAATCAAAAATCAGACGATTACTCTCATATAAAAGACAATTACAGACCAAGTCATGCTGATTATGTGTATGATCAAAAATATGGTTTTCGTGATTATCGCGGAGGCGGAAGAAGTTCTGCACGCGAAACAGCCAGCAGAGTAGTAGCAGGGGCAATTGCAAAACAAATGCTTCCTGAAATTAAAATTAATGCATACGTTTCATCAGTTGGGCCAATTCATTTAGATACACCGTATCAGGATTTAGATTTCTCTAAAATAGAAAGTAATCCGGTTCGCTGCCCAGATGAAAAATCGGCAGCAATTATGGAAGAATATATTCGCGATATCCGCAAAAAGGGAGATACTGTTGGTGGTGTTGTTTCTTGTGTAATTCAAAATGTTCCGGTTGGTTTAGGTGAACCTGTTTTTGATAAATTACATGCAGAATTGGGTAAAGCAATGCTTTCTATTAATGCCGTAAAAGGTTTTGAATACGGAAGCGGTTTCTCTGGTTCTGAAATGAAAGGAAGCGAGCATAACGATTTATACAATCCTGACGGAACTACAAAAACAAATCTTTCGGGAGGAATCCAAGGGGGAATTAGTAACGGAATGGATATTTATTTTAGAGTTGCTTTTAAACCTGTTGCGACTATCATGCAGACTCAGGACTCTCTGGATAATAAAGGAAATATTACACCAATGACAGGAAAAGGACGTCATGATCCGTGTGTTGTACCTCGTGCAGTGCCAATCGTTGAGGCGATGGCTGCAATTGTTTTGGCAGATTTTTATTTAATCAACAAAACATATTAAAAAAGTTAAGACAGTGAGGGTCTTATATTTTAATAACCAAAAAGTAAATTAATGCAAGTTACAGAAAACAAAAAGAAATCATTTTTTTCAGGATTAACCGGGCAGATTATTATTGCGATGGTGCTTGGAGCAGCCTTAGGAATTATTATTCATAATTCAATTTCGCAGGAAGCGGCAGTATCATTCAGCAATAAAATAAAAATGCTTGCAACGATCTTCATCAGATTAGTGCAAATGATTATTGCTCCTTTAGTTTTTACCACTTTAGTAGTAGGAATTGCAAAATTGGGTGATATAAAAACCGTTGGAAGAGTTGGAGGAAAAGCACTTGGCTGGTTCTTTACCGCTTCTTTTATATCCTTGTTAATTGGATTATTCTTTGTAAACGTTTTAAAACCCGGAGTAGGCTTAAAATTAGATCATGTTGATATGAGTGCTGCTACTGAGGTAACGGCAAAAACAAAAATATTATCGGTTGAGAACTTTGTGGAGCATATTGTTCCTAAAAGTATTTTTGAAGCATTGGCAACCAACGAAATTTTACAAATTGTAATATTCTCTATCTTTTTTGGATTAGCAGCAGCTTCATTAGGAGCTACAGTAAAACCAATTATAAATGCCTTTGATAAAGCTTCGCATATCGTTTTAAAAATGGTAAACTATGTAATGAAATTTGCTCCAATTGGAGTTTTTGGTGCCATTGCAGGAGTATTTGCTATTAGAGATGCCGAGGAATTAATCATTACGTATTTTAAATTTTTTGGATCATTTTTAATAGGGATCAGTACTTTATGGGTTGTTTTAATTGTAGTAGGTTATATTTTCTTAAAAGGAAGAATGACAGAATTATTAAGACGTATTGTTGGGCCATTAGCTATTGCTTTTGGAACAACCAGCAGTGAAGCTGTTTTTCCTAAATTAACAGAAGAATTAGAAAGTTTTGGTGTAAAAGATAAAATTGTAGCCTTCATGTTACCGCTTGGATATTCGTTTAACCTTGACGGAAGTATGATGTACATGACTTTTGCCAGTATTTTTATTGCTCAGTTTTATGGTGTACACTTAGATTTAGGAACGCAAATGGCGATGCTTTTGGTTTTAATGTTAACCAGTAAAGGTATTGCGGGTGTACCAAGAGCGAGTTTAGTGATTGTTGCGGCTACTTGCGGTATGTTTAAAATTCCGGTTGAAGGTATTGCCTTGATTTTACCAATTGATCATTTCTGTGATATGTTTAGAAGTGCAACCAATGTACTTGGAAATGCCTTAGCAACTTCGGTTGTTGGAAAATGGGAAGGAAATCACGATTCTGATAAAGTAGTGGAGAATTAATTGCTTTTGTAAGAAAAGCAATAACAGATAGCTAAAAAGAAAAGCTGTATTTTTATAGGAAATACAGCTTTTTTTTATTTTTAAGTGTATATTTGATAAAACTAGCCGATTGATGCCCCACATACGGATTTTTTTACTTGCACTGCTATTCCTGAATTGTTTCAGCAATCTAGCTATAGGTCAATCTGAACCAGTTTCAGAAGCCCGGATCAATAAACTCGTTAAACAAGCCTGGGATGATTTTAAAGATTCTAATTTCGAGAAATCCCTCATTACCTCACGTGTTGCATTAAATTATGCTACAGCCGCTAAGAATAATGTTCTAATAGCCAAATCCTACAAAGTTATTGCCGGCAATTACAATGAACTTTCAGAGTTTGATAAAGCCATCTTCTTCTACAATAAAGGCTTATACTACGTCAATAAAACCGATAACGATTCTTTAAAATACAGTCTTAATAATAATATTGGCAACATTTATTGTTTTGAAAAGAAACAATTTGATAAAGGAATTAACTACTATAAAAAATCAATTGCTTACAGTTTAAAAACCAATGATATCAGTCAGGTTTATTTTACCAATGTAAATATTGCCTGGGCTTATTTTGATATTGGCAGATTTAAAGAAGGATATCCGTACTTGAAATTTGTAGGCAATAATATTGAAAAATACGGCGACGAGTCGACTGAAATTGTGGTTTATATGCTAAATGGCATGTATTCTAATTTTATCAATGCCAATGATGCAGCAAATGCATACTTTTTAAAAGCGATAACAGCCGGGAAAAACAGCAGCGAACAATCTGATTTATCTTATGCACATTTAGAATATTCGAAATTCTTAACCAAAATAAAGAATTACAAAGAAGCCTACAAGCATCTTATTTTGTATAATGAAATTACCGAAGAACTGTACAATCAGGAAAAGCTTAAAAAAGCCTCAATCGCCGGTTTTAATTTAGAGCTGGACGAATACAAAAGACAGATTGATAAAATTGAAAACGAAAAGACCTCTCAATCTCAAAGTTTAAAAAAATCCCGAATTATCGTTATACTTTTTATTCTGATTTCTCTTATTCTGCTTTTTTTAATTGTAACCTTAATCAAGAATATCGGATTTAAGAAAAAACACAATTTAGAGCTTTTAGAAGCAAAAGAAATTGCAGAAGAAGCCTCTGTGCTCAAAACGCAATTTATTTCGACTATAAGCCACGAATTACGTACACCGCTGTATGGTGTAGTGGGAATAACCAACATGCTTCTCGAGGAGCATAAAGAATTATCGCAGAGCCAGCATTTAAGTGCTTTGAAATTTTCTGCGAGATATTTGCTTTCGCTGGTAAATGATATACTCCAGATTAATAAAATTGAGGAGAATAAAGTAGTGCTGGAAAGCTTGACATTTAATATTTCTGATGAAATTACGATGATTAAAAACTCGCTTTCCTTTTTGTCTCAAAAAAACAACAATAAAATTAATGTAGAAATAGACCAGCATATTCCGGAATATTTAATTGGAGATAAACTGCGTCTGGCTCAGATTTTAATGAACCTTGTTAGTAACGCATTAAAATTTACCAAAGACGGAGAAGTTGAAATTATTGTAAAACTGGATAGAATTGAAGGGAAATACTATTATCTGGATTTTTTAATCAAAGATAATGGAGTAGGAATTGCGGCCGTTGACCAAAATAAAATATTCGAAAAATTTGTTCAGGTAGGAAGAAAAGATGAAGATTATCAAGGAACCGGATTCGGACTTAGTATTGTAAAACGCTTACTGGGACTTTTTGGAAGTACCATTACTTTAGAAAGTGATCTTGGCGCCGGAACTTCATTTTCGTTTGTAATTCCGTTTGAACATGATCCTTTAAAAACCCAAAAAATTATTGAAGATATCGAAGTCGATTTAACATCCAGCGAAATTTATAAAATCCTGATTGTCGAAGATAATCTCATCAATCAGTTAGTGACCAAGAAAATTATTGAAAAGAATAATTTTATCTGCAAGGTTGTTGATGATGGTTTTGGAGCACTTTCTATATTAGAAAAAGAAGGATTTGATCTTATTTTAATGGATATCAACATGCCATTAATGAACGGATTTGAAACTACTAAAAGAATTCGTTTACTAGGAATAAAAACACCAATTGTGGCGCTTACAGCTTTTGATAAAGATGAAATTACAGACGAAGCGCTTTCATCCGGAATGAATGATATTATTGTAAAACCGTTTGAACCGGTAAAATTATTTAAGATCCTGAATTACTTAATAACAGAAGCGAAAAACGCTGGTATTTAATACCAGCGTTTTTTATTTTGTTTTGAAGCACTTGATTTTCTCGATTTATGAGCACCGCCGCTTCTATTAGAATTTTTAGGTTTTTCGCCAGCTTCCGGACTTCCGGCATGCCAAGGATAAGGATGATCTGTAATAATTTTTACATCAACCTTTATTAATTTCTTAATGTCTTTCCAGTAAGGTTCTTCATCTTTACCGCAAAACGAAATCGCAATGCCGCCATTTCCTGCACGTCCGGTACGACCAATTCGGTGTACGTAAGTTTCAGGAATATTAGGCAAATCAAAATTGATAACATAAGGCAATTGTTCAATATCAATTCCTCTTGCAGCAATATCAGTAGCAACCAAAACACCAACTTCTTTGTTTTTGAAAGCATCCAGAACACGCTGTCTTGCATTTTGAGATTTGTCTCCGTGAATTGCTTCGGCAGGAATGTCTTTTTTGCGAAGTGCTTTTACAACATTATCTGCACCATGCTTAGTTCTTGAAAACACCAATACATTTGATAAATTTTCTTCCTTAATTAAACGATAAAGCAAGTTTCTTTTTTCTGTTTTGTCAACAAAATAAATACGCTGCTCCACATTTTCGGCAGTTGATGAAACTGGAGAAACTTCTACTTTTTCAGGATCCTGCAAAAACATTTCAGCCAATTCGCGAATAGCAAGCGGCATAGTAGCCGAGAATAATAAAGTTTGTCTGTTTTTAGGAGTAAGCTTTACGATCTTTTTTACATCGTTTATAAAACCCATATCCAGCATCTGATCGGCTTCGTCTAAAACTAAAGTGTGCAGATGATTTAAATCCAGAAAACCTTGTTTTTGTAAATCCAATAATCGGCCTGGAGTTGCCACCAAAACATCTACGCCATTTTTTAAGGCATCGACCTGCGGATTTTGAGAAACCCCGCCAAAAATGGTCAATTGCGTTAAATTGGTATATTTAGAATAAGTGTCAAAACTTTGTCCAATCTGAACCGCTAATTCACGCGTAGGCGTTACAATAAGCGCACGAATTTGTTTTGCTTTTTTTGATGAGCCTACAATTCGGTGCAATTGGTGTATAATTGGAATTGCAAATGCTGCAGTTTTTCCGGTACCGGTTTGCGCACAGCCAATCAAATCTCGTCCGGCTAAAACAATCGGAATAGATTTTTCCTGAATTGGAGTGGGGTTTAGGTAGCCTTCTTCAAATACGGCTTTTTGTATACTTTTTGAAAGTGATAAATCTTCGAATAACATATCTTACTAATTAAGAATTTTAGTTTTAAGTACTAAATTCTGTGCAAAGATAGGTTTATTCGGTCAATCGTTTATTTGAATCTTGTATTATTTGGAAAATGTGTGGTTTTAAGCCGGTTGACCTTCATTGTGATTTTTCTTTTTCGTTATTCGCTTTTACAAAATCCGTTACCAAATAACCAATTAATTTTCCAATTAAATTATTATTTGGAGAATCGGCTAAATCTGGTGCGCCTTCGCAGATATGCAGATAAGCCGCATTTCTATGCTGTCCGAAAAACGAAATAAACTGTCTTAATTCTTCTACCGAAAAGCCGCTGATTGTCATAGCACTGCTGGCAATGTTAGGAATTGCGTCTAAATCAATTTCAATTCCAAACGGATCTGTTTTTATAAACTCAAGAGCAAGCGCCATTTCTCTGTCGAAATCTTTTTCTTTGCGAATATTAACGCTGTCGTACGTATTATAACGAACGCGGTCTTCGAGTTTTTTTATAATATCTAATACACTTTTAGAAGTATAGTTTTCGTGAAGTCCAAAAATGAAATATTTTTTAAGGAATCCTTCTTCATACGCATACGAAAAGCCATTACCGCTGTGGCGTCCTTCCAGAATTCTAAAATCAGAATGAGCATCAAAATTGATGGCATTGATTGGTTTTCCTTTGGCTAAAGCCGAACCTTTAATATTCCCGTAAGCATTGTTATGACCGCCTCCAATAATAATAGGTGTTTTTCCGGCTTTTATAATCGTGAAAATTATATGAGAAACCTCTTTGTCTATTTTTTCTACTAACTGACTTAATTTTGAACGATCGTCGATGTCGTTAAAATCTAGATTTTCGACATCACGCATTTCCTGAGCCACGTCTAATTGTCCTAAAACAATGATCTGGCTTCCTTTTGAAAAACGATTATGCTGAATGTTGGCAATACTTTTAATAGCATTTTCCCAAGCCGAGGCTGCGCCGGGTCTTCCGTAATTGGCACGAACACCAATATCTTCGGGTATTCCTAAAAGTACATACTTTGCCTCTGATTCTTGTAAAAACTTGATTTTGTCTACTTCTTTTGGAAGTATAATCATTTTTTCTCCGAATTTTATTTCACCACTACGATGATTTGTAACTTTTGCCAAATCATTGACAGTAAAAGGAATTAATTTTTCCATGAAAAAAATTTATTTTCCAAAAATAATATAATTGTAACAACTTACGTTATTAACTTATATTAATTCTTAAATTTGTTATTAAAGAAAATTATTAAATATGGAAAACCCAAAGAACAACAACAATTCAAGTCTAAAAGCGGTAATAGCGGTTTTAGCAGTCCTACTGATTGGTAGCTTAGTGTATATTTTTAAATTATCTTCTGATACTGATGTAGTTAAGACAGAACTTACTACTACAATGACAGAAAAAGAATCTGTTATGAAAGATCTTCAGGAATTAAAAGCAACGTACGATGCTGCAATTGCTGAAAATACATCAATGTCTGACGAATTAATTCAGGAAAGAGATAAAGTTGTCGCTTTAATGGATGATTTAAATAAATCTAAAGGTGATGTTTCTAAATACAGATCTCAAGTTCAGGCAATGCAGGGTAAAATGAAAACTTTGGTTGCTGAGAATGACGAATTGAAAAAACAAAATGGTGCTTTAACAGTTCAAAGAGATAGTACAATTGTAGTATTAGGAGAGTCTAAAAAATACAACGAAGTACTTGTAGGACAAAATGAAGAGCTTGCAAAAACAGTTGAAAAAGGTTCTAAATTATCAGTTTTGAATACTAAAACTTCTGCTTACAAATTAAGAAGCTCAGGAAAACAAATTGAAACAGATAAAGCAAGCCGTGCTGATATCTTAAAAGTAAGTTTTACAATTGCTGAAAACCAAATTGCTAAATCTGGAGATAAAACATATTATGTTCAGGTTATTGATGCAAAAAACAACGTTTTAGGCGAGAAAAAAACGGAAAGCTTTGGAGAAAACTCTTTAACATACAGCTTCAAAACTACTGTAAAGTATGAGAACAAATCTGTAAATGTTACAGAAGATCTTCCTGGAAAAGATTTTGCTAAAGGAACTTATTTTATCAATGTTTTTGATAATGACGAACTAGTTTCTAAAACAAGTTTCAGCTTAAGATAATCGTGCCAAAGAAGTAAATACCACTTTGATATTAAAGGTCTGTGATTTCACAGACCTTTTTTTATGGAGTAATTTTTTTAAACGTTGAAGTATAAAAAAATAACCCGAAGTTTTGGCCGCGGGTCATGTTTAAATAATTTTGAAAAGCATTAAGTTTTATTATATAATTTCCCCTTCAATTAAAACATCTTCAATTAAATTGCTTCCAAAAGCGTAAGGAATTTGATAGTAAGATGAAATAGGTTTCGTTATAATTAAATTGGCTTTTTTGCCTTTTGTAATACTGCCGTGTGTTTCTGAAAGTCCCATTGCATAAGCGCCGTTTATTGTTGCGGCATTTATGGCTTCTTCGGGAGTCATTTTCATTTTGATACAAGCTGTTGCCACCACGAAATTCATGTTTCCGGATGGAGTAGAGCCAGGATTAAAATCGGTTGCTAAGGCAACTGGCAGTCCTGCTTTAATCATTTCTCTTGCCGGCGTATACGGAATGCTTAAAAAATAAGAACAAGAAGGCAGTGCAACCGGCATTGTTTCTGTGCCTTTTAAAGCCTCAATATCTTCCGGATTCATTATTTCTAAATGATCGACAGAAAGCGCGTTAAATTTAACGCCAGACTGAATCCCGCCAATAGAATTAAATTGGTTAACGTGTATTTTTGGTTTTAAGCCAAATTCAATTCCGGCCTGCATGATTTTTTCGGTTTCTTCAACAGAAAAATAACCGCTTTCACAGAAAACATCCACATAATCGGCCAATTTGTTTTGTGCAATTTCCGGAAGCATTTTTGTTATGATCTCGTCAATATAACCCGCTTTGTTTTCTTTGTAATGAGTAGGGAAAGCGTGTGCTCCTAAAAAAGTAGCTTTTATAGAAATTGGATAATTTTCGGCCAGTTTTTTAATAACACGAAGCATTTTTAATTCGCCTTCTATAGTTAATCCGTAACCTGATTTTATTTCAACAGCTCCGGTTCCTAAATGCATTACTTCTTCTAAACGTACTTTCGACTGCTCGTAGATTTCTTCCTCAGAAGTTTCGTTTAATTTTTTAGCCGAATTTAAAATACCGCCGCCACGATTTGCGATTTCTTCATAAGTAAAACCGTTAATACGGTCTACAAATTCCTGTTCGCGATTTCCTGCGTATACAATATGAGTATGACTGTCGCACCAGGTTGGAAGAACAACTCGTCCGGATGCGTTGATAATTTTATCGGCTTTGATTTCAGGAAGATTTTCCATCGAACCAAAATCTGCAATAAGATTATCTTTTATAAGTAAGAACGCATTTTTAATGGTAGGAAGTGATGCCATTTCTGATCCGGAAACTTTAGCAATTGAAGTTTCACGAACCTGTAGCAGTTCTTGTATGTTTTTTATTAATGTTGTCATTGTTGGTATTGTTATAAAACACAAATTTCACGAATTAATCCGTGAAATTTGTATCTAAATATTAGAATTTGGAATTTTAAAAATTTGAATATTGTTTCGATGTTATTCAGAAACCGTTATTTCAAACAATTTATCCCAGTATTTACCTGTAACAAAAATGGTTTTGGTTTGCGGATTGTAGGCAATTCCATTTAAAACTTCTGCATTCTTAGATTTAACTGATTTACGCAAACCAGAAAGGTCTAATATTCCTTCAACCGCGCCAGAAGTTGGGTTTACAACCGCAATAGCATCTTTTTGCCAAACATTTACATAGAATTTTCCGTTGATTAATTCTAACTCGTTGATAGCTTTAATTTTTGAAGAACCAGAATAAACGTTGATATAATCAATTAGTTTTTGTGTGTCTGGATCCATTTTCCAGATTTTCTCCGTTCCATCTGAGTGATAAATGTATTTACCATCATTTGTCATTCCCCAGCCTTCAATATCTTTATCGTATTTGAATGTTTTTTCTAACTTGAAAGTTTTAGCATCATAAATGAAACCTGTTTTTTCCTGCCAGCTTAATTGATAGATTTTTCCGTTGATAAAAGTAATTCCTTCACCAAAATATTCTTTAGGAAGATCAACCTGTTTGATTACTTTCCCTGTTTTGTAATCTACAGATCTAAAGTATGAGTCTTCTTTTTGTCCTGTACTTTCAAATAAAACACCGTCATGAAACTCTAATCCTTCTGTAAAAGCAGTAGTATCGTGAGGGAATGTATTTACGACTTTATACTTTAATAATTTTGGTTCAACATTCGAAACGATTTCAATTCGTTTTGTGGCATCAGATGAATCTCCTCCAAAATAAGCAGTAGCTTTTAAATATTGGTAACCCAATTTTTGATCTTTTAATTCAAATTTAAGTTTTTCTGCTCCTTTTTGACTTCCCACTTTTTTGTCGTTAATAAAGTAAACAACGCTGTCGATTTCCTTCGAATTTGGGTTTAAAATTCCAATTGAAACCGCTTCTTGAGGTAAAAAATGGGCAGGAAAAGCAGAATCATCGATGGTAAACAAAGAATTTTCACCTTTTTTTGTGCCTTTGCATCCAATTAATGTGATTCCTAATAAAATGACAGTTAGGAAGTTATATTTTTTCATAGTTAAAAATTTGAATAAGCCAATATACGACGTTATTTTTATAGCAGCAAAGCTCTTGCAAAAATATAAAAAGATTGTATATTTGCACCGGCAAGTCCTACACGACCAGCTCCTGCAGACTCCCCCAGGATGGGAACATAGCAAGGGTACGTGGTTGAGCGGTGCGATGTAGGTCGCTTGCCATTTTTTATTTTTTAGAATTTGTATAAAAGTAGTCTTCCTTCGGGAGGATTTTTTTATTTTTGGTGCTTTGTAAGTTAAAAGTTATTGGAGTAATTCTAAAAACTGGAGGGATGAAAAAGTTAACCGCAAAGAACGCTAAGTTTTTTTACTCTTAGTTTTTTGTGAAAAGGCAAAGTTCGCAAAGCTTTGTGGGCTTAGATTGTGTAAAAGCAACTTAGAACTTGGTGAACTCTGTGAAAAGCCTTTGTGGGCTCTGTGGTAAAAAAATAGTGATCTCTCATAACTTATAACTCAAAACTCATAACTTTTCAAAATGAATAAAGTCGTTTTAATTACCGGAGGATCATCAGGAATTGGAAAATCTATTGGAGAATTTTTACATGCAAAAGGTTTTGTAGTGTATGGAACAAGCCGAAATCCTGAAAAAGTATTAAATTCAGTTTTTCCTTTGGTGGCTTTAGATGTTCGAAATGCGGAATCAATTCAAACAGCGGTTGCTAAAATTATTCAGACTTCCGGAAGATTAGATATTGTAATCAATAATGCCGGAGTTGGAATTACTGGACCTTTGGAAGAAATTCCGATGGAGGAAATCAAAAACAATTTCGAAACCAATTTCTTTGGTCCAATCGAAGTAATGAAAGCTGTTTTACCGCAAATGCGCGAACAAAAATCAGGTTTGATTATCAATATTACTTCAATTGCTGCATATATGGGACTGCCTTATAGAAG
>Ga0157370_10004522_pt1 | contig 15936 bp, 7 predicted proteins | sample C35metaG_FD_113463 | JGI IMG/M metagenome (GOLD analysis project Ga0157370, IMG submission 113463) | Corn rhizosphere microbial communities from Kellogg Biological Station, Michigan, USA - C3-5 metaG | ecosystem: Host-associated > Plants > Roots > Rhizosphere > Soil | place: USA: Michigan...
ACGGTTGTCGTCCTCGGCACGGGGATCGCCGGACTGTCGCTGATGCGGTTCGCGTCGCTCCTCGGCGCCGCCCGGGTCATCGGCGTGGGTCGCCGGACCGAGCGGCTCACGTCTGCGGCGCGCGCCGGCGCGACCGAGACCCTCCTCGCCGAGGACGCCGCGCTGCGCGTCTACGCGCATCCGCTCGACGACGTGCTGCGCAAGGCCGCGCACACGCTCGATGCACCGCGCGAGGAGATCATCGCCGCGTTCGGCCTCACCGCCGACACCGCGTCGAGCACGTACAACGTGCTGACCGAAGCCGACCTGCCGTGGCCGCACGTGAAGCTGTCCGACGGCACCGAGTTCACGCTCGACGAGAGCGCCTACACGCTGCATCGCGAGGCGCGTGCGCGCGAGGACCGCAAGAAGGTGATGGACAGCTTCTTCGCCGCGCTCAAGACCTACGAGCGCACGCTCGGCGTCACGCTGTACGGCCAGCTCAAGCACGACGCGGTGGTCGCCAAGGTGCGCGGCTATCCCGATTCGCTCACGCACGCGCTCGACGACGAGCGCATGCCGCGTGCGGTGTACGACGAGCTCGTCGCGCAGGCCGACGCGAACCTGCCGACGCTGCATCGCTACATGAAGCTGCGCGCGCGCATGATGGGCCTCACCGAGCTGCGCTACTACGATCTGTACCCGCCGCTCGTCCAGTCGAGCACACGCTATCCGCTCGGCGAGGGCAAGAAGACGATCGCTGCGGCCATGGCGCCGCTCGGATCGCAGTACGTGGCCAGGCTGACGCGCGCGCTCGACTCCCGCTGGATGGACGCTTACCCGCGCCCGCGCAAGCAGTCGGGCGGCTACATGAACGGCATCGTCTACGACGTGCATCCGTTCCTGCTGCTCAACTACAACGACGACTACACGTCGCTCACGACCCTCGCGCACGAATGGGGCCACGCGATGCACAGCGTGCTCGCCGACGGCGCACAGCCCTTCGCCACGTCGCGCTACGCCACGTTCGTCGCCGAGATCGCCTCGACCACGAACGAGGCGCTGCTGCTCGAGCACATGCTCGCGCAGGCGCGCACCGACGACGAGCGCCTCCTGTACCTGGGCTCGGCGCTCGAAGGCCTTCGCACCACGTTCTTCCGGCAGGCCATGTTCGGCGAGTTCGAGCGCGAGATCCATGCGCGCGTCGATCGCGGCGAGCCGCTCAGCGGCGAGGCCCTGTCGAAGGCCTACCTCGAGCTCGAACGCCGCTACTACGGCGACGGCGTGGCGATCGACGACGCTTACGGCATCGAGTGGGCGTACATCTCGCATTTCTATCGTGGCTTCTACGTGTACCAGTACGCGACGTCGATTGCCGCCAGCTCGCTGTTCGTGCAGCGCATCCTCGCCGGCGAGCCGGGCGCGCGCGATCGCTACCTCGACCTGCTGCGCGCGGGCGGCTCGGACTATCCCTACGAGCTCGTCAAGCGGGCGGGCGTCGATCTCGCGGATGCGGCGCCGTACCAGGCGCTCGCCGCGCGCATGAACGGCATCATGGATCGCATCGAGGCGACACTCGCCCGCAAGGGCGGGTAGCCGCCAAGCCGCGATCCGCGCATGCCTGCCGAGTCGCCAGGGGCCTGGTCGCCGCAGCCCACGCCGGCGGAGCTTCGCGCGGCGTTCTTCCGCGTCTTTCCCGGCGTGGTCGGCGCGATGTTCCTGGCGGCGATCGACCAGACGATCCTCGCCAGCGCGCTGCCGGCGATCGTGGCGTCGCTCGGCGGATTCGAGGACCTGTCCTGGGTGGTCGTCGCCTACCTGCTGGCCACGACCATCGTCGCGCCGCTGTACGGCCATCTCGGCGATCGATTCGGGCGCAAGCGCATGCTGATGTCGGCGCTCGTGCTCTTCACGGTGGCATCGCTCGCGTGCGCGCTCGCGCCCACCCTGTGGCTGCTCGTTCTCGCGCGCGGCCTGCAGGGCATGGGCGGCGGCGGCCTCATGACGTTGTCGCAGGCGCTCATCAGCGAGAACGTGCCGCCGCGCGAGCGCGCGCGCTTCCAGGGCTACTTCGCGGCGATGTTCGCCACGGCCAGCACCGCCGGTCCGGTGCTCGGCGGCGTGCTGACGCAATACCTTTCGTGGCGCGCGGTGTTCCTGATCAACCTTCCGCTCGGCGGGGTGGCGGCGTTCCTCGCGATGCGCATTCCGCGCCATCCGGTCGACCATCCCGCGCCCTTCCATGCCGACATCGTGGGCACGCTGCTCTTCGCGATCGGCACGGTGTCGCTGCTCTTCGGGCTCTCGTCGGCCGGGCATCGCTTTCCGTTCGCCGACTGGCGCCTCTATGGGGTCATTTCGTTCGCGATCGCCACGCTGGCGGGTTTCATTGCGTGGGAGAAGCGGATCGCCGACCCGGTCGTGCCCGTGCGGCTGCTGTCGCAGCCGGTGATCCTGCGCTCCAACACCGTGGTCATGTGCTTCGCGGCCGCGCTGTTCGCGTCGATCCTGTACACGCCGCTCTATCTGCAGCTCGGACGCGGCTTCGCGATCGGCACGTCGGGGCTGCTCCTCCTGCCGCTCACGCTGTCCACGGCCACCGCCGCGCTGATCACGGGCCGCCTGATCGCGCGCACCGGCGAACTCACGCGCTATCCGAAGCGCGGTCTGTTGCTGTCCACGGTGGCGTTCGCCGCGCTGGCACTCACGGTGCACGGGGCGCCGACGTGGATCGTGCTCGCACTCCTGATGCTCGCCGGCGGCGGCCTGGGATGCGTCATGCCGTCGACGCAGATCATCGTGCAGGAAGCAGGCGGTCGCGCCGCGCTCGCGCGTGCCGTCGCGTCGATGGCGGTGTCGCGCGCGATCGGGGGCGCGGTCGGGGTGGCGGTCGTCGGGGCGCTCGTGTTCGTGCTGGTGGGCCGTCACGACACCGAGCTCGCGCGTCTCCTGCCGCAGATCGCCGAATCCGGTGGAACGTTCCTCGAGGCGCTGCCCGAGGCACAGCGCGCGACGATCGCCTCACATCTCGACTACGCGTTCGAAGTGGTCTTCTTCCTGATCGCGGCGATCACGGCGATCGGCGCGACGCTCGCCTCGCGCGTTCCCACGCAGCGTCTCGCGCGCTGAGGAAACCGCGGTTGCGCGGCCAGTGACGGCGGGGGTCCCCGGAGGCCTGCACCGTGCTCACTGGCCGTGGTCGTTGACCGGGGCACCCGGACATTGCGCGTTCTCGCCCCAGTGGCCGTCGCAGAAGGTCGTCCGCACCCGGTATTCGCAGCCGATGCGCGCGAAAAGATCTTCGGCGCCGCAGCGTGCGAGCGCCTCCTTCATGCGCTGCCACGGGTCGGCCGGGCGTGGCGCCTCGCGCACGGGCGCCGGCGCGGATTTCGTCGGCTCGACCACGGGGGGCGGCTCGAGCGCCGGCGCCGGCGCGGCAGGCGGCGGCTCCTGGGGCGGACGCGCCGGCTTCGCAGGATGCGGTGGCTCATGCCGCGGCGGCTGAACGATATCCTCGTGCACCGGCACGGACGCCGATGGCGCCTCGCCGGGCGGCGGGGCGTCCGCCAGCGGAGCCGCGGCTGCGGGCGCTGCGGTGATCACCGCCGGCGCTGGCGCCGCGGCCGCGTCGTGCTCCCTGGGCGCGTCGCCGCTCCGCGCGAGGATCGTTCCGGCCGCGGCACCGATGGCGATCAGCAGCGCGGCAGCCGTAATGGCACGCCAGCCCGGAAAGCGTCGGCTCCCGAGCACCCACCGCGAGGCCTGCGCCGGCGTGAGCTCCACCGCGTCGGGCGACGCCGCGACCGGCGTGCTCGGCGCCCCGGGCATGTCCCACACGCTGTCGTCACGTGCGCGCTTCAGCGCGGCGCGACACGGCCCGCACAGCTTGGCACCCGGTAGAGTCTGTTTGCCGCAGATCGGACACTTCATGCTGCGTCGCACGGCCCCGCCGTTTCCGGCGGCGCACGCATCGTCTATGACATTGTCATTGTAGCGAAACGGCGTGGGCGAGCCCCGGCGCCACCGTCCCGTTCGTCGGATGACGCCCGGGTCACCACGTCCATGACGGGTTATCGACACGCCGGCGCCCGAACTTCAGGCGCCAGCAAAACGGCCCGCGGGAAGCGGGCCGTTCTGCTGCGTGGAAGGGTCAGCGCGATTCGCGCGATCTGCGCTCCTATTTGTCCTTGTCCTTGTCCTTGTCCTTCTCGTTTTCACGCCGCTCGCCGGGTCTGCCGGCCGGCGCATTCGGCGGCGGCGCGGCGTGCGCCTGCGGGGGCCGCTGCGCCTCGCGGGCCGCCTGGGGCTGCGGTTGCGCCGGCTGGGGATGCGGCGGCGCGCCCGTGGCGCGTGCGGCCTCGCGCGGTCCCGGGGCTGCCGGCGGCTGCGGGGCCGGTGCCGAGCGCGGCCCGGCCTCGCGTTGCGCGGGCGCGGCGGCCGGCGGCGGAGGCGGCGCAATGCGCGCTTCCTCGCGCGCCCTCGGCGCGGCCTGAGGGGGCCGGGGCGACTCCGACCGCTCCTCGCGCGGCGGTTGCGGAGCCGCTTCAGGCCCCCGGGGCGCCGCCGGCTCGCGTGCGCGCGGCGGCGCCGCCGGCGCCGCGGGTTCCGGTGCGCGCGTGGGCGGCGCCGCACGAGCCGCTTCGTTCGGCGGACGCGGCCCAGGGTTGGGGGCAGCCGCAGGCGACGGGGACGCCGCGCGCGGTCGTGCTTCACGCTCCGGTTCAGGCGCGGGGGTGCCTCGGGCCTGGTCACGCGGTCCTTGCGGTCCTTGCGGTCCTTGCACCCCTCTAGCTTCCTCGCGCGGCGACTCGGTTGTTGGCGTGCGCGGCGCATTGCCCGGCGTCGCTTCGCGAGGCGCGCGAGGCGCGTTGGCTTCCTCGCGCGGTGGCTGCGTCGCCGCCGGGCCGCCTGGACGGCGCGCGCCCGCGGCGGTCGATGGCGATGAGCTCGCCGGCGGCGTGGCCGCGGCGGGTCCCTCGCGCTCGGGTTGTGCCGCGGTGGCGGCGGCGCGCGGGTTCACCGGCGGCGCGGCAGTGGCGGCAGGCTTGGCTGCGCGGGCCACGCGGACATTGGAAGGACGCCCCTCTGCCGCGACCGGCGCGCCAGCGGGAGAGGCAGCATTCGGCTGGCTTCCCTGCGCGGTGCGCGCGGCCTGGCGCGGCGCGAGCGGCTTGCCCGGATCCTTCTCGAGCAGCTGGATCTTCTGCTGGACCGGCATCGCTGCCGGCGGGGGCGCGGTCCTGGCAACGATCGTGCGCTGCATCACTTGCGCAGGAGGTCGGCCTCTGGCGGCCTGTCCCGAGCCGACCAGCGCCTCGCGCGCGGGCGCGATCCTGGGCGCGGGCTGGAACGATGCCCTGTTCAGGGCATTCGCCTGCACCGCGACCGCGACGCGCGACACCGACTGACCTTGCGCGAACGCTGCCGGCGGAACGGCCGTGATCGCGCGCGGCGCGCGCAGGTTCACCAACTGGTTCACTTGCGTGACCGCGCCGGGATTGTTGATCACCTGGTTGATGACCGTGACGTTCGTGATGTGCGTATTGCTCACGTTGACCTGGCGGATGTACTGCGGGCTCGCGTCGTACCACGGCCGGTAGACCTCGCGTGGCGCGAGCGGGACCCATCCGATCGCCGGGCCGCTCGACACGCTGATGCTCACGCCGCCGCCACCGAACCACGCGACGAGCGCCGGCGCGTACACGGGGCGAACGTCGCGCGGCCCCGGCACCCAGCACCAGCGATTCTGCGCGTACGCCCACCGCCCGTAGTGGAAAGGCGCGAAGCCCCATGGCGCGTCGTCGACCCAGGTCCACCCCCACGGATCGATCCATGTCCAGTGGCCGTTGCGATACGGCGCCCAGTCGGCAGGCACTTCGCGCGGGACCCACACGTTGCCGTAGTCGGCGACCGAGCTCCACGAGCCGTACGTATCGAGATCCTCGACCCCGATCACGTCGGGCGATACGTAGCGCACGGACGCGATGCGATCGTGCCGACGCTCACGGTCGAGTGCAAACCGATCGATCGTGTCCGGCGGCGACGGTGCGATGCGCTCGGCGTTCTCGAGATCGGTGCCGGAGAAGCGATAGCGCTGTCCGCGTGTCACGACATACGACGCCTGCTCGCCGTACACGTCCGCTGCGCCGTCGGTGACGGCGACCGCGGTCGATTGCCCCTGCGCATCGACCGACACGCGATAGCGCCCGGGACTCGTCACCACGAAAGCCAGGTTGGGCGTGTCGATCTCGACCGTGTCGTCGCGCCCGAGGTCGCGCACGCGCAGCACGATATCGCCCTCGGAGAGCTGGAACTGCGCCGCGCGATCGTCGAGGTTCAACACGTCGACCGCCGTGCGCGGGCCCATCCACAGCGTGCCGTTGCCGATCTCGAGTTCGCCGCGGCCATCCTCGTCGGCCCACAGTCGATCGCCGTAGAACACGGGCCGATTCACGGTCGCGAAGACCCAGTCGTCGCTGCCGGCCGCCGCGAAGCTCACGGGGCCCTGCACGAGGGAGATCCGGATCACGCGTGAAGGCGGATCCGCGCTCGCGGGGGTCGCGAGCGCAGCGAGCATCAAAGCGAGCGCGCCGACACATCCACGCGCAGCCAGCGACACGAACGTTCTCATCATGCTTTCTCCGCCGCGGGCTGCTGCACCGTGCAGATTCGGCCTCGCGGTTTGTAAGTTGTACATCGGCGCATGCCGCAGCCACGAAGCTGCCGCACGCCGTCGTGATGCATCCACGCCATCGCTGCAAAGTCCAGACCAGCGCACGCCGCCTTGAACGCGCCGGGGCGCGTCCCGGATGACCTGCTCGCTCAGGAACCAATCGCTCGTGTTGCGGTCGGCGCGCGCTAGAATCGCGGCGCCCCCGACGTCCCCACGGAGCCTGCGATGCGCGCGTCGTACTTTCCAACATGGATCGAGAAGAGAAGCGGCGTGATCGCGCCCGACGAGCGGCTGCCGTGGAGCGAGGCGCTTCCGCTCGGCGTGCAGCACGTCATCGCGATGTTCGGCGCGACAGTGCTCGCGCCGCTTCTCATGGGCTTCGATCCCAACGTCGCGATCCTGATGTCGGGGATGGGAACGCTGATCTTCTTCGTCATCGTCGGCGGTCGCGTGCCGAGCTACCTCGGCTCGAGCTTCGCATTCATCGGCGTCGTGATCGCCGCGACGGGCTACCCGGGCAGCGGACCCAATGCGAACGTCGGCGTGGCGCTCGGCGGCATCATCGCATGCGGCGTCGTATACGCGATCATCGGCCTCGTGGTCATGGCGGCGGGCACGCAATGGATCGAGCGCGCGATGCCGCCCGTCGTCACCGGCGCGATCGTCGCGGTCATCGGGCTCAATCTCGCGCCCATCGCAGTCAAGGGCGCGACCGCGACGGCGTTCGACGCCTGGATGGCGCTGCTCACCGTGCTGTGCGTCGCGTTCGTCGCCGTGTTCATGCGCGGCATGCTGCAACGCCTGCCGATCCTGATCGGCCTCGTGCTCGCGTACGTGATCTATGCGGCGTTGACCAACGGTGCCGGCCTCGGCAAGGCGATCGACTGGAGCGGCGTCGCCCAGGCCGCGTGGATCGGTTTGCCGAGGTTCGCCGCGCCCGCGTGGAGCGGCCCGGCGATCGCACTGATCGCGCCGGTCGCGATCGTGCTCGTCGCGGAGAACCTCGGTCACATCAAGGCCGTGAGCGCGATGACCGGCCGCAATCTCGATCCCTACATGGGACGCGCGTTCCTCGGCGACGGCGTCGCGACCATCGCCGCGGGTTCCGTCGGGGGCACCGGCGTGACGACGTACGCGGAGAACATCGGCGTCATGGCGGTCACGCGCATCTACTCCACGCTGCTGTTCGTCGTCGCGGCGGTGATTGCGATCGTGCTCGGGTTCTCGCCGAAGTTCGGTGCGCTCATCCAGACCATTCCGGTGCCCGTGCTGGGCGGCGTGTCGATCGTCGTCTTCGGGTTGATCACAGTCGCCGGCGCACGCATCTGGGTGCAGAGCGGCGTCGACTTCGGCGACAACCGCAATCTCGTCGTGACCGCCGTGACGCTCGTGCTCGGGGCGGGCGACTTCACGCTGCGCATCGGCAGCTTCGCGCTGGGCGGCATCGGCACGGCGACGTTCGGGGCGGTGATCCTCTATGCCCTGCTCGGCTTGGGATCCGGTCGCTCCGCCCCGAATGTGTAACGCGTTGTTACCCCGTCACCGGGCGGTCAACCGCGGCCGCGCGCGGCCCGTTGTCGGGCGATTGCCGCGTGGAAACCACGCGCCGTACAGAGAGTCCAACTCGTTCGAATTCGATGCATCGGAGCACCTCATGAAACGCCTTGTCCTGACCCTGGCGCTGGCAGCGCTCGGTATCGGCTACACCGCCGCGGCCGGCGCGCAATCGTCGCCGCCGGCGCTGCCATCGCTGACCGCCGATCAGTCGGCCGAGGTGCAGCGGCAGCTCGACCTCTATCGCACGGAGGTCGACGGCCGCGTGTCACGCGGGGAGATCACGGCCGAGGAGGCCGACCGCCTCCTGAAATGGCGCCAATGGCAGCTCGCGCAACAGGCGACGCAAGGCATGCCGCCGGGCCCGATCTCGGATGCGCCGCCCATCTCCGCGTCCGACGTATCGACTCCTCCCGATTACTCGGCGCCGCCGGCTCGCCAGGCCGTGGCACCGCCGGTACGACAGTACGTGTATGCGCCGCCCCCGACGGTGGTGTACCCCGCGCCGTACTACTACCCGCCCTACTACGCGCCGTATTACGCCGCGCCGCGCCCGTACTACTGGGGCAGCGTCTGCGCGGGCGGATGGGGTCATCACTTCGGCGCGCGATTCTGCTTCTAGCGAATCGGTAGCACGTGGGGCGGGCGCACGGCGCGCTCGCCGCCACAGTCAGCTCATCGACCGCGCCGGGGCGAACCCGGCGCGCCACCGCCTATACTCGTGTTTTTGCCCGCGCCGCCGGCCGGCGGCGCTCGTCCCCTTATCGTGCGTCCTGCAGTGATCTTCGCGCGCCTCGCGGCGCTGTTGCTGGTTGCGCTGTCCGCTCGCGCGCTGGCGTTCTCGTTCGAGGACGTCGCCGCCCGTGCGAAGGCGCTCGCCGAACAGCCGTACAAGAAGGCCGACAACACGCTGCCGAAGGAGCTGCAGGGGCTCACGTACGACCAGTATCGCGACATCCGCTTCCGCCCCGACAAGGCGCTGTGGCGCGGTGCGAAGCTGCCCTTCGAGGTCATGTTCTTCCACCAGGGCCTGTACTACGAGCAGCCGGTGCGCATGCACGAGATCACCTCGCAGGGGGTGCGCGACATCCGCTTCGATCCGGCGCTCTTCGATTACGGCGCCAACACCTTCGACACGAGCAAGCTGAAGGGCCTCGGTTTCGCGGGCTTTCGCGTGCATTACGCGATCAACACGCCGAAGTACAAGGACGAGGTGCTGGTGTTCCTGGGCGCGAGCTACTTCCGCGCGCTCGGCAAGGGACAGCGTTACGGCCTGTCGGCGCGGGGGCTCGCGATCGACACCGCGATCATGGCCGGCGAGGAATTCCCCCGCTTCAGCGAATTCTGGCTCGAGCGGCCGGCCCCGGAATCGAAGGAGCTGCGCATCTACGCGCTGCTCGAGTCGCCGCGCGCGACCGGCGCGTACCGCTTCGTGCTCAAGCCCGGCGCCGATACCGCGATGGACGTGCGCGCGCGTGTGTTCATGCGCGAGAACGTCACGAAGCTCGGGCTTGCGCCGCTCACGAGCATGTTCTACTTCGGCGAGAACAACCGTCCGCCCATCGATGACTATCGTCCGGAGGTGCACGACTCCGACGGCCTGTCGGTCCAGGCCGGCACCGGCGAGTGGCTGTGGCGGCCTCTCGTCAATCCCAAGCGCCTGCTCGTTACGTCGTTCACCACCGTGAATCCGCTCGGCTTCGGCATCCTCCAGCGCGACCGCGACTGGGCGAGCTACCAGGATCTCGAGGCGCGCTACGACCTGCGTCCGTCGGGCTGGGTCGAGCCGAAGGGCAAGTGGGGCGCGGGACGCGTCGAGCTCGTGCAGATCCCGACGCCCGACGAGACCAACGACAACATCGTCGCCTACTGGGTGCCCGACAATCCGCCGCCTCCGAAGCAGCCGCTCGACTTCGAGTACCGGCTCACCTGGCAGCGCGAGAGCGAGACGCGCCCGCCGCTGTCCTGGGTCGTGCAAACGCGCCGCGGGCACGGGTACGTGCGCAAACCCGACGACAGCATCTCCTACGTCATCGATTTCGACGGACCCGCGCTTCACAAGCTGGCGGCCGATGCGCCGGTCGAGGTCGTATTCACGCTCGACCCGAACGCGGAGATGCTCGAATCCAACGCCTACCGCAACGAGATCACCGGCGGGTGGCGCACCACGCTGCGCTTCAAACGGCTCGACGACAAGAAGCCCGTCGAGCTGCGGGCGTTCCTGCGCCTGAACAACGCGACGCTGTCGGAGACATGGAGCTACGTGCTGCCGCCGACTTGACGGGTGAGGCGGCGCTCGCCGCGCGCTACGTCGATCGCCTGCCGCTCACGCCGGAGCGCCGTCGCGAGGTGCTGGCGCGCGCGCTCGCGCAGGATCCGCCGATCGCGCCGATGGCCGCGGTCCATCAGGCGCTCGCCGGCAGGCCTGTCGATACATCGTTGCCAGCCTACGATTCGGTGCACGCGCGCATCACGCTGGGCTACGGCACGCCGTTCACCCCGGCGGGGCCGGTCCTCACGCGCGACGTGCAGGGCCGCGAGCGCCTCGACACCACGCCGCCGCTCACCCGCGGCTCGATGGCGCCGCGCGCGTGGCCAAAGGCGTGGACGCGGCGGCTGCGCATGCACGGCATCGAGCGCGATTCGCCCGATCCGCGCGGCCGCTGGAGCCACGCCGCGGCGCGGCGGCGCATCGTGCTGCTCGGGCTCGTGATCGCGCAGACGTGGATCGCGACCAACTTCATGACGAGCGTGCTGCCCTACCACGGCACGCAGCCGCTCGAGATCGCGATGCTCGCATTGTTCGCGATCCTGTTCGGATGGATCTCCGCGGGCTTCTGGACCGCGCTCGCGGGCTTCGCGCTGCTAGCGATCGGCGGCGACCGCTACGCCATCTCGAACAGCCTGCGCGGCAGCAGCGCGCCCATCCCGCCCGACGCCCGTACCGCGATCGTGATGCCGATCTGCAACGAGGACGTGCCGCGCGTGTTCGCGGGCCTCCGTGCGACGTACGAATCGCTCGCGCGCACCGACTGCCTCGACCGGTTCGATTTCTTCGTCCTGTCGGACAGCGGCAACCCCGACACGCGCGTCGCCGAGATCGAGGCGTGGATGACGCTGTGCCGCGCGGTCGGCGGGTTCGGGCGCGTGTTCTATCGCTGGCGCCAGCATCGCATCAAGCGCAAGAGCGGCAACATCGCCGACTTCTGCCGCCGGTGGGGACGGCGCTATCGCTACATGGTCGTGCTCGACGCCGACAGCGTGATGACCGGCGATTGCCTCACGGCACTCGTCCGCATGGCCGAGGCGAATCCGAACGCAGGCATCATCCAGACGGCGCCGCGCGCAGCGGGACGCGACACGCTCTACGCGCGCGTGCAGCAGTTCGCCACGGGTGTCTACGGACCGCTCTTCACCGCGGGGCTGCACTTCTGGCAGCTCGGCGAGTCGCACTACTGGGGCCACAACGCGATCATTCGCGTGGAGCCGTTCATGCGTCATTGCGCGCTCGGGCGCCTGCCGGGCAGTGGCGCGCTGTCCGGGGAGATCCTGTCGCACGATTTCGTCGAAGCCGCGCTCATGCGTCGCGCCGGATGGGCCGTGTGGATCGCGTACGACCTCCCCGGCAGCTACGAGGAGATGCCCCCCAACCTCATCGACGAGCTGTCGCGCGACCGCCGCTGGTGCCAGGGCAACCTCATGAACTTTCGGCTGTTCCTCATGAAGGGCCTGCATCCGGCGCACCGTGCGGTGTTCATGACCGGCGTGATGGCGTACCTGTCCGCGCCGCTGTGGTTCGCATTCCTGATACTGTCCACGGCGCTCCTCGCCGTGCACACGTTGACGGTGCCGCAGTACTTCGTGCATCCGTTCCAGCTATTCCCGCTGTGGCCGCAGTGGCATCCCGAGTGGGCCGTGACGCTCTTTTCGGCCACCGCGCTGCTCCTGTTCCTGCCGAAGATCCTCGCGGGCCTGCTGATCGCCGCGCAACAACCTTCCGGCTACGGCGGAGCGTCCAAGCTGTGGGCGAGCGTGCTGATGGAGATGGCGATCTCGGCGCTCTTCGCACCCGTGCGCATGCTCTTCCATACGCAGTTCGTGCTCTCGTCGCTGATCGGTCACGCCGTGCGATGGCGCTCGCCACCGCGCGAGGACGCCCAGACGACGTGGGGCGACGCGATCCGGCGCCACGGACTGCACACGCTGCTCGGCGTCGCGTGGGCCGGTTTCGTGTGGTGGCTCAATCCGACCTTCCTGTGGTGGCTGCTGCCCGTCGTCGGCGCGCTGATCCTGTCGGTGCCGGTATCGGTGTACACGAGCCGCGTGGCGCCCGGGCGGCGCTTGCGCCGGCGACGCCTTTTCCTGATCCCCGAGGAGGCGCGCCCGCCCGCCGCCATGCGTGCGACGCGGAAGTACGTGAAGCGTGCGTTGCCCGAGGCCGACGGCGAGATGGCCGTCGTCGACCCTTTGCTCAACGCGCTCGCGTGCGCGCAAGGCGTGGCACGCCACGAGTTGCCCGAGGCCGTGCGGCGCGAGCGCTCGGAGCGCATCGAGCGCGCGCTGCGCGACGGCTGGTCGGCGCTCGACCGCGCCGGGCAGGCGACGCTTCTCGCCGACCCGCTTGCGCTGTCGCGCCTGCACATGGCCGTGTGGAGCGACGCGCCGATCGCGCCGTCCTGGCGTCGCGCGCGCGACGCCGAGCGGCCGCATCCGCCGCGGCCCTGGCAACCCGCGCAACCGCGCATCGAAGCGGCGCGCCCGGCGGCGTAACGTCGAACGACGCGTCGGAAGCCGACGTACGCGCGCGCGACGCGTGCGCACGGTCGTGCAGAACGCGCGGGGCCGCGCGTCCATCGAGCCGCGCGTAGCGGCGGCACGCTGCGCGGTACACTCGCGCGTCCCCATGGTCACGCTCTTCCCCGGTCGCTTCGCGCGCTCGCGCCTGATGGGCATCATCTGGCCGTTCGTCGCGATCGTAGCGCTCATGCTGCTGCTGGTCGGCGCGAGCCTCAGCGTGATGTCCGCGGTGCGCGCGTACGTCGGCGGCGAGAGCAGCTGGTCGAAGGCACAGAAGACCGCGGTCGCCGCGCTCGAGCGCTATGCCATCACGCACGACGAGGCCGACTTCGCCGCATACCGCACGGCCATCGCGGTGATCTTCGGCGATCGCGACGCGCGCCTCGCCCTCGAGGCCGCGGACCCGGACACCGCGCGCGCGCGATCGGGTCTCATCGCCGGGCGCAATCATCCCGACGACATCGCAGGCATGATCTGGCTGTATCGATATTTCCGCCACGTGCCGTTCATGGCGCGCGCGATCGGCTACTGGACGGAGGCCGATGCGCTGGTGCTCGAGCTCAACGACGTCGCCAACACGCTGCACACCGCCGTCGTGCTCGGCGAGCCGCCGCCGCTCATCACGCCGCTCCTGCGCCGCACGAGCGGCATCGACGCCGCGTTGACGCCCCTCGAGGACGGCTTCTCCGCCACGATGAGCGAGGCGTCGCGCGAGACCGACGTCGTGCTGACCGGCATCAACGTCGCGGTGGCCGCCGCGCTGGTGCTGCTCGCCGTGTTGCGCACCGGGCGGCTCCTGCGCAGCGCCGAGTCGTTCGAGCACGCGCTGCGCGAGAGCGAGGCGCGATTCGACCGCGCGGTGAGCGGCAGCAGCGAAGGCATCTGGGACTGGGATCTCGTGCGCCGCTCGCTCTTCCTGTCGCCGCGATTCGCGGAACTGTTCGGCGTCGCGCCGGAGGCGCTCAAGTCCTCTCCGCGCGCATCGCTGCGCCGCATCCATCCGCTCGACCGCAGCGCCGTCATCGCGAGCCTGCGCAATCACCTGCGGCACGACGCGCCGTTCGACCTCGACGTGCGCATCCTCACCAACACCGGCGATTACCGCTGGTTCCGCGCGCGCGGCCGCTCGGAGCGCTCGGCGAGCGGACGACCGCTGCGCTTCGCCGGCTCGCTCACCGACATCGCCGACCGCAAGCAGACGGAAGCCGAGCTTCACGAGGCGCGCGACCGCGCCGAAGTGACGCTCGCCTCGATCGCCGACGCCGTCATCACGGTCGACCTGCAGGGACGCGTCGAGTACGTCAATCCGGTCGCCGAGCGTCTCACCGGGTGGCGCGCGGACGCCGCGCGCGGGCGCGCTGTGAGCGACGTGTTCGTCGCGGTGAACGAGGCCACCAGCGAGGCGCTGCCGGACGTCGTCGGACGCGTCCTGCGCGACGGGCAGACCATCGAGGCGGAGAGCAGCATCTCGCTCATGCCGCGCGAAGGCGCGCCCATCGCGATCGACCGCAGCATCGCGCCGATCCGCGAGCGCAGCGGGCGCATCGTCGGCGCGGTGATCGTGTTCCACGACATGCGGCGCGAGCGCCAGTACGCCGCGCGCCTCACCCATCTCGCGAGCCACGACGCGCTCACCGGACTCCTCAACCGGCGCGAGTTCGAGCAGCGGCTGCTCGCCGCGCTCGAGGAGGCGCGCGAGGGCGATGTCAACACGGCCGTGCTGTATCTCGACCTCGATCAGTTCAAGGTCGTCAACGACACGAGCGGGCACGCGGCCGGAGACGAGCTGCTGCGCCAGATCGGCGCGCTGCTGCGGCCGCGCCTGCGCGAGGGCGACACGCTGGCACGCCTCGGCGGCGACGAGTTCGGCGTGCTGCTCACGCATTGCCCGCCCGAGCCCGCATTGCGCATCGCGGAGAACCTGCGTCGCACCATCGCGGACTTCCGCTTCGCGTGGCACAGCCGCTCGTTCGCCGTGGGCGTATCGATCGGCGTGGTGAACATCGCGCAGGGTCCGCGCACGCTGTCGGGCGTGCTGTCGGCCGCCGACGCGGCGTGCTACATGGCCAAGGACAAGGGGCGCAACCGCGTGCAGGTCTACCGCCCCGAGGACAGCGAGATCGCCTTGCGTCACGGCGAGATGGAATGGGTCAATCGGATCCACCGCGCGCTGTCGGAGAATCGCCTGCTCCTCTACGCGCAGCCGATCGTGCCGCTGCACGGCGACGGTCCGTCACACCAGGAGCTGCTGGTGCGGCTGCTCGACGAGCACAACGAGGTGATCCCGCCGATGGCATTCCTGCCCGCGGCGGAGCGCTACAACCTCATGCCGGCGATCGACCGCTGGGTGATCCGCACGGCGTTCGCCGCGCTCGCCGCGCGCGGCAACGGCGCGGCGCATCCGGGCGCGATCGCGATCAACCTGTCGGGTGCGTCGATCGGCGACGAGCAGTTCCTCGATTTCGTGCGCGAGCAGTTCGACCGCTTCCGCGTGCCCCACGCGGCGGTCTGCTTCGAGATCACCGAGACCACCGCCGTGACGAGCCTGTCGCGCGCGGCGGAGTTCATCGGCGGGCTGCGCGCGTCGGGCTGCCGCTTCGCGCTGGACGATTTCGGCGTCGGCGTCTCGTCCTTCACGTACCTGAAGCATCTGCCCGTCGACTTCCTCAAGATCGACGGCAGCTTCGTCAAGGACATGCTGGACGATCCGGTCAACCGGGCCATGGTGGAGGTCATCAACCATATTGGCCATGTCATGGGCAAGCGCACCATTGCAGAATTCGTGGAAACACCCATGATCGAACAAGCGCTACAGGAAATTGGTGTCGATTACGCCCAGGGCTATCTGATCGAGCGGCCCCAGGTATTCACATGTGACAGTCTGCATCGCCAACGGATTGCCGCCCGGCCTCTGTTGCAGCGGGCGCCTGGCA
>Ga0157370_10004523_pt1 | contig 15934 bp, 12 predicted proteins | sample C35metaG_FD_113463 | JGI IMG/M metagenome (GOLD analysis project Ga0157370, IMG submission 113463) | Corn rhizosphere microbial communities from Kellogg Biological Station, Michigan, USA - C3-5 metaG | ecosystem: Host-associated > Plants > Roots > Rhizosphere > Soil | place: USA: Michigan...
CCGAGATCATCTCGGCGCGCAGCTCGTCGGCCACCTGGCGCAGCTGCTCCGGCCGCAGGCGGCGCAGATCAGCAGGCGTGTGTATCGTGTCGAGCAGAGGGGTCGAAGGACGATCAGACATCGAGTCGCTCCTTAAGATCGGCAGCGCTTCAGACAATCATCAAAATTAATCGACGCTGTAGGCGCACGGATTCCGCACCGCCCACAGCTTATTCCGCTGCGACGGCGACATCCGTTTTGGTGGCGTTTCGGCCGTCCCGCTTCACAAGTGGAGCCGTCAGGTGATCGGCTTACCCACCGGTTCACTCCGTATCGTTCGAGCCACGCTGAGCGTCCGATTTCGCCTGGGCGATAAAGGCGCGGATTTCTGGGCGAACCGCCGTGTTTTCCGGACGATCGAAATAAGCATAGATTGTACGGCTCAGTGGATAGCGCCCCGTCACCACCTCATGCGGGCTGGGCGCGACCAATGCCTCGCCGATCCGTAACGGAACGACGCGCAAGCCCTTCGCGGTTCCCGTTTCGCCGATCCCGAGCGCTGCCGGGTCTTTGGCGATCGCCGCCGCGACCGCGCGGCCCGAGGAATCGCCTTGCCCGTGTTCGACGATCCGGTTCCAGGCCCATTGGTTGCGGCCGCCAAGCGCGGCGTCGCGGAAGAAGCGGCCGGTGCCGCTGGTCGCGTCGGCCATGTGCAGATGGATCGGGCGTCCGCCGAGCGGACCCTTCACGCCATAGTCCCGCCAATATTGCGGTGTGGGCGCGGTGAACAGGCGCGAGAGCTGGTCGGGCGAGAGCGCGACGAGCGGATTTCGGCGATTGACCAGGATCGCGAGCGCTGGCGAATGCGCGGGGCGGCCAGCACTGCCATGCATGAGCGCCTCCTCGGCAGGCGGGCGCTGGCGGATCCATTCGAAAGCCTGCCGCTCACTTGGGGTCGCGCTACGGCCGATCACCGCCACATCGGCGATACCGGTATAGAGGCCCGCGATTGCAACATCGCTCCCGGCCGACCGGATCGACACATGAACGCCCTTGGTTTCCAGTTCGCGGGCGACCCGCGCCATATCCGGCGCGAGCGCCTTGCTGGTCCAGACCGTCACGATGCCGGGCGCCGCGTGCGAGGTAAGCGGCACCGGTGCAGGCGTGATCGCGGCCGCCGCTAGGACAAAGGCGATGCTCATAATTTCGCTCGCTCGTGCAGCAGCGCCTGGCGATTGAGCGGCAGATAAGCGCTTTCCTCGATCAGCGCGCTCTGGCCCTGGCGGCTGAGGATGTAGCGCAGGAATTCAGCAACCGCGGGCGTGATCGGCCTGCCCGGCGTGCGATCCACGAAGACGGGGATGATGCGGACCAGGGGGTAGGTTCCGGCGACAAGACTTGCGTTGGTGGCGGGCACGAACGGACCCTGGGCGGTCCAGGCGAGCGCGATCGGGCGGACGCCGGGATTGGTGTAGCGGATGTTGGAAACAGCGATGCCGTACCGATCCCTGGCCAGCGCATCGACGATCTGCTGGCCATGATCATATTGGCTGCCGTCCGGCCGCGGCAGATGGACGAATTCGCGTATTGCGGGGTTCCAGCGGTGGCTGCCGCAGATCGCGCGCTCGGCGATGAACAGGCCGAAATCAACGTCGGTTTTCCAGCCATAGGGCGTGATAGGCTTGTCGGCCCATTCGCCCTTGAGGCCAAGATCTCCCCAGGTGCGGATCGGGTGCGGCGTGCAGTGGCGGTCGTCGCCGAAAATCGCGCCGAGCTGTTGCAGGGTAAGATGCGCGAGCGGATTGTCGCGGCGCACGAAGACCATATGCGCATAGTCGAAATAATTGGCATCGAGACTGCCGGTCGCGACCGAAATGCCCGTCGGTGCATAGCCCCTGGCCCGGCGGAACAGCCGCTCTGCGGCGGGTGAAATCTCTTCGCCCAGAAGGGCCATGTCCGCCTCACCGACCGCAAGCGCGCCGATCGCCGAGGCGGTGCCGTAGAGGTGATTTTCGAAATGCACGCCCGGCTGGAGACGTTGGAATTCGTCCGCCCAGCGCGCGACCAGCCCGCCCATGAAGTTGCGCTTGGCGCTGCCATGCCCCCAAATTCGGATCGTGCCGTTCACCTGATGCTGCGGGACATAATCGGGCAATGCCGCCACCGTCGCCAGGGCGGTGGAATCGGGCCGCTGTTCCGCGGGCGCGGCGGCGACCAGCATGAACGAAGCTGCTGCGAGAAGAAGGCGTCTCATTCTTTGCCCTCCACAAGTGCGCGTTGCGTATGGGCGGTGACCGGATCGAGCGGCAGATAGCCCTTATCCGCCGCGAGCTGGGCCTGACCCTCGGGCGACAGCACCCAGGCGAGGAAGGCAGTGACGCGCGCATCGCGCGGCGCGCCAGGCTTACGATTGAGATAGGCATAAGCGCGGCGTGCGAGCGGGTAACGACGCGCGATGATCGTGGCATCGTCGGGCAGCACCGCCGCACCATCTGCGTCGGCGAGCGCGACCAGCTTCAGCCCATCCACCGCCTGCGCCGGATTGGCGATCGCGAGCGTATCCGGGTCGGTGCGGGCCGCATCGCCCACGCGGTCCGCCGCCTGCCGCAAGGTGCCGTCGGGCGCGCGCGCATCGCCATATTCGGTGATCCGATCCCAGCACATGCGGCGCCCGTCCTTGGTGACGACATGCTGGAAGAAGGCGCCCGTGCGGCTGGCGAAATCGTAGCTGCGGACATGGATCGGCCGTGTCGCCCAAGTGCCACCGAGCCCGAGCTCGCCCCAAGTGCGGATCGGATGTGCGGTCCCCCCGCAATCCATGATTGCGGCAAGCTGCACGAGCGAGATGCGCGCGAGCGGATTACCGCTTGGCACGAGGATCGCGATCGCATCCGATTTGCCGGGCACAGTGCGGCTGCCGTTGGCGATCTCGATCCGCGTGACATTGTAGCCAAGCGGGCGCGAGAAGCCCGCGTCGTCGACCAGGTCGTTGCGCCGGCCCATCAAGGCGATATCGGCTTGGCCGCCATAGAGGCCGGGAATGGCGGTGTCCGATCCTCGCATCGTGAGCTCGAAGCGCGCCTCGGGATGCGCCTGGCGATACGCATCGGCCCAGTGCTCGGCGATGCCGCGCATCGCGGCCGGGCCCCAGATGCGGATTGGGGCATCGGCGGCGCTGGCCGGGGTTGCAGCGGCGCCAAGCAGCGCGAGAATTGCGATCCGCGTCATGTCAGGATGCGCGCCTGGCGCGCGGCGAAGGTAGGCGAGAGCGGGAGGTAGCGCCCATCGCGATTGACCAGCTCCTGGCCTTCGCGGCTGAGCACATAACGCAGAAATTCGCGCACGCGGGGCGCGATGCGCCCGTCGGGTGGCAGGTCGATCACGGCGGGCAAGGTGCGTGCGAGCGGGTAGCTCTGGTCGATCAGGCTAGCTTTGCTCGCTGTAATATAGGGGCCGCCCGGTGTGACCGCGAGCAGCAGCCTCTTTACCATCGGTCCGGCGTAACGAATGTTGGACACCGCGATCCCAGCCGGATCCTTCGCCAACGCATCGAGGATCTGCTGGCCGTGATCGTAGATGGAGCCGTCGGGATAGGTGATGTGCACATATTCGCGCAGCGCCGGGTTCCAATGGTGGCTGCCGCCCAGCACCGCCTGCTGCAGATAGAAGCCGAAACTGTCGTCGATCGCCCAACTGTATGGGACGATCGCGCGCTTTTCCCAGGCGCCCTTCAGGCCGAGCTCGCCCCAACAGCGGATATTGCGGGCGCCGCGGCGATGCTCCGCGCCCAGAATCGCGTCGAGCTCGACCAGGCTGAGCCGCGCTATGGGGTTGGCACGGTGGACGAACACCATCTGCGCATAATCGAAATTGCGGACGTCGTAGCTGCCGGTCATCAGCGCGATCGCGGTCGGCGGATAGCCTTTATAATGTTCGAACGCGCGGGCCGCGTCGGGCAGTATCTCCTCGCCCAAGATTGCGATGTCGCCGGTGCCGTTGAACAAGGACGGGATGCCCGACGAGGTACCGAACATCTCGTAATCGATCGACGTGCCGGGATGATATTGCGCGAAACCCTGGCCCCACAGGTCGATGAGATTGCGCATCCAGGGCAGGTCGCGATTGCCATGCCCCCAGATACGGATCGCGCCCGTGACCCGCTGTTCGAGACGGTAAGACGGCATCGCCGCGACCGTCCGCACCTCGATGCTGCCGGGCAAGGCCGGAATGGGATCGATCTTCTGACTGGCGGGCGTCAGCCGCTGCGCCCGGGCGGGCAAAGCGAGCAAGGCGCAGGCCCCGCCCAGCACCGATCGGCGTGCCAGCCCGCTCATTCGCCCTCGAGCTTTGCAAGCTCGGCTTTTGCAAGCGCGGGCGTGAGCGGCAGCATGGTCGTGTCGCGATTGACCTCTTCCTGCGCATCGCGGCTGAGGATGAAACGCAGGAATTCGCGCACCTTGGGCGAGATCCGCCCGCTCGCATCGCGGCTCGCGTAGAACCACATATTGTCGAACAGCGGATAGCTGTGGTCGCGGACCGTATCGATCGTTTCGGCCACCACGCGTCCGTCGGCGAGCCGGATCGGCACCGCCCGCACGTTCGGATCGCTCGCGCGCGCCGGCGCATAATAGGCGATCGCCTGCGGATTGCGGCCGAGGGCGTCGGCCATCTGCTGATCGACGCTCGTGAGCTTGCCGTCCGCGGTTGCGCTGATCGTGAACTGGCGAAGATGCTCGTTCCACTGCCCGCTGCCTTCGAGCACGTTGTCCGAAAAGCGGGGTGCGAACAGATATTGGAGATTGTAGCCGTAGGGATCGATCCGCCGGTTCGTCCACGAGCCGCCCAAGCCCAGCTGTCCCCACGCGCGCGCATTGCGTTCGGGCCCGCGCCCGACCTCGGGATGCCAGCTTGCCCCCTTCCAGCCACCGGAGCGCTCGGCGCCGAAGATACGGTCGAGATCGTCGAGCGAGAGACTCGCGATCGGGTTGTCCTTGTGCACCGCGATCATGAACGGCGGATCGACCCACCAGCCGGTCATGCCTGCGATCACGACCGGATCGCGATCGAACCGACGTTCGTAGGACAGCACATCGACCCATGTCATCCGCCGGGCGACCGCGACGTCGGCATTGCCCGTCAGCAGTCCGGCAAAGGCGCCACTGGGCGAGATGCTGGTATATTCGAAACGCGCGTCGGGCTGATATTTGCGGAACGCCGCCTCCAGACGCTGCTGGAAGCCAGGATTGCCCCACATGTCCGAGACCCAAATCCGGATCGGCCCGCTGATGCGGGACTGGGGCACATAAGCGGGCAGACCGCTCAGATCGAATTGGCCGGGCGTATAATATTGCTTCGTCTTCTGGCTTTCGACGAAGGCGTTGCGGGCCTTCTGTACCGCCAGCGCGTCGCGCACGACGCCATCATTCGCCTGCGCGAATGCGGACGTGCAGGCGAGCAACGCGAGCAGCGGCAGTGCGATGCGCGTCATCCGCCGCTGTCCGCCTTCGAAGCGACGCCGACCGCTTCGATCTCCTTCAATTGCGCGGCGGCCATTGCTGGCGTCATCGGCAGATATTTGCCATCGGCCATGACCGCCTCCTGACCTTCGCGGCTGACGATGAAGCGCAGATATTCGGCAACCAGCGGATCGAGCTTCCGGCCGGGCGCGCGGTTGGCGTAGAAATAGACCTCGCGTGCGAGCGGATAGCTGCGGTCCTGCACGCTATCGAGCGTCGGCATCACGAACGGGCCGGCCGCTGTCCGGGCGAGCGGTAGCGTCTTCACGCCCGGCTTGGACGCGAACAGCATCGTCGCATAGGTGATCGCATATTTGTCGCGGCCGACCGCTTCCGCCATCTGTTCGCCCGCGGTCCAGAGCTTGCCAAAATCGCCCGCGCCGCCGCCGGTGCGGACCTTGTTGCTATATTCGACCAGCGCCTCGTTCCACTTGTAGCCGCCCCCCATCACCTTCTCGGCAAAGTCGCGCGGGAAATGGTAGTTGAGGTTGTAGCCGAGCACGTGGATCGGCTTGTCGGCCCATTCGCCCGTGAGGCCCAATTGCCCCCAGGTGCGGATATTCTTGTCCGCACCGCGCGCGGCTTTCTCGTTCCAGCTGTTGCGGTCCCAGCCACCGTCGCGCTGCGCGCCGAAGATGCCGTCCAGTTGCTCGACCGTGAGCCTGGACAGCGGATTGTCCTTGTTGACGAACGGCACGAGCGCGAAGGTCCAGCCCGATACATCGAATGAGCCGGTTGCCATAACGATCTCAACCGGCAGCGTGCCGAAGACGCGCTGGTAGGATTGGAGTTCGTCCCAGGTCGGCCGCCGCCCCATCGGCGCGAGATCGGCCTTGTGCGTATAAAGGCCGGCCATCGCGATGAAGGTGCTCGAGAGATTGTTCTCGAACTTCACCTCGGGATGGAATTTGTGGAAGCCGTCTTCGAACCTCTTCTCCAGGCTCGAATCCGCGAGATAGTTCGAACCCCATTGCCGGATCGTGCCCGACATCGGCCCGCTCGGCTGGAAATGGGGTAGGCCGGACAGGTCGAACTGCTTGGTATAGGCGACGCGCCAACCCTTGGTCTTGAGCGCATCGGCGCGGGCTTTCTGCAGGTCGAGGCTGTTCTGCGATCCGTCGAGCGCCGGCGGCGCGGCGGCCGCGGGGGCCGCGATCACGGCCATCAGCGCGAGCGCCGCGATCCTCACTTGGTCTGCACCGTGGCGAGTTTGGCGAGCTGCTCCCTCACCACCTCGGCGGTAAGCGGCAGATAGCGGCCTTCGCGCTGGATCTCGGCCTGACCTTCCTGGCTCAGGACGAAGCGCAGGAATTCCTCGGCCTTGGGGTCGATCGGATGGCCGGGGCCGTTGATCGCGTAGAAGAATATCTCGTTGACCAGCGGATAGGAGCGGTCGCGCACGGTTTCGAGGGTGCGCGGAACATAAGCTCCGCCCTTGAAGCCCTGCACCGCCAGCTCGTGCATGTTGTCGCTCAGGCCGTTGGGCGCGATGACGCACAAAGCGAGCGGATCGCTCTCCACCTTCTGCCGCACCTGGTTGGTCCATTGCGCGATCTTGCCTTCCGGCGTCGCGTAATTGGCATAAGCGGCATAGCCCTCGACCCATTGGTCGCTGCCTGCCAGCACCTTGTCCGAAAAGACGTTCATGATGTTGGCATGCGCGGATTGGCCGCACGGATGGATCGGCTTGCCGGCCCATTCGCCGGTCAGGCCAAGCTGCCCCCAAGTGCGGATATTCTCTTCGGGTCCGCGCCGGTAGGGATAATCGGTGCGCCAGACGCTGCCGTCATAGCCACCGTTTCGTGCCGCGCCGAACACGCCATCCAGCTGCTTCATGCTGATCTGGCGGAGCGGATTGTCCTTGTTGACGACGATCACATAGGCCGGCGACCAGCCATAGACGTCATAGGATCCGGTCGCGGCCATGATCTCGGTCGGGCTGAATTTATAGACCTGCTGGAAGGTCAGGTAATCCATCAGGGTCGCAGGGCGGCCGACGCCCAGATCGGCATCCTTGGCCGCCAGCGCGGGAATCGCGATTCCCGCCGTGGGCAGATTATATTCGATCGTGATGCCCGGCTGGAATTTCTTGAACGCCTGGCGCCAATATTCGCCGATCGGCCCGTCCTTGAGATAATTGCTGCCCCAGATCCGCAACGTACCCGTCAGCTGGCGCTTGGGCTGATAGTGCGGCAGCCCGCTCAGATCCCATTTCTTGGTATAGCCGCCCTGCTGCGCATGCTCCTTGCGGAACTTGGTGACGTCGAGCGTCCAGATGCTGCGGTTGGCGTTGGTCGTGTCCTGGGCCGCCGCCTGGCCGGTGGGCGCGGCGGCCTGGGCATGGAGCTGGATCGCCGCCAGCGCCGTCAATATGGTTGCGATTGCGGTCTTCATGGCGCGCTCTCCCTTATTTCGCGGTTATCTGGGGAATGATCGCGTCGAGCTTAGCGAGCTCGGCACGCGAGAGATCGGCCGTCAGCGGCAGCCATTTGCCGTCCGCCTGCACGATCTCCTGTCCCTGTCGGCTGAGCACGAAGCGCAGGAATTCCCGGATTCTGGGGTCCATCGGCTGGCTCGGAAGCTGGTCGGTGTAAGCATAGAGCTCAAGTGCCAGCGGATAGGTGCGGTCACGGACCGTCTCCAGCGTGGGCTGGACATAAGGGCTATTGCTGTCCCTTGCGATCGGCAACAGCCGCGCATTCGCGCCCTGCAAGCCGGGATAAGCGAAGGTCACGCCACATTTGTCCTTCGCCACCATGGCCACACGGTCCGCGCTGGGGTTGGTGCGCGCGCCGTCCGGCTTCAGCGCGAGCGGCACTTCGCGCACGCTGTCGTTCCACATATTCCCGCCCTCGAGCACCTTGCGCTCGAACACCGAATTGATGTGATATTTGAGCGGCGTGACATAAACGTCGATCGGTTTCGCACCGCAGCCTCCGTCTGCGCCCAATTGGGTCCAGCTCCGGATATTCTCCTCGGCGGTGCGGCCCGCCTGGCGGCGCCAGGCGGTGCTGACCCAGCCGCCGCGGCGCGGCCCGCCGAAGATGTCGTCGAGCTGGCGGATGGTGAGGCCCTTCACCGGGTTCGCCTTGTTGACGTAGATTGCGAAAGCGGGGTCCCAGCCCGGGACGTCGAAGGCGCCGGTCGCGATCTGGATCTCGCGCGGCGAACGGTCGTACTTCAGCTGGAAGTCATAATATTCGCCGGCAAAATAGCTGGTCCAGCGCCGTCCGATCGACAGATCGACCTGATGATCGAGCAGGTCGCCATCCTTCAAATCGAAATTGATGCCAGGCTGATATTTGGCGAAAGCCGCGAGTAGGGCCTTGCCGATATTGCTTTGGAACAGCTGGCCGCTCGCGGGCATGCGGATTGTCCCCGACAGCGCCGGGCCAGCCTCATAGGCCGGCAGGTCCGATAGGTCGAAGCGGTGCGTATAATAAGCGCGTCGCGGATCGATCTTGCCGGTTTCGTCGGGCATATCCGCGTCCCATTTGCGGGGCGCGATCATCGGCACCTGCAGACCGAGCTCCCTGGGGTCAACGGCTTCGCCGGTCTGATCGAGCTTCGCGATCATCGCGCGCGCATGGGCGGGTGGGATCGGTATCCACTTGCCATCACGCTGGATGGCATCCTGGCCTTCGCGGCTGAGCATGAAGGTCAGGAATTCCTTGACCAGCGGCGACAGCTTCTGGCCCGGTGCGAGCCGGGTCTCGGCCCATTCTTCGATGAAGAGCGGATAGGACCGGTCGCGCAGCGATTGGAGCGAGATCGGCACGAACGGCCCCTTGGGCGTGGCGCCGAGCGGAACCGGCCGCACGCCGGGAATCTCCGCCGATCCCATGTCGCTGAACACGATGCCATATTTGTCGGCAGCCGTGTCCTTCACCATCTCTTCGGACGAGGTGTAGCGCGTGCCGTCGGGATTCATCTCGTGCGAATATTCGCGCGTATTCTCGTTCCAGACATCGCCGCCGCGGAACACCTTGCGCTCGAAGCCGAGCTGGATGTTGTATTTGAGCGGGCGGCCATAGATGTGGATCGGCTTGTCGGCCCATTCGCCCTTGAGACCGAGCTGCCCCCAGGTGCGGATATTCTTTTCCGGGCCGCGTGCGGCCTTTGGGTTCCAGCGCGTCCCATCCCAACCGCCGGTGCGGGCGCCGGCGAAGATGCCGTCCAATTGCTGCACGGAAAGGTGCGCGATCGGGTTGTCCTTGTTGACGAAGATCACGAAGCCGGGGCTCCAGCCGGGAACGTTGTAGGATCCGGTCGCCCAGTCGATCGCGTAGAGATGCTGGCCGGTCGCGGCCTCATATTCGGATGCGGCGCGTAGCCGATCGGCGATGCGCGGGCCGGTTTCGATGTCGACCGCGCTCGACGCGATCGTGCCATGCTGGGTGATGACAAGCTTCGCGCCGGGCTGGAAATGTTCGAAGTCCCTGACCCACTGATCCATGATCAACCCGTCATGGAGGTACAGGCCGGAGACGCGGATCGTGCCGCTCACCTGCTGCCTTGGCCGGTAGGCGGGCCAGGCCGACATGTCCTGCAGGTCGGTGTAGAAACGGTGATGCGCGCGTGCGTCGGTACGCGCGGCATGCACGCCGCGGATCACGATATTGTCGAGCATGCCGTCGCCCAGCTTGGCGAGCAGGCTGTCATAGGTTTCGTTGGGCTGCGGCACCTTCGGCAGCGCCGGCGTGAAGCGCGGATCGGGCGCGGCCGCGACCAGGATCAACGGCAGGATCGCTGCAGCAAGAGGCAAAGGGGCTCGGCGGCGGGCCATCGTCAAATCTCCATGAAAATGGTCTGCCGCCGCGCAGGGTGCGGGCCTGAGGCCGAATAAGACTTTATACGCAACCGCACGTTGGTGGCGCCTTGCGCGTCCACCGCCAGGGGGTGGCGGTGGAGGCCTGGGAGGAAAATCGCCACAGAGAAACCCGGGGACCGCATGCCTCGCTCGCTTACTGATCGAGCTTCTTGCGCTGCTCGGCGAGGTAGGGGGCGTTGAGCGGATAATAATAGCCGACGCGGGCCATGATCTCCTGCCCTTCGCGGCTGAGCACGAAGCGCATGAATTCGCGGACCATCGGATCGAGCGGGCGGCCCGGCGCCTTGTTGACGTAGAAATAGGCGTCGCGTTTCAGCGGATAGGTGCGGTTGGCCACATTCTCCGGCGTGAACGGAATGTAGGGGCCACCCTTGTGCTCGGACAAAGCGAGGATCTTCAGGTTGGGGAAGTCCTTCACGTGCATCAGGCCGGCAATGCCCATGCCGTATTTGTCCTTGGACAAGATCTCCAAAGGCCGCTCGCTGACGACCGCATCCCCGTTGGGGCCGGCGACCGCCTGCTTGCGCTCGACATATTCCATCAGGTTGGGGTTCCACTTATGCGACCAGTAGAACCAGTGGCGTTCGAACGCGGCCTGGAAGCCTGGCGCGGAGAAACCGTAGGTCTGGATTTCGCGGCCCTTATAGCCGGGGCCTTTTAAGCCGAGCTGATCCCAGGTGCGGATATTGGTCGACTTGTCCTTGGCATATTCGGCCGTGAAGCGAAGGTCGTTGCTCTCCGGCTTCCACCCGCCCGACCGCTCGGCGCCGAAAACATCCTTCAGCTCGTCGACCGATATCTGGTTGAGCGGATTGTCCTTGTTGACGACGATCACCCAGGCCCACAGCGAGCCGCGCCTTTCGTAGCCGCCGGTCGCGACCGAGATCTCGGTCGGCATATAGCCGTTGACGTTGAAGAAGGGCATTTCGTCGGTCATCTTGGCGTCGTCGCCGAGCGCGGCGACATCGGCGATGCCGGTATAGAGCCCGGCCAACGCGCCTTCCGAGGATGTCGACAGATTTGACGCGACCTGCAGGTCGGGGTGGAATTGCTGGAACCCCGCCAACAGATAGTCGACCGCATTCTTGAGCGACGCGCCGTAGACCCGAAGCGTGCCCTTGAGCTTCACCTCGGGCTTGTAGCTCGGGAGGTCGGGCAGGGATGGCGGAGGCAGTTCGGAATAACGCGCAGCGGTGACCGTGCCGGCGGTTCGCAACGTGCCGCCATTTCTGTCCAGCGCGGCAAAAGCCGCACCGCCGGCGACCAGCCTGGCGCGGATGCCGTCGGCGACCTGCGTCGCGTTGGCGGCCGCGGCGGGATCGCGATATTCGGTCAGAAGCCAGGCTGTCTTGCCGTCTTGCTGCTGGTACATCGTGTAGCGGACCACGCCCTTTGCCTGGCGCTGTGCTTCCATCAGCGGCGTAATATATTGCGCAGCATAATCGCGCAGGCTGCCGCGCGTGGCCTCGAACGTATCGACGCGGAAGACCGAATGATTGCTGTCGCGCGGGAAGGTCTGGCCATCGGCGAGACCGGCGGCGTGGCGAACCTCGATAGACTTGTCGAGCGCGGGTGCGTCTTTCCTCGCCCAACGGGCATAATCCGCCTCGCTCGGGAAATCGAGCGCAACGAAGGTGGCGAAGGCGCCGGCATCGCGCTGGCTGGAATCGAGCCAGACCTCGTCGGCAATCTCGCCCGACTGGCGCCAGGCGGCGATCGTCGCGGGAAGATTGGCGGGGACCGCCGTGCCGGGAGGGACCGTCAGGATGACATGCGTGGGCTCGGCGGCTGCCGGCATCGCGGCCAGGATGGCGCCGGCCGTTGCGGCAAGCAATCCAACGCTTACGCGGGCGGCACGGGAAAAATGCGGCATTCGCTGACGCCTCTCTCTTTGTTTTGCTGCGCTCTATTGAAGCTTGGCGCGTTCGGTGGCCGCGACGGCGGCCGGTAACGGGAGGTACCCCGCCTGGCTGACAAGAAGCTGTCCTTGCGCGCTCAATACGAAGCGCAAAAATTCTTTTAGTTTCAGATCGATAGCGCCGCCCGGCTTGCGATCGTAATAAACGTAGATGCTGCGGGTCAGCGGATAGGTGCGATCGGCGAAACTTTGCTGGCTGGGCATAACCGGAGCCCCGCCGCCGCGCGGCGCGATAGCGAGGATCTTGATGCCAGGAATGTTCTTCGCCTGGCTCATCGTCGACCAGCCAATTCCGTAGTGGTCGTGCGCGAGTTCGTTGCCGAGCATCCAGCGTGCGCCCAGGCGGGATTGCTTGTCGATCGGGGCAATCTGCTTGCTGCCGGTTTCGACATAAGCCTTGTAATTGGGATTCCACTTGTCGGTGTTGCCGAGCACCTTGAGCTGGAAGAAGCGGGTCGTGCCCGACGGGCCGTGGCCATAGGTCTGGATCGGCTGGCCGGCCCATTCGCCCTTGAATCCCAATTGGTCCCAGCTGCGGATATCCTTGTCGGCACCGCGCGCGCCTTCGGGCGTCCACACGAAGCCGTCGAGCGTGCCGTTGCGCGCGGACCCGAAAATGCCGTCGAGCTGCTCCATCGTCAGGCTCGTCAGCGGATTGTCCTGGGCGACGAATATTACCGGTCCATTGGACTTGCCCTCGACGTCATAGGCGCCCGAGGCGATGGTGATGAAGGAAGCTGCGTAACCGTGCGTCTCCCAAAAGCTCAGTGCCTCGGTGATCGCGGGCTCGCCGCCGTCGAAACCCAGATCGGCCTGAAAGGTAACGAGCCCGGGAAAGGCGGCATCGCTGGTGGGCAGGGTATCCTTAAAGCTAACGTCCGGCTGATATTTGCGGAATGCCTCCTCCCATTGGGCAAGCACACCGCCAAGGCCGAAGCCGTAATTGCGGATCAGGCCGGAGACATGCGCCTCCGGCCTGTAGTCGGGCAACGGGTCGGCCGCCGCTGCCGCCGGCGCGGTGGCAACCAGCAAGGCGCCGAGAGCAAGGGCCGCCGACCGCTTCATCCTCAGAACTTCACGCGCACCGAAAGCGTCGCATAACGGGGCTGGCCAGGGGCAAGCTGGATCCGGCCGGTGGCACCGGCGCTCTCCCAGTAACGCTTGTCGAACAGGTTCCCGATCTTGAGGTTTACGATGTAGTGCTTCTGCGTCCAGTAGAAGCCGCTATCGACCACCATATAACCGGGCAGCGGGAGCAGCTTCAGGTCGTTCGCAGAGGTCGGAAGCAGACCCTGGCGCGGACCGGTATAGGTCACGCCCAATCCCATGCCGAAACCGTTCTCCCAGTCGTAGCGGCTCCAGAAATTGAGCGCGTCCTTCGCGACGTTGGGCAGTTGATCGCCAATCTGGAAAGGCAGGATCGGGCTGGTGCGGACCTTCGCATCGATATGGCTGTAGCCGGCCAGGACCTGCATGTTCCGGACCGGGGTGAAGTTCGTCTCGACCTCGAAACCGGTCGAGCGACCCTTGCCCGTCTGGTAGGAACAGGTGCCGAATGCGCAGGGATTTTGCGTGACCTGGCCGTCCTGATCGATCTGATAGACCGACGCGGTCAGCGACAGGCGATTGTCGAGCATATTCTCCAGTTTTACACCGCCTTCGATCTGCTTGGCGGTGATCGGGTGGAGCGTGCCGGCAACGCCGTTGGGGTCGATCGCCGAGGGGTCGGCGGGCACGAAGGATTCGGCGTAGCTGCCATAGATGGTGATGTGGCGGGTCGGCTCGATCAGGATGCCCGCGCTGGGGAGCCAGCTCTTGCTGTCGGTGCGCGTGCGGATATCGTTCGGCGCGTTGCGACGATCGCCCTGCACCCTTGCGGTCTCGCTATATTTGCGGTCCGCGATCGACACCTTGAGCCACGGCGTCAGCGTCATCAGGTCGGAGACGTAGATGCCGTAATTATGATCGTGCGTGAGTTTGTCGGTGAGCAGGCTCTGCTGATTGCTGAGCTGCGGATTGATCGCCGGAAGGGAATCGAAGTCCGGGTAGTTGCCGTAGAAGGCCGACGGATCATAAACGGGAATTTCCAGGCAGGTGCCGCCGGTCGGACAGACGCCGGTGGTGGCATTGCGGACGCTCGAATTGAAGAATTTGGTACGGTTCTCCTCGACCATATCCGCGCCGCCATTCACGCCGACCAGGATCTTGTGCTCAATGAAGCCCGTGTCGAAGGCGCCGCTGATATTGATATCGCCATAGTCATAACGGCGGCGGGTCGACAAAGCACGGGCGCGACGCTGCACTTCGGTCACGCCCTTGACGGTGACGAAGCCGGTCTGGTCGAACGACTTCTGATCGCTGCTGTAGGCGACGTGGCGATAGCTGGCGTTGAGCGTCCATTTGCCGCCCAACCCTTGCGTCAGGAAGGCGCTGAGCGCCTTGCCGGTTTCGACGCGATAATCGTTGGGCTGCTGGTAGGAAGCGGTGATCACGTCCGCCAGGCTGGGATCGTAGATCGTGCCGTTCGACGGCGCGACCAGGCCATTGTCCATATGCTGGTTGACGTGGCGATATTCGCCCTGGACCGTAATGGTGGTGTCGGAACCAGGCTTCCAGGTCAGGCTGGGCGCGATCATCTTCTCCTTGTTACGCGCCTGGTCGCGAAAGCCTTCGACGTTCAGCAACTCGCCGGTGACACGGTAGAGCAGCGAGTCATCCTTGGTTATCGGGCCGGTCGCATCGATCTCGCCGGTCACACCGTTATGGCTGAAGGCGCTGCGCGCATCGCTCATATAGGTGTTGAGTCGGACCTCGGCACTGATCTCCTGCCGTGCTTGCGGCTTCTTGGTGACCAGATTGACGAAGCCGCCCGGCTGGATCTGGCCATAGAGAACCGACATCGGGCCCTTCACCAGCTCGACATGGTCGATGTTCACCGTCGGGGGCGAACCATAACGGCCGGTCAGGCCGGGCAAGCCATCGACCATGATGCTGTTGCGATCGTCGCCGCTGTTCTTGAAGCCGCGCATCGTGACGTCGTAGCCGGTGTTGCCGGACTTCTTCACGCCGGTCATGTAATTGTAGAGATCGGACACGCTGGTCGTGTCGAGCGCCTTGACGAACGAGTTGGAATAGCTCGCGACCGAGAATGGCGTATCGAGCACGGGCACGTTCATCTTCATCGCGCTCTTGGCACCGGTATCGATGAAGTGGCCGGTGACGACCACTTCGCCCGTGTCGTCGCTGTCGGCAACGGGCTGTGCGACCGGCGCGCTCGCCTTGGCCTGGACATCGGCGACGCTCTTTGCCGGGGCGGGGGTGCCTGCCTGCTGCGCGGGCGTCGAGCCGGCATCCGGCGTGGGAATCTGGTTCTGTGCGAATGCGGGCGCGGCCGTAGCCATCGCCACCACGAGTGCAATCCTGCTGATCATAACCCCTCTCCTAATCCTTTTGTATATTTTGGTTTTTGTGGGCCGCGTCGTTACGCGGCGTTTGCGGCTAACTCCGAAGCAACGGGCGGCACCGTCTCCGCCACGGGATCGCGGTTGAGCGTGCGGTCGAACTGATCCTTATCGAGGGCGTTTTCCCATCGTGCGACGACGATGGTGGCGACGGCGTTACCGATGAAGTTGGTGAGGCTTCGTCCCTGGCTCATGAAGCGGTCGACGCCGAGGATGAGGGCCATGCCGG
>Ga0157370_10004524_pt1 | contig 15931 bp, 8 predicted proteins | sample C35metaG_FD_113463 | JGI IMG/M metagenome (GOLD analysis project Ga0157370, IMG submission 113463) | Corn rhizosphere microbial communities from Kellogg Biological Station, Michigan, USA - C3-5 metaG | ecosystem: Host-associated > Plants > Roots > Rhizosphere > Soil | place: USA: Michigan...
ACATTATATTGCGAATAAGTATATATTTGCAGCAATAAACCCGGGTGGCGAAATTGGTAGACGCGCCAGCTTGAGGGGCTGGTGCTGGCAACGGCGTGGCAGTTCGAATCTGCTCTCGGGTACCCTTTTTTAATAGCTAACAATCTGATTGTTAGATATTTATTTTTTAAAAATCGTTCTTTTTAAAGCTCTTTTTGTTGCATTTTTATAAGATTCGACTTTGCAATTTTTTGATTCCCAAACACTTCAAAATCGCAGATTTTGGAGATATTTTTTACCTGTTTTTGCATCATTTTGACTACCAATTCATTAAGATTTGGCCTGTTTTTCATTAAAATAAATCGAGCTTCAATACCATGAGCAGATTAGCTTAGAACATTTTTTTCAGTTTTGTCTCTACTTTTTACAATTTCGGCTATGAATTTAGTCACTGATTTGATGAACTTCTCGTCTTTTTGACATTTGATTTTTGTCTCTTCATGCGTCGATTTTCTCAGCGCTCTTCTAAGTTCTATATGTTTTATTCTGTTATTCAAATCAGTTGCTGCATTGTTTCTTGATGAAAGTACTAATAGTGTTTTTATACTCGCTTTTTTTAGATTGAATTGTAGCAGCTCATTAATGTAAAGAGAAGTAAACACTCTTTGATCCCATGTTAAGTAATCTTTGAATATCATCCTAACTAAAAGATGCTTTTGTTGGATATCCGATCTTCTATACACTTTGTAGAAATTGAATCTGCCAGACTTAAATACCGTCAATACATTTTCAATATTTACTTTGTCGAGCAATAGGTTATTAGACATACTTTCAATGTGTTTCTTTTCAGTTTTAAACTCTTCTCTGCATCTATGATATACGGAAACTGAAATTTGATCGGCTATGAATTTTTGGTCCAACTTTTTAGTCTTTTCTTTTAGTTGTCGAAGCTGCCTTGTTTTTTCTTTTTGCCTCTTGTTTTCGTCTTTTAATAGCTCATCCGATAAGTTTAACAGTGAAGTATTCAGTAAGTCAACTAGATATTTTTGCAGTGTAATTTTCTTTAATAATTCTTCAAATTTCTTATGCATGGTTTCTCCAGGAATATTTATGCTGGGATGATCAACACATTTATAATACAAATAGTATTTTCGATTTCCCTTTGTCCATCCAGCAGTAAGATTTCGACCACAAGGACATTTGATGATGCCTCTTAGCGGAAATTCTTCGTTGGCTCTAGTCTTTCTTTTTTGCTTTTTAGCCAATACGTTTTGTATAAGCCAAAAATCCGTTTCTGATATTACAGGTTCGTGAAGAGCTTTTACATATTTTTCTGACATGTTTTTAAAAGCTTTGATTTTTATTAAGCCTGCATAGACGGGATTTCTCAAAATATCATTGATAGCGTTACTTCCTCTATTTTTAAATCCGAGTGCCAATACTTCTTTATGTATTGCCTTTTGCGGAACACCTGCTTCAAAATCAGCAAAGATTTTCTTTATGATGAAGCTTTGCGAGCTATTGATTTCTATCGTTTGGTCGTTGAATGGCTTTTTGATGTTTGTGTAGCCAAATGGTGCCTTACCTAAAAACCGACCTTTTTCTTTCGCATTTAAGATACCTAGTCTAGTTCTGTTCTTTATGGTAAGAAGCTCTCTATGTGCTATCAAATATTCAAAAGCACGTTTCATAAAGACATCCGAGTCAGATGTGTCGAGATTAATTGGCTCATTGGTCGAGATGACCTTGACATCATACTTTCTTTCTAGTTCAGCAATTTTGATTAATGCTTCAGGTAAGTTTCTACTGAAGCGGTCGTGGTCGAGTACCACAAGATATTGGCATTTTCTCTTATGTTTTTTAATGAAGTCCTCTAGAGCCAAATAATTATTTCTTTTAAAAGTATAGCTGCTTTCTCCATTATCTCGAAACACTTCCAATATTTTCAGTTTATTTCGTTTACAATAATCACGAACAATGGTCTCCTGATATTCCAATGATTTAGATTGATCTTTGCTGCTCAATCTCAGATAACATACTGCATTCATATATAAATTTTTTAATGAATACCAAATTGAAGGAAACGATTGGATTTCAAATGGGTTTACGGTTTTCCGTAATCAGTCATACTACTATTTTTAGTATATTTGGCAGAACCTCCACTAGGGAACTTGCTTTCGTAAAATTCAATCAAAATCGTACTTTTACTTTCTAACCATTATTAACTCTCCATGCCTGAAATTAGACAGCAAAAGCTGCACAGTATTGAATTTGTAAACCTAAAGAGCCTAGTCAATCTCAATATTACGTTCGAACCACATGCCATTACGGGGATTTTCGGAGTAAATGGCAGTGGGAAATCCAGTATTATTCATGCGCTATTGGCGATTTACAAGCCAGGAGACCAGACTCCGAATCGGAGGAACTTTAAGTTCAGTACTTTTTTCACGCCGACTACCCACACCAAGTGGATCGGAAGTAATTTTGTCATCAAGCATAGTTTCAGGCAGGACGGAAACCTACAAGCAAATCTCTCAAGGACGTACTCCAAACCTGCAGAAAGGTGGAATCCGAGGTACACCTCACGTCCAGAAAGAGACGTGTTTTTTGTTGGGCTGGATTCGTGTGTACCGGCGATAGAATTGGAAAGAAGAGAGGCCTTGATCAGCTTGACAACAACGAATCTTAATGATAATATATCAACAGATATACGAAACGTCGCTGGTTATGTTTTGAGCAGAAACTATGATGAATATAATCAGCATGGTGGCGGGAATAAAAAATATATAGGCTTAAGACATAATGCTGTCCAGTACTCCTCGCTAAGCATGGGGGCGGGAGAACAACGTGTGTTCAAAATTCTGGAAACCGTTTATAGAGCTCCCAAACATTCATTGATCGTGATTGATGAAATAGATCTTACCCTGCATACTGATGCATTGATTAGGCTTGTTTCTAAACTTAAGGAAAGGGCCGATGAAAAGGGACTACAGATCGTATTTACCAGTCACAGGGAGGAATTGGCGAAACGTGATAACATCAATATAAGGCACATTTTTCAGACTGGAGGAAATACTCTCTGTTTTGATGCCACCAATCCCGACTGTATTTCCCGGTTGACCGGTGTGCAGCAAAGGCCTTTAGAGATCTTTGTGGAAGATGATATGGCCGAAGCTATCGCCAGGAAGGTCGCGGCAGAACTGAATATTGTAAGACATTGCTCTATCAAAAGATTCGGCGCTGCTGTCAATGCTTTTCCTCTTGCCATGGGAATGCACTTAAAGGGAACGGAGAACCTGGAGAATATTGCACTTTTTCTTGACGGAGATATGTATGTTACCCCGGCACAAAAAGAAGATGCCATGAAGAAAATATATTCTGGTACTGAAGCGAACGCAGTTCAACGACGGATCGAAGCATTGAGCTGTATCGATCAGTTTACCCTTCCTGCAGGTGCTGCACCAGAGGTGTTGATCAACAATGCGATTCGTGGATTGAATGATGGCTCTGAAGTCGTGAATGCGGCCAACGCCATTAATGGAGCACTTAACAAGCACGAATATGTAACAAGGATTATTGATATTTTAGGATATCCTAAGCATGAGGGGCTTTCGATTGTTGCTGGAGTTTTTGCGACAACCCCTGAATGGATTGGTCATACACAGTCATTGCGGGATTGGCTCCAGGGGCGAAAGGCAGCATTGAACCTGTGATCATTTTAGTCTGGCTCACATGATTAAGTTGATCAGCAACAAGGAACTGAACTCCCATCAGAACATCTTAACAAGGCTTCTTGCAAAGGCTGATGAGGTCTTCATTGCAGTGGCCTTTCTGAAACTTTCAGGACTGAAGATGATCGTTCCATATTTTGATAAAGATGCCCAATTCTCTATCATTGCCGGCGCAAATTTTGGCCTAACCGAACCTGCCGCATTGAGAGAATTACTTAGGCAATCTGAAAAAGAAAATGTACGGGGTTACCTTAACAGTTTAGGTGCCAAGAGAATTTTCCATCCAAAGATGTACCTGATTAGGACAGGAAAAAGATGTCATCTGATTATTGGCTCTGCTAACCTTACTAGCGGCGGCTTAGAAAAAAACGATGAAATCTCCATCTATCACAAGTGTTCCACAGAAGACCGTATATGGAAGGATGCCGTTAGGCAATTCAATATCTATATCGATCCTGTAAATGCAGATATCCTGGGTGAAGAGATCATATCGTTGTATGAGCGGTACCACAATAAACAGAAGACGATCACGCAAAAGGTAGCTCCTTGTCCGGAGGAACTGGATTACAACATTCACAAACTGAAGCTTCGCTTTGATGCAATGGATAGGACCGATCTGAACAAAGCTTTCAAGGAAAAATCGTATCACTACCAACAGGCGAGAGGTGTTCTGGATCAGATCATCAGCATGAAACATTCCAAAGGGGAGTTTGAAGGACTGCTGGAAAAACTGGTCGGGAAAAGCGGGGAGCTAGGATGGTGGCATTCAAGTGGGATGCACCGGCACAAGACGGACATTTTTCGATTCCAGAATCTATTTGTCGAACTGATAAAAAACATTAAGAGCAACATAAACAATAGTCCCGAGTTAATCTATGATAGGGCAAAGGCGGTCAGCGATCAGATACACGGTACTGGCCCAAACTTCATTGGCGAAATCATGATGACCTACGCACCTGAACGGTTGGCCAATATCAACCGTAATCCACTTACGGTACTCAGGAAATTTGGTGCCAATATAAACAAGCACACCAGCACCTACACTGGCAGGCATTACCAATCGTATCTGAACATCGTATTGGAGGTTAAGCGGACATTGGGTCTAAAGAACATGCTTGAAGTGGATTATTTTTTTGATAAAATATATAAGACCATTCCGCATGATTAGTCTTTGTTGATATGTTGCCCGGTAACTTTGATCAGGTCCCTTGGTTGGAACAACTCAGAGAAATATTTTTCTTCCATCTCCTGAGCGCTATATAATCCTGCCTTCCAGTTGAATATATCGGACACTCTTTGCCATAGGCCATATAACGACCAATCGTGTTCGTTTTTGAACTGAGATGAGGGTTTCCAGTCCTTATCATACAGGTCTAAGATCTTGTGATACAGCATTTCACCCTGTAATGACCAGAAATAATCTTTGTTCACCCGCTTCGCGCGTTTTTCGACATCCAGGTACGAAAAGAGTTCGCTGAAGAATACTGCTGAAAAAGCCTTAAGGTCAGCAGACGGAGATTTTATGGCGTAGACCCTTGGCCTTATCGAAACGTCAGCATAGGTATAATCGATGACATCGGTTACCAGGCACTGCTCGTCCATCACGCAGAAAGTATTGATGGTTTCGAACAGAGCAAGTATAGTATTATCCTTCCCGGTTTTTGTGTCCTTGTGATGATAGAATTTTTTGATTGCTTTTGCTAATGCGTAATTTGTTTTGTAGCCTTTTTTAAAAGCGAAGACCGCCTTGAAAAACGGCGCAACAGTGTTGCGATTTCTGGACACGTCCCACAGTAGATCGAGCGCATCGTAGAGTGAACCGGAATCGAGTGTCGTTTTTACTTCAATAACTGCCCGAACCGAATTAAGAGGGACTACAACAAGATCTCCCTCGCGGAAATAGGGTGAGAAATTGTGTGAGTCGTAGATGATGATATCGCATTGTCGCTGGCAACCCTCGATGAAACCAGTGGCAACCTCGTACTTTTTGGGGATATATTTTTGCAGTACCGAACGGAGTAGCATTTCGCGATAATTGCCTTTGGAGACATTATGCTTGACCAATAGTTCGATACGGTTGCTTTTGGAAACCAGCTCATCGGTCATGCTATCAAGGAAGCGCTTCATATCTTCCGTTTCCTGAGTTGCTCTACTAAGTTCGACATAGCTTTGCTTCTTTAGCTTGGTATATGTAAACAGGCCTCGCGCAAGGTAGAGCATAAGGATAGACCGTGCTTCGGTGTTATCCCTGCACCCCATTACGATCAGTTTGTCCAAGGTCTGTTCAAGTGTCAGCCGATGATTAGTCGAAGCATATAGGTCTTGCGAAAGAAAGTGTTTCCATTCAATAAATTTGGAACGCAGCTCAAACTGCCTTTGGGTTAGGACCATAGGTGGGTGCAGAAGGTCTGGGAAATAATCGGCCTTAAAACTTTCCAAGTGGGTGATGATTGGGTCTCGGGGATAGTCATAGGTTACCACAACCAATTTACTTTTGTCTTTTTTGGAAGGAGCAACAAAGGAAAGTTGCGCATTTTCGTAGCCAAGATCAAGGTTGATGAATCGACTTCCAGCTATAAGATTCTTTTTTGGATTTGACATGAAATTTGTTTTGTGGGGTAAGCTATCCTGAAGTTAGGCCCCATTATGTAAAGATACTTTTTATAATGCGAAACCACGAGCGGGTCCGATCCACTTTTGTTTGTTGTATACATGATTTGTTTTCAATGACACAAATGGATACTTTTAGGAGCAGAACAACCTTAAACGCACCTAAATGAGCTCTAGTTCACCTTATGGTTTCCAATTCCGATATCACTGCAATGCCTCCAAATAAGGAAACGTTAGAGAATTTGCAGAAAGGTAAACAGAACGAGTTTTCAACTCTATTTACCAATACAATAGACAAGGTTTTAGAGTATGTCAAGACTAAGCCAACACAACAGTTCGGGACCGCAAAAGGAACTTTGTTTGGTACATACAATTCCGTTACTGGCTATTTTCAGAACGTGAAAAGCTACAAAAAAGATGAAGCAAAGTTCAATTCAATTATGTCGGGCAATGCATTGGGAAAGGCACAGCCTACCTTTGATTTGTGCAATGATTTTGCGAGGATTGGCGTAAATGCGCTGAATTAATCCTTATTTAGAAATTTGGCAAGGGCTACCTGATATTGAAAAAATATCGGGCGGCCCTTGCGGGCAATAACTACTTTAAATGACTATCGATCGATTTTAACTGCCTATTATGTGTAATCGTTAAGTTTATACCAAGGTATTTCTTTTATGCTACTTTCTGGATAAATACCAATTTCATCCTGAACTGATTTTTCTAAAGCTGCATCATACACCCAAGGTGATTCTTGGAAAGCCCATCTTATTTCAAAAAATGGCCCTTCCTTGAAAATTAGTACCGCCAAGCACTTTGGTAATTTATGTTTATATTTATATGTTTCCAAAGAGTTCAATAGCGCATTTTCCCAATATTGACTTTTGTCACTTTTCAACGCAATGAAAACGAAGCCGCACGCCGACTTAGAGGATAAAAACCTTAGTGGTGGTTCAGTCTCATTATCATTGGCCATGTTCAATATTTTTTTGTAGCGGGTTTTAAATTCCGTCAATACCTGCCGGTGTAATTTGGCTATTTCTTTTATGATCGAATGGTATTGAGTATTTGTTTCTTCATTACCCATAACAATTTTGCTTTGGAAATTCTCTGTGATCAAAGAGAGATCAAAGTCATCCTTGTCTTCATTAATCCTAACAAGATTTGTTAGGTAACTTGGGTCAGTATGGTCGGTGCTTGATGTAGTAAAATAGTGCGAAATTATATACTCCTCGGGTAATAACTCCACCTGTAGTTTATGAAACTCGTATAGTTCTTCTCTAAAAGTAAGATAATCGGAAAGCTCTGTTGGAGTGATGAGATATTTACACACCATTTGATAGTCGTCAATATGGAAGATATGTATATTTCCTACGACGGAACTTCCTAAAAACTTTAGATATCGTTTGCTGTATAGATGATTGCTATTGGGCTGGTAGATGATTAACTTTTTGAGTACGCTAACATTCGCCTGGGCGATATCAATTTTATGACCGCGCCCATTTGTTACTGGAAGTGTATGGTATTTGTCAAAGAAGGAGATGGTATCTTTAATCTGTTTTTTTGCCTTTCCACATACTGTGTTTTCAAACCACCGCAATTCAGTTTCTAGGTCTTTCACTGCGTTTGGATCCCTGCCCTTCACCTGATAAGCCAATAGTAGTTCGTCAATCCAGACAATATTATCGGCAAGTTCCTTGGTGTCTCCACCATCTCCATAGATGCGAGTGTCCGAATAGGTAAACTCCTTGAAAAAAACCGAGTTGTTGATCTGAGTAAGTTGTAATTCCGAATCTGTCATTTGAAGATGGGTTGATGTGCCTTCTTATTTTTTTCTTACTTAAGGTTGTCCTCTTTTGCTTCCAATTGCCTTTTTGTTTTTTGAGATTACGGCATTACGTAACTCGTTAAGAGCTTTTTGTTGAGCATCAAGCAACTCTTGCATTTTATCAAACGCTTTTTCAAGTTTTGACGGCGGTTCTTTTTTGATCACCTTCTTTTCTGGAGTGTTGAATATGATCTGGACCCGAGTTTCGGTATGTCGCAAAAGATTGTCAAGATTGCTGATAAAATTCTGCTCTTCGGCACTCAACAAATCTGGAAATTCCGACCATTCCTTTTCCCTTTTCAGGAGCGAAAGACCGATATTGCAGTAAACTAATAAACTGAATGAATGCTCTGAATTTTCTCTTATTCGGCGTGCATATTTACCCCACGGACTCATGTCTTCAGCTTCGCGCATGATTTTCCAGTATGGGATATCAGGGTCTTTAGCTGATAGGGAGGCAAATACTTCAGATGCTTTCTCAAGTAGGCCTCCCGGCTTGATGTTATCTGGAAGACTGTTCCTAGATTGCCAAATTTCAAGTATGATTCTGCAAGCCTTTTCGTTCAGCTCATCTTTTTTTTGATTGTCAGTCTCTCTTTCTACCTTGCAGATGAGTTCTGCTAGGAAATGTGCCATCCAGCGAAGTGATAGTGATATCCGGTCGTTTACAGTAAATTCCGCTACCAGTTTTTTACCTAGTGCTATGGTCTGTTGCTGCAGTTGTGATTGTTCCATCTGATTTAAGTAAATAAATTTTTGTGTAAGCAGGATAGTATTCGCTTCGTCCACGATCCAATGACCGTTTGAGATTGACCTGTATGATAAGGCTTTTGTTTTGCTCTTTGAGGAATTTTAGTAAGGTTTTGCTTTCCACCTCCGTATAACTGCCACCACTAGAAAGCCTACTGTAATGCTCTTTATTGGGTGTGCAATTCCATTTAACCTGCTTAGCAATGATTGTGGAAAGATCTTTTCCATAAAGTTCTCTTCCGTCGGTAGAGGCCTTGCATGCGTTCCACTCTCGAAATTTTTTACCTGGAAGTATTGTTCCCTTTTCAATCTCATAGAAAAGTGGGTCATGCTCATCGATTCCACGCTCATCGCTTCCCTCTCGACTTATCCAGCCTTCGATGTAGAATGGCTCTGATCTTTTTTGGCGTTCTTCAAAATGTTCATCGGCCTCTTCCTCCAAGGGAACATAATTATCCTCGTCGCTAAATGTCTGTAAGGCGTTCAAAAGTGAAAGACCTAAATCTGCGTTGATAAGACCGCTTCGTATACTTGCTGTTTCTTTATCTTTACCATAGTTGATAGAACATCCAAGATGTACCTTTGTCATCCCCTCTGAACCGATGTAGAGAAGATTATCAAAATCTGTGGGCTGGATTGCCCATTCCCATTCTCTTTCCTCTCCTCTAGTCATCCAATAACGCGAATGGTGTGGAACGGGATCCCTGCCATCTGCTAGCCATCTGTCTGGCCAATAAGTATCCCATCCCTTAAGCCATTCCTCCCAAGTCTCTGGATAATAGTCATTAGTTTCTACTTGAGCATGGGTTTGCAGAAGATCAAAAGCTGCGCAGCACATTCCATGGTACTCGTAATAAAGTTGAAGGTTTTCAATATCTGGTTCATCCCCGTGTCTGTTGGAAGTGTCAGTATAGTCATTGGAGCGGACATGATCATCTTTTTGAGGATCCCCTACATATCCCCAAACTTCACTAATGTACTTATCGGCAAGAGTAGAGACTACATCTTCCGAGACTCCGAAAATTTCCCCTAGCGGCTGGTACCAGCTAGGAAGTGTATCTAACGGATCAAATTTGAATCTTGTATCCTTTATACGGGTTCCTTTTGTTTTTCTAGAAGACCTATCCTTTGTTTGTTTTTCAATATTACTTTCCAGTAAACATTTAAGTTTATCGAATGAGTTAACATCAAAAAATTCAGGGACTTCAATACTCATAAAAATGGCAGCCTTCCTCACAAACATTTTAATTATGGCATGGGGAATTGCTGACGGTTCTGTTTCATTGACGAAGTAAGATGAAGCATTCTGAAGGGCATTGGGAGATTCATTCGCAATTCGCGCAATGGCTATCCAAAGGTACATTTTAGCGGATATCCAGAAAAATGGGAATTCGCTGTGCTGGAATATTCCGTTGTCTTCTTCATTCTGTTTTTCAAAGAGATGGTACAAGGGACCACCTTCTCCGCTTTGGGCTAGTCGCCTCAGTACGTGTCCTGCCATCCATCTTAGCGATTTTTTTGGGTGACCTAGAAAGTATCGCAATAGATTTCCCGCCACCTCTTTTTGGGTGACTGGTACTAACACTTGATGTTCTATTGGCGAAAAATCTACTGGAATACTTTCCGACCATCGTTCCAGTGTCCAGAAAAGTAGTTGTGATTTTTCTTCAGCAGTGACCAAATGGGTAAAGTTATGCAATAACTGGTAAATTACGACTGTAGAAAAATGCTCTAGATTTTCAGGGATTATCTTCAAAAGTGATACAGTAATTTGTTTCTTATCGGCTCCCAAAGTCTGTCCAAGCGTACGCACGGTTTCATATCTAAAATGTTCATTGCCAAAAAAGATGTCAAACCATATAGTGAGTATCCTATCCATTGCATTAGAATTCCATTCCACAACTTCTTTGCTTGCCTTCCATTTTCCCTGTATCGCCTCAAGCCCTGTCTGAAAGTTGTGATAATTAAGTTTTTCAGGGCTGAGTTCAAGCAGTTCTTCCAATATTGCGACAGGATCGGGTATTTGGATATCGTTCACAAGGACTTGAAACAGTAGTTCAAAGTTCACATGTCCACCTTCATTGTTGGAAGAGATGGTTGAAATGACATTGGTCAGTAAAGGGTCTCCAGTTTTGCTCACCTTTTTGAATATCGAAATGTATTCCTTTCGCTGCTTGCTCCAGTCATACACTGCATCTTTGTAAGAAGCTTCCTTTGCTGGTGCCATTATCTTGGCGCTTTCGACGAACTGAGAAAAATCTTGTACAATATCATTACTAAGAAATCTTCCCGGTTTTATCAATGATAAGAAGCCTTCTAACAAATCAGTACCATATTCTGGCACGAAGTGTAATTTAAGGTCCGAAATGATTTGTTGCACTAAAATATTCTTGAGGCTGTGATCCTTTTTATCATCTATATCAGAAAGGATCTTGGCATAAGTTTCCAAAAGCCCCAGATAATGGTGCTTATTCATTCCTAAAAGCCCTACAGAGATTTGTGGTGATAAATAAGAATTATTGATGGAATTGATTAGAAGATCCAAATAATGGCTTTCCCACTCTTTTGTTCCATAATGGTCCCATCGGCATAGAGTGGAAAAACTTATCGAAAAATCAAGTCTGCTGAGTGTAGGGAAAATAGTGTGCCAAGGAAAGCCATCCCATCCCTTCAATTTTTCTGAGCAGAACTCGACATATCTTGCAAACAATTGAGCTAACTTAGGTGAATCCATTGGAACTTCTGCCAGAACAAGTTCGTTAATGAGCCTTAGCTGATCATGGGCTTCTAGGTCAATTTCATTCGAGGCCATCACAAGTTTATCAAAATATAGTTTTCCAAGTTCCGACGAACACTGGCTACCAACAATTGCAGCCCTGGTGTACGCATTAATCATCTCGCTGCCCGCTATTACATTTGAAGTGAGCTGTTGGTCTAGTTTTTCTAGCTCTGAAGGAATGTATATTCGCAACGCAGTTTTTTTTGCGATCTTTTCACAAATGGAAAGCCTAAAGTCTAGTGTCTCAGACTTGTTTTGATCAAGGTTTTTGCTTATTTGTTCAAATATGTGGTTCTTGTGGTCTGTAAGTTCGATATCTAGCAAACACATTATAATGGTTTTCCTAAATCCCGTTGATTTGTACCTCTGGTAATAGTCCACTTCATAGTCATTGAACATTTTGTTTAGAAGCTTGATCGCTTCATTGGCGACTTTTTTACGTTGTCTTTTCAGGACAAGGTATTTTGCCCGGAGCAGATAGCAAGGTGCTAGATACTTGTAGATACGGTCGAAATCAATGCGATCGTCTTTTTGGCGGCTAGCCGCTTTGGTATCGTTAGTGATATCTGTTTTAAGTCTCTCAGGATATAGGTCTTTTGGTTCCATACCCTGGTCACAGTAAAGGTTTAGTAATGCTCTTTTTCTGAAAAAAATATCAAGTTTCCATTTTTCGTTTTCTGATCCGGATGAAAAGAAATTGGGCGGATTTGATGGGGGATGTGCTTCGATTAGGTTCAAAAGGGGTAATAGCAATCCTGTATCGGTGGATTTTTCGAAGGCATATTCTAGGAATGACAATAATGCATCTGTGAGGTCTGGCTCAAATTTGTTTACAGCCCTCTTGATCAATTCACTATCAGCTAGAATTTTGTCGATTTCAATGGGAGGAGATATTCCTAGCCGAAAATAAACTGCATTTAGTAATAACTTTAGGTCTACTCTAAGCTTTGGGTGGCGACACGCCCACTCTGTGATTAGTTTGACCTGTTTCTTTTCGGCATTCTTTTTTAGAAATAGCTCTAATGATTCATACACTGCCGCATTTGGCTTCCAGCGTGAAAGCCAATCTGCCGCCTTTTGCGGGCCATATAAATTGAATACAGCTTCCATTCCACATGAAATGTCATTGTTGCTAATGTTAAAATACTCCAAGTCTTCTTCAGGAAGTTTGGAACGGTACGACATCCACTCTTCGGCTTTCGTAAGGTGTTTTTTTGCTAACTCCCAGGTGCTCTTGTTCCTAGAGTATACTGAGGCATTTTTATAATGCGCAGAGCCGTACCAACGTGGGTTGCCAGGTTGGAAATAAATCTTTTGATTCGTTTGAAAATTCCCATAATCGGCTGCCAGCTCAGCCGAATTCAATAAAACGTCCTCTAATATCTGGTTTGTCTTTGCTGCTTCCGCAGCAACAACATGTAACTTTAGTAGTTCCAAATTATCATTTACATGATCTGCAAATTTCATTGCCAGCCGTGTACGTCCGATATAAACTTCTTTGTTTTTTATTGGGTCAAGGGGTAGGTCCAGGTAATCTCTATTTAATACGATTTCTCGGAGCTCCTGGTTCATTTGTGCACTCTCCAAAAGATCACCCAAGTGTATGCTGCAATAATTATCTATTAACGCTAATTTGAGTACAGCATTCGCAATTCGAATACTGTCATCTTGTGAGGTCTTATAGTTATTGCGAAGATAGTTCTCAAAATCTTCGTCTCTAAATGAGAATTCATTGTCATGGAGAATAAGGCCAGTCCAAAGATCTGTTATAATATCTTGTATGCCACTTTCAGACACATTGCTCGTTTGGGCCAAGATATGCATTGGGACTGGTCTAGGAAGGGCAATAAGATCGCGCAGAACTGCCGAAACTTTTTCGCTTTCAGATTTGCGCACTGCCTGATCTACCTGTAATCTGAAGATTTCCTCTAGATTTTTTCCATCAGGTTTTAAACTTTTAATCTTTAAGTCCAAAGTACCTCCACTAAGTCCCATTGTGTAGGCCATTACTCTAGGAATACCTTTGGTCAGTTTTAAAAATTCCTCAATCTTCTTTTCATTAAGATTTGGAAATCTATCTTTTAAAAATGTTGTTGTTTCAAAGTGGTCAAAAGGCTTTATCGCTATCAAAGGAGTATGTGCCGGTAGTTGTAGTGAAGTAACTCTCTCTGTTCTAGCTGAAAGAATAATTTTCGCATGAGCAGGTAAATCTAGGTTGACCAAGTCATGAACAACTGTACTCATGCCTGATTTCTCAGCAGCTGTTACACTATTGTCAGCAGCATCGATGAGCAATAGTAGGTAGGCATCTGGATTATATTGGCTAATGATATCAAGTGCAGAAATGATCCTCTTTTTTAGTTCTTTAAGATAAAATATATTTTCCTGTCCACGATTTAAAAGAAAAGGTGAGCCAACATTCACTGCAAGTTCATTACATATCTGAGTGATAGTCTGCTCATGCAAATGTCGTCCGTCATCAGGATCAAGATATTTCCCTCCGCCATAACAGTCAATTAGAACGCTTACTGAATTGGATGGCATCTGTTTTGGTAAAGAACTTATCAATGTGGATTTTCCAATCCCAGCAGGTCCGTGTAAGCAAAGAATTGAACTTGAAGGTGCTTTTACATCCTCTATAATCGATTTAAGCTGAGTCCGTTCGACGAGGTTAACTGGAACTTCGACTTCATCGCTTACTGGAAACATATATCCAATATCAGGTAGTTCAAAGGCTAGCAAAACATCAGCTAACCTTATGGTATTTTTGTTCGCAGAATCCGGAAGTGTTTTAATTCCAATTAGGCGGTTCAAATAATTAAATTCAGCAGTCGATTTAAATGAGGTCAAAGAACCGATTGACTCAATAAGCTTCTGTTCAAGCGCAAACCTATTATCTGTTCCACAGTCTTCGAAATCAAGTAGTTGTAAAAAGGTGCAGAATTTTGTTGCCTTGAGGAATGACGCCTTTTCAAGTAAGGCTAAGTCTTGATTTTCTTTTATTGTAAGAATTTTCTTTACAGCTACCAGCGATTTCCCTTTTTGGGAAGGAGGATTGACTAGAAGATTTACTTTTGATAAAAGATCTATCAGTTTTTGATCTGCTGGTCTATTGCTTACCAGCTTGATTGTCAATTTGGAAATTACATCCTGTTCAGATTTTTTAGATGTTAATTCTTTAAAAATATCAGCAAGTCGATGGATTATTGAGCCTTTTGGGCTTTTAGTTTTGCCTGAACAGACACTAGAAACAGTCCATTTTTTATTAGGGTATCTAGTACTATATTTCAGTTGGGATACAACTACACGATCAGCTTTTTCAAAGCTAGTGCCTGAATAATATTCGGTTAGATCAACTCCGAGAAACTTTTCTGGATTTTCTGAAGTCAAAAAGGAATCTTCCTCTGTAAGGTTTTCGACCGAGACGGCCTTTAGTCCGGAATCGTCAAAATTAATTAGCTCAATGCATTTGCGCATTGACCATAAAATATGAAAATCATCGCCAGCATTAGAATCAGCTGCATCAGGGACACGTCTTTTAGCCATTACTTTAAATAGCGTAAATTAACTAATTCACTATCAACATGCAAATCTCAAATGATAAATGGCAAACTCTCTGATTCTCTGAATTGATCTGAAATTATTGTATTAATAACACATTTTTATGGGAGACGCTTCAAATAGCACACGTGATAAAAAAAATGAAAATGACCCTCTCTGAGACTCGATAAAAAATTAAGTTATGATTATAATATCCTCCAAATTTTTTGTTCGAGAATAGTCTTCTCAAGGGTAAATATTACTTCTGACCGGTAGATAAGAAATGTTTAGTAAAATGTTTTAGGATTTGTAAAGACTTCTCTGACATTTTGGAAAAATCACCGATTTCAATTAATTCAGGCATAAATTGGCTAGAATTGAATGCCACTACTGACCCCAAGTTTTAGCACTACTTATAATTTTTTACATTTGCCAACTTTTTTGTTCTAATATAATCTGGTTAAGGTTCCCTTCATGAAAATATGTATAATTTTGATGCGCAATTTATATGAACCCTTTTCGCTCTAAATCCTCGATAATAGGCTCAATAAGCAATAAAAAGCGATTTAAATGTTCAAAGTATTCCTGCTGATCGGTACAAGTATGTATTGTAAAAACCTGTAAATTAAATGATTACAGGTTTTTATTTTTTCAAAACTACAGAATTATATACAAATTGCATCTGAAGTTTAAATTAATGCTGAATGTATAGGACCT
>Ga0157370_10004525_pt1 | contig 15931 bp, 15 predicted proteins | sample C35metaG_FD_113463 | JGI IMG/M metagenome (GOLD analysis project Ga0157370, IMG submission 113463) | Corn rhizosphere microbial communities from Kellogg Biological Station, Michigan, USA - C3-5 metaG | ecosystem: Host-associated > Plants > Roots > Rhizosphere > Soil | place: USA: Michigan...
AGGATGTTGTTCCTTGTCTCTTCTTTTTGTCTTAAAATTCGATCTTTGCTAGCCATTATATTCGAGTATTAAATTGTTTAACACTGTTAGGCAAATGTATGGCGGTTTTTCTAATTATGAAATATTTTTATCATAATATTTTCTTATCGTGTCATAGATTGATTTAAAAAACTTCGGGAAGCCTTTATTTTATTCAAGTTTTTGTCTGGCTGATTATTTTAAGGAGCAGACATTTTTTAGTTTTTAAGACCATTTGTCCCGCTCTCCATTATATTTTTTGTAGTCTCGTTAAAGAAACGAGACCACAAAAAGATACCATTTCGATCGGGGCTAGGCGAGAACTTATCTTTTTCATTAGAATTTTATCAAAGTTTACCAGTAATGATTTTCTCGAAGGTAAAATTCCAGAGGAATGAAATATTTATAGATTGTTAAATAGCGGTTACAAAAGCTCCAGCAGAGCGATATAACAATTATCGAAATCAACAGAGAATATTTCGCCCCACTGGGGCTCTATCAAAATGTAATTAATTGTTTCTATAAATATTTCGTCCCGCTGAGACTTTTAATGAAATAGTAATTGTTTCTTTTGTCGGACTGAGCAAAACCACCTATATCATTTTTTTTCGTAACATTACAATAAAAAAAATGAAACCACTAGCTATTCTAAAAACCACAATTACTCTTTTATTTTTCCAGCAGACTTTTTCTCAGGAAACCAAAAAAGAAACCGCACAGCCGCAATACACAATTGAAAACTGTGTCAATCATTTCGAATTAGAAAAAGCAACAAAAACCAAGGTAGGTTATCAATATTGGTTTGGCGATAAAAACTTCACTCAGGAAAACACACTCAAAATGAGTATCGTAGAACCTGGCAAATCTACACACGCACCACATCATCATGTAGAAGAAGAATTTTTCTATATCCTCGAAGGCACAGCCGAATTCTACTTAGACGGAAAAACCAAAACTGCTGGTCCAAACACGAGTTTCTACTGTCCCTCAAATATGGAACACGGAATAAAAAATGCTGGAACTACCGATTTGAAGTATTTAGTTATCAAGAAAGATTTGAGGTAATTCCTTTAATATAATTTTTAATCGTTCTCTAAGTTGTCATCCTATAAAATAGGGAACTAACATGACAGTTATTTTATATAATTTCAGTTTAATTTTTAATAAAAATCTGGATTTCAATTAATTAACTTTTATTAAAGAAAGGTTTAACACTGTCCGCTTTCTCTGGCTGTTTCAAATAAGTAATTTTAGGTAAATCAAAATTAATCACATTTTAAATATTTAAAATTATGAAAAAGAATATAGCCATATTAGCAACAAACGGTTTTGAAGAATCAGAATTAGCATCTCCAAAAGCCTATCTGGAAGAGCAAGGATGGAATGCAGATATTGTAAGTTTGAAATCAGGAACTATTAAATCCTGGAAAGACGGTAATTGGAGCACAGAATATAATGTCGATGTTGTATTGGATCAGGCAAATGAAGCCGATTACGATGCTTTGGTTCTGCCGGGTGGAGTTATAAACCCTGATTTATTAAGAAGAGAAGAGGCTGCAGTAAATTTTGTCCGTTCTTTTTTTGAAAGTAAAAAACCAGTAGCAGCTATTTGCCATGGTCCTCAAATTCTGGTAGATGCGGATGTTTTACAAGGTCGAAAAGTAACTTCGTTCTTCTCTGTTAAAAACGACTTGAAAAATGCCGGCGCACAATGGGAAGACTCAGAAGTAGTGGTAGACAATGGTTTAGTAACCAGCCGAAACCCTGATGATTTGCCTGCTTTTAATAAAAAAATGGTAGAAGAAATTAAAGAGGGAAAACACGAGCGTCAGACAGTGTAATTTTTTTTATTTCTTAAGTAAAAAAATGCAAGACCAATTTTGGTCTTGCATTTTTTTTGTGATAAAATTGTGGTGCTTTGACTTCGATCTGTCAGACAAATGTTTACATGCGGTTTGTCATCCTGAGGGACGAAGGATCGCACGCGCATATCGACAAGGATTGACGACTTAGTTTATTTTTTCTGAAAAACCTCGATCTTTATGGATCAAGGATTTGTTTCAATGTTTTTGGTTTTTCAATGCGTTATCTATAATTCTAATGTAATCAAATAAATAATGAAAGCAAGTATTATTGATCCAATTCCAACTATCAGTATAGGATCGACTATATCAAAAAGTTTAGGTTTTTTAGGAAGAGAATATACAATGGCTGTCAAAATAAAGATCGAAAACAAAATCAGAAAAATCCTTTTTCCTCCTCCAGTGTCTACTTCATTTCGGCATCTAAGATCGAGGTATTCTTTATCATTTTTTACCAACGAATGAATTTCACAAGAATTTTGTGTGTTGAAATCATTCAAATCATCTTTTAAAATAGCAATGGAGATGGTATCTCCAGTTTCTATTTCATTTATAACTTCTTGATCATTAACACAACTATAGTCATAACCAGCAATCTCAAAAGTACTTTGATTATTAATGCAATTAAATTCTATCCATTTTCTGCTTCTTTTTCCTTTTCTTTCTTTGAATTTAGGAGCGTTCGAAATGATCAGGCTTTCATAAACTTCAAGATCTGATTGTTCTATGACATAACTTCCACTAATGACTTTGATAAAAAAATAAGTTCCGAAAATGAGACACAATACAGATACAACTAAATAACCTTTTTGTTTTTCTTCCCAATCACTAATGCTGTTAATCATATTAAAGTTTGTCATATTTTGTATTCAAAAATAGGAATATTTTTAGAGATTTTGGCTTTGGAATTGTTTGTGTTTTTTTACAATCTTGTTATTTTGACCTAAGTCATAGTGAACAGGCGAAGCAAATCTCCACAAGTAGCTCCACAATCTACTTTGCCAATCTTTGTAGAGTTTCTCGCTAAGATTTCTCTCCCGAAGCCTTGGGATCGAAATGACAAAAATGCCATAAATGTTTGCTGAAATATAGATTTCTTATATTTGATAAAAGCAATATCTTAATTGAAAGAAAAATCTTTCTTTTTGAAAAGTTTTCTTATATTTGAAGATCTTAAATCTTCACATTAAGACAACATAAAATTTGCCCTCGTGCTATGTAGTAAAGCTCCGAAAGGACTTTGACGCCGTGAAGAAGCGTAAGACTGCTAAGGCACGAGGGTTTTTCTTAAATTCTTCACTTTATGAAAACAAACACCCTTTCCAAAGAAGCCGAAACAAGGCTAATTGATTTTTTTAACCATATTATAGATCCCGAAGATATGGCTAAAATTTTAAGACAAGTAAACTGCATTTTAGCTCTCGGCGTAACGCGACAACACGAAACTCTCCAAATTGGACTTTTAAATTTTGAAGATAATTATTATTGGCTCAATGAATTGGCAGAGATTTTGAATCCTTATTTGAGTGAGGAGTAAGGTTTATAAAATGGAAAAAACCTCGATTTTTGGGATCGAGGTTTTTTATTTTTATTTTGAAATATCTTTTATATCCTTTTCTGAATATTCAAAACGATCAATTTTATTATTTCTGTGAATTACTTTTACAATAATTTTGTTATAGCTAAAAGAGTTGTTTGTTCTTTTTAATAAATTGTAATAATTGATTGCTATTTTTTTTGAATGATTTTTTATATTTTCTAAGTCCTTATCTAATAAGTCACTATTGGTTAAGGTATACTGATAATTATTTTTTCCATTTTTTAGTTTAATTTTTTCCTGTTGCATTATTTCTGGTCTAAATAAATTGCCAATTTCTTGAATTTCGTCATCAGGCTTCTCATAGCTAATCTCTGTGGAGTTATTTTTTTGTAATTCTAATTTTTCCTTTTTTGTCTTGTCTTTGGCAAGATGACTTTTATTTTTAGAAGAATTAATTTCTTCTACACTAAAAGATTCAATGATTTTATTCGTTCTTTCAGTATATTTTTTTTCTTGTGGAATATTGGTCCAAGACATGATTTGGTAGTATCGATGATCACCTTCAATGATTGCATATCTATAAAAAGCAGGATAATTATCATTCATTCCCGACATTGAAAATACAATTGCATTTGAAGAATTAATTTTCTTTTTTTCTATGTCGTATACTTTAAAATCTTTTTGGGTTATTTTTTTAAAATGATTAATGATAACATTATAATATCCTTCTAAATCAGGAGTAATATCTGTTGGATTATTTTGAACAGCGTTCGCAAAACTATTTTTTGTTTCGTCTAGAACAATAACATAAAAATCTTCACTTAAATTTTTAAATTGTGTGGAAGCCAAATTATTTAATTCAGTTGTTTCTTCGAGACTTTCTGGAATGAATATTGAATATTTGTTTTTGACTATTTTCTTTTCATACTTTTCATCTACTGGATTTTTATTGCAAGAAGAGAATATTAAAAGAAATAGTAAGGGGATAAAAGTTTTCATGTAATGTTTGTTAACTCGTGTAATATTAAATTAAAATTAAGCAATGAACAACTATTTTGACATTTTTCATTTTTTTTGAAAAAAACCGAAAATATGGCTAAAATATTAAGACAAGTAAACTGCATTTTAGCTCTCGGAGTAACGCGACAACATGAAACCCTCCAAATTGGACTTTTAAATTTTGAAGACAATTATTATTGGCTCAATGAATTGGCGGAGATTTTGAACCCTTATTTGAGTGAGGAGTAAGGTTTATAAAATGGAAAAACCTCGATTTTTTTGGAATCGAGGTTTTGTTTTTATAGTTTGGTATATAGTAGCTTATAATTATTTGAAGACTTAGTTTTGCTTGTTTTTTTTGTAGGTTACGTATTCTTCTAATATTATTGGTTTGCTATTATCATAATCTCTACTTAATCCTATAATTGTAGAACTTGATAATACTATTGGTTGATCAGTTATTTTAATTGCTTCAATATGAAGTTTAAAATTGTGTAACATAATGATTTCCGATATCTTTTCAGGATACTTGGATTTTAATATACCTAAAATTTCAACTATAAAATCTAGTACCTTTTGTCCAAATTCTATTGTTTTTTCATAAGTTGGAAAATAACCTTTATGAATGATATTATTTCTAAATTCAATTTGATTATTCTGTAATAATGTGGGTGGCTTTCCAAATTCTTGGCAGTATATAAAAATGAAGGTACCAAGTTGTCTCTCAGATTGTTTTGAAAGCAAATTCCATGTTTTATCAAAAATATTTTCATCTATTTCATTTTTGATCGAAATAAATTTTATAAAGAATTCATAAAATCTTTCTAAACTTGCTGCAATTGAAGAAACGGCCTCTCTTAAATATCCGTCACATATTGCATGCACAGCTGATTCAAATAATAATTCGAATTTTTGTTGTTGATGATATAAAGCATTTTCGTGACCATAAGAACATTTAAAAGTGTACAAATTATTGTCAGTAATTTGAAGACTTGAGACTTCACTTTCTCGCCCATCTTCAAAAGTACATTTCATGCAAGTTGTTTTAATTTTCATTATTGTTTAGTTTGATCCATAGAATGTAATTAATATTATTTAGCCTTTAATTTTATCAATTATACCTGGCATAGTAGGACTACTGTCTTCTTTTAATAAACCTGAATCTGCTCTACTAAAAAGAGATTGTAGAATCAGCTTTTTATCATCATCGATAATTGCTCCTTCTTTAATTAATGAAAGATAATACATGGTAAGTTTTTCTCTCTCTTGTGCATCTCTTGCTAAATGGAAACTGGAAAACATAGCTTTACGCAAAGATTGAATACCAAAAAAGATTAAGGAAATAAATGTTACAAAAACTATTGACCAACGAATAGCAGCAGTTTTATCATCACTAAAAAAACTTGCTAACATACTCTCTGGAGTTTTCCATAGAAGCATGTATAAGGAAAAACCGCCTACTAGTATTAATGCAAATAATACCCTCATAAACATATGCCCTTCATCTAATAATTTTTGAGAAGTTTCTTTCCAATGCTGTGCAGGAGCTTGTAATTGTAAAAGCTCTTTATAAGTTTGCTCAATGTTTTTTCTCTCTTCATTTACAGAATCAGAAAAAGCTTTAGCAGTTGTTTGGTTTAAAGTAAACCATTTATTCAACTTTTCTTGGTCATCTTTTTTTATTTGATTAGAGGTATTAACAAAGGAAGTTAATTTGGTTTCCCCATCTTTCAATAAATCTTTTAATTCTTTATCGGAATCTGTAACATATTTTTCAACTCTTCTTTTTAACGAATTGAAAGAATACTTGTCATGAGATGAGTTGTTGATTGATGGGCTTTCTCTAAGTTCAAATAATATTGCCATTATAATACCTTTAAGATATTCTTTATTTGATAATAATGAATTATTAACTCTTCCAACAAGATAAGTATACGCAGCGTCAAATAGTTTTGCGGATTCTTTAAAAGTTGAGATTAAAAAAGAAGCTTCACTTGAATCAGCAGGCATCATTTTTTCATATTCATAAATATTAATAGAGGACTGCAATTCTGCTATGGCTGTATATGAAGAATTACCATTTTGTATCGTTTCAATTAATTGTTGAATTCGACTTTGAATTGTAGCAAAATAATTTTTACTTTTTAATAAATCGGGTGGTAATGCTTCATGTTCATCCCATTTTTCAATTTGATCTGTTACATATCTGTATAGTGATGATATGTTGTACGTGTTTTCAAAATTTGAAATAGGAAATCTTAAAGTAAATTGCGAATCTCTAATTTCTGATGCAGCATCTGATTTCAGAAATTTATTTATTTCTTGAATATTCATAATCATTTACTTGTTTTGGTATAAAAAGCTATCTAGAAGAAATATAGATTGTAATTTTCAAAAATATTAATTTATTCAATCTAAACAACTAAGTATTTTTACCTGATTTATAAAACAAAAAAAACAGCTCTCCAAATAGAGAGCTGTCCTTAAGCAAATTTTTAAATTTGCATTCCTAAAGAATGCGTACAGTTTTTGGTAATCACTAAAATGAAGACTAAAACGCAGGTTATTCGTTTATTGTATCGCCTTCCTTAGTTTCTTCGCTGGCAATTTTTACCAGTTTATCTTTCGGGTTTAAATCACCGAATATTTCGATTTTATCGTCGATTTCTCTTCCTTTTTTAATATTGACTCTTGTTGCTTTGTGGTTCAAAACTTTGATCACAAATAAACCTTCAGCAGAATTCACCACCGCCGATTTCGGAACTACAAATGTGCTGTCTTTTGCATTTAGCGGCAATAAAACTTCGGCAACCATTCCAGGTAAAAGATCTTTTTTGGTATTGATAACGTCCATTTCAACACGTTCAGAACGCAGTTTTAAATCTAGAGCGCCAGACATTCGGGTAATTTTCGCTTTAAAAGTTTCTGGTAACGATTTTACATTAAAACTCATTTCGTCGCCATTGTGTAAATATCCCGTATACAATTCTGGAATAGAAACCGCCAAACGTAATTTATCCTGCTGTTGAATCGTCAATAAAGGCTGATCAGAACCTTTTCCGGCTGGACCAACATAAGTTCCTAAATTCACATTTCTTGCTGCTACAACACCGTCAAAAGGAGCACGGATTTCAAGATAACCTCTCATAATGCCCACTTCTTTGTGTGCCGCAACCGCAGCCTGATATTGCGCGTAATCAGAATTCTTTTTACCGCTTGCCATTTCTAAATCGTTTTTAGAAATCGTTCCTTCTACTTTGCTTGTCTCATACAAACGGTTGTAAGTACTTTTGCTGGTAGCGTAAATGGCTTCCATCGACTTCAGTCTTGATTCGGCTGCAGCCAATTGCGAACTGATTTCCGGAGCTTCTAAAACAATCAAAAGCTGTCCTTTTTTTACTTTTGTTCCAATATCAACTTTTAAGGTTTTCACGAAACTGCTCACTTTTGCGTATAAATCTACTTGTTGAAAACCAGTTAATTCGGCTGGTAAACGCAATTCTGTAGTCAGTTTTTCTTTCTCTAAAAGAAAAGTTTCTGTTTTAGGTTCGATTTCGGCTTTTACCGTTTCTTCTTTTTTACAGCTATTCAGGAAAAATACTGCTGCAAAAAACAATGCGCTATATTGTATTTTATTTTTCATTTTTTGATTTTAATGATGAGATATAATGGATACTTTCTTCGTCTTCAGGATCTAAAGAAACAGATTGTGTCGTTGTTTTTTCTTGTGCCCAGGCAAATATCTGAGGAAGGATCAATAATACGGCAAATGTAGAAAATAATAATCCGCCAATAACCGCTCTTCCTAACGGAGAAACCTGATCGCCTCCTTCGCCGTGCCCAATTGCCATTGGCAGCATTCCCGCAATCATCGCAACAGAAGTCATGATAATAGGACGCAAACGCAGTGCAGCAGCTTCACGCGCAGATTCTAGGGCATTGCCATTTATTTTTCGAAGCTGTTCGGCATTCGTAACCAATAAAACGGCATTGGCAATCGAAACCCCAACCGACATAATGATTCCCATATACGATTGTAAGTTTAGTGTAGAACCGGTAATGGTCAGCATTAATAAGGCTCCTAAAACTACCGCAGGAACTGTCGTTAAGATTACTAACGAAACTTTGAACGACTGGAAATTAGCGGCCAACATTAAGAAGATTACAAAAACGGCAACCAATAATCCTGATTGTAAACTGCTTAATGTTTCAGTCAGTACAGTACTTAGTCCAATTGGTGTGATAAACAAACCACGTGGTAATTCGCCTAGAGAACTAATTGTTTTGCCAACATCTTTTGTAGCCGTACCTAAATCGGTTTGGTTGATGTTTGCAGTAACGGTAATGTACGGCATGGCCCCTAAATTGTCATTTTCACCACTTACAAATCCCGGTGTAATTTTAGCAACGTCACTTAAAACAGGACGAAGCGAGTTTCTCAATAACGGAATTTCTCCAATATCGGTTTTACTTTTCATCTGGTTCAACGGAACCTGAACCTGAACGTTATATGATAATCCCGCTCTTTCATCAACCCACATATTTTTTTCGGTATATCTTGATGATGAGGTTGAAGCCACAAGCGAACGCGAAATATCGTTCATGTCTACGCCTAATTCTGCTGCACGGGTTCTGTCAATATCAATATTCATTGCTGGATAATGAATGGGTTGTCCGATTTGAACGTCTCTGAAATACGAAATCGCTTTTAGTTTGTCAACAATTTGATTCGCGTATAATTCATTTCGTTTTTTGTCTTTTCCTGCAATTCGAATTTCGATTGGAGTAGGAGAGCCTTGGCTTAAAACCTTATCCGTTAATTCAATTGGTTCAAAAGAAACTTTAGTGTCTGGCAGTACTTTTTTCAATCTTGCCCTGAACTCGTCTTTAAACTCATCCATATCGGCATGATAATCTTTTAAACTTACCTGAAATACCGCTTCATGCGAACCTGCCATAAACAAATAAATCGGGTTGATCGAGAATAAAGATGGGTGCTGTCCGACATACACAGAAGATATTCCGATATGTTCCGGGCCAACCATTTTCTTCAATTCTTTTAACGTAATCACAGCCTGTTCTTCTGTTCTTTCTAAACGCGTTCCGTCTGGAGCACGAAGTCGCAGTTGAAACTGACTTGAATTGGTTTTCGGGAATACATCTTTACCGATAAAAGTAATTAATACAATTGCTAAAACAGTTGCAGAAACCAGATATACAATACTAGTTGCTTTTTTATGAACGAATAATCGATCCAGCGTTCTCATAAAACGAATTCTAAAACGCTCAAAAGCACCTATTTTTCCATCGCTGTTTGTATCGTCTTTTTCTACATAGTTTTTTTTCTGCGTAATAAGCTCTCTTTCAGATTCTGGAGTTAATCCGCAGGCATTGAATTCAGCTTCATCATCTGTAATTTCCGGCGTATGATCGTGTTTTGGATGCGCTTTCATTAACCAGTTGGCCATTACAGGCACAAAAGTCTGCGATAATAAAAACGAAATTACCATTGAAAATCCGATTGCTAAAGCCAAAGGAAGAAACAACGCTCCCGGAATACCAACCATTGTAAATGCTGGTGCAAATACGGCAAGAATACACAATAAGATCAATAGTTTTGGTAAAGCAATTTCCTGACAAGCATCCCAAATGGCGAGTGCTTTTGGTTTTCCCATGTCGAGATGCTGGTGAATATTTTCGATCGTAACCGTACTTTCATCCACCAAAATACCAATTGCCAAAGCCAATCCTGATAGCGACATTAAGTTGATCGTCTGCCCGAATAATTTCAGGAATAATACTCCCGAAATGATCGAAATCGGAATCGTTAAAATTACGATTAACGCGGCACGTCTATCTCCCAAGAATAACAAAACCATTAAACCCGTTAAAACCGCACCGATAATTCCTTCGGTAATTAAACTTTTAACCGAGTTGATTACATAAACCGACTGGTCAAATTCGTATGATAATTTTACGTCTTCGGGCAATGTACTCTGAATTTTAGGAAGTTCTGATTTTAATTTCTGAACCACATCCCAAGTCGAAGCATCTCCAGCTTTTGCAATACTGATATAAACTGAACGTTTTCCGTTTACCAAAGCATAACCTGCAGTAATATCAGCACCGTCTTTTACAGTCGCTACATCGCCTAATTTTAAGTTTTGAACGCTTCCTTTGAACAACGGAATGTTTTCAAAATCCTTAACTTCTTTAATTGTATTGTTGGTCGGCGTGATATAATTCTTGTCGCCCATTCGCACGTTTCCGCCCGGAGCCGTCTGGTTGTTGACACGAATCGCTTCTACAACTTGATCTGGTGTCATATTATGCGAACGCAGTAAATCTGGATCTACGTTAACCTCGATTGTTCTTGGGCTTCCGCCGAAAGGCGCAGGAGACAATAATCCCGGAATTGAAGTAAACGAAGCACGAACATAAACATTGGCTAAATCCTGTAATTCGTTGTTTGAACGTATTTTACTGCTCAATACCAATTGCCCGATTGGCAGTGAAGAAGCATCAAAACGAATGATAAACGGAGGTTGTGTTCCCGGAGGAAATGCCGCCTGAATCCTGTTCGAAAGCGAACTCAATTCGGCTGCAGCCTGCGCCATGTTTGTGTTTTCATAATAGGTTAATTTCATGATCATTAACCCCTGAATATTTTTAGTTTCTACCGATTTTACACCGTTGGCAAAAGGCAGAATGTTAACATAAGTCTTAGCAAAATAAGCTTCCATCTGGTCCGGCGTATAACCTCCAAAAGGATGCGCAATATAGATAACCGGCAAATTCATTTTTGGTAAAATATCTACCTTAATGTCTTTGATGGCACCAATTCCGAAGAAAAATAGACCCGCAACCAATACTAATATGGAAATGGGTTTGCGGAGTGCAAAACGTATTAAATTCATTTGGATCTAATTAAAATTCATTTATAAATAAGTCAAAATTGCCCGTTGCAGCAACTTTCAGCAAAAATGACTGCCATACATTATTGTTGACAATATCACGGTCAATTTCCGCACGATTTAAAACATACATTGTTTGGGTTAAATCAGTTAAGTCGGTTAAGCCGTTTTTGTATAAAGTCGATTTTTGCAAATAAGCTCTTTTTGCCGCATCAACCTGAATAGGCGCTTCGGCATAATTTTCTAAAGTAATTCTGATCTTATCTTCGGCAAAATTCAGCTGCGATTTCAATTCTCTATCCGCCTGATTGTATTCTTCCTGTAAAGCCTGAGAAACAAATTTCTGGGCGCTGACTTGTTTGCTGGATCTAAATGGCGTGGTTAAATTCCACGTAATTCCAACTCCAATCAAATAGTTTGTACGATCTGGATTTACGCCGTCCCAATAATTTCTGCTGAAAGCATTTTGGTCGGTTGCATAGCTGTTTTCAAATCCTGAAGCTCTGGTTTGTAAAACACCAAAAGCACTCATTGTTGGGTAATAAAAACGTTTGAATAATTTAACCTGCTGGTTGCTGTAATCAATTCTCGTTTTATAGAATTGCAATAACGGATGCAGACTGTCATTTGCCGCGTTTCCTTTAATTAGTTCTTTTGGAATCTGAGTTACAAAAAGAGTATCTGTAACAAAATCCTGTGGCGCAACTCCCATCAAATCAACTAATTTGTTGTTTTGTTCTTTAACGAAATTTCTAGCTAAGTTTAAAGCAATTTTAGCTTTAGAAACTTCTGCAGTTGCTAGTGTAGAATCTACGCCAGCTAATAATCCGTTTTTAACTCTGGCAACAGCTGTCTTTTTGAAAATTTCTGCGCGGTCTAGATTTTTTTGTTGCGAAATCAATAATCTTTGGCTCGCTAATAAATTAAGATAAGCAGCAGAAATTTTGATTTCCTGTTGGAATTTTTCCTGCTCTAAATCTTTTTCTTTGGCCTGAACATCAATCTTAGACAAATTGATTTTTTCTTTCATTTTTCCAAACGTGAAAAAATCCCAGTTCATGTTGACCAGATAAAGCGCGCCAAACGCTGAGTTCCAATTTTGTTCAGGTAATGGAAGTCCTGATGAAGCAACTCCAAGTCCTCCAAAACCATAAAGCGGTCCGTTTTGTCCGTTTACAGTTCCGTAATCTTGCTGCGCCGACAAATTTAAGTTAGGCAGATAATCACGACGAGATTGTTTTAGAGTCTCTTTTGATGCATTGGTGTAATTGTTTTTTGCTCGGATGGAACCGTAGTTTTCAAGCCCAGTTTTTATTGCTTCTTTTAAAGAAAGGGTCTGAGAGTAACCAATTGAGGCAAAAATCAATAAAAATAAAATGGTAATTTTTTTGAAATACATAAACTCAAGGTGTGATATGAAATGTTTTTTGATGAAACAAATTTATTTCTCTTACGCTGATAAAAGTCATGTTAAGTGATGTACTGCACTAGTAAATGACGAATTGAATTTGTCATTTTTTGAAAAAATTAATTAAATATTTGTTCGTACTTTGTAAACTATTTCCAAATTAAGAATGAACAAAAAAGTCGATAACATATTGGATAACAAATGGTGGCAGGAGGTTGCCGTTGTCCTTTTTTCATTTACAATTTATACCTTAAAAAATGATTGGATGTTATTTAGTTCATTCATTTCTATTTTAATGGGGGTATTTTTCTATTGTATTTTATACATGCACGCCCAATTTAACCGTTTCTTTCTCCTTCCCATTTTATTCAAAGCAAACAAACCTTTTACGTATATCATATTGACATTGTTTGGCGTTTTTGTGTTTTCTGTCATATTGTACGAAATCACAATGCTGGATATGTTTGCCAAATGTCATTTGTATCAAAACTCGCATCAAAGAAGTTATGCTTACCAATTGGCCAGCGTTCTAGGAACTTTAGTCTGTATTCTGAGTCCGATAATTGTATTTAAATTTTATCGTATCCACAGAAAACAAACCGATGCGGCTTTATTGTTCAATCAAATGCAGTTAAATTCTTTGAAAGGACAATTGAATCCGCATTTTTTGTTCAATACTTTTAATACACTTTACGGAATCAGTCTTCAATTTCCAGACCGAACACCAGATTTGATTATGAAAGTTTCGCAGCTCATGCGTTATCAGCTGGAAAGTAACGGCAAGCAATTCGTGTCTCTGGAAGATGAATTGGAGTTTATAAATAGTTATGTACAGCTTGAAAAAGAACGCGTTGGCTATCGATGCGATATTACATTTGATGCTGAAATTGATAACGAAAACGCTTATAAAATTTCGCCAATGCTTTTAATTGCATTTGTTGAAAATGCCTTTAAGCACGGAACTTGTGCAATAGAAAATTGCTATGTAAAAATTACGATTACGGTAAAAGAAGGATTACTACATCTTCATGTTACCAATTCGATTCCGAAGAAAAATGATGTGATTTCGACTAAAATCGGCTTAAAAAACACAATCGAACGTTTGAATTTAATTTATGGGAAAGATTATAAATTAGATATTCAAGACGATAAACAGACTTATATTGTTGATTTGGAAATACAACTTAAAAAGTTTGTAGGATGAGAGACGCAAAAAAATGCATTATTGTAGACGACGAACCAGCGGCGCATTATGTTTTGGCGAATTACATCAAACAGAATCCGCAGTTAGAATTGGTTTTTCAGGGTTATAATGGTATTGAAGCAATGAATTATCTCAGAGAAAATACTGTTGATTTGATGTTTTTGGATATTAATATGCCAGAAATCTCTGGAATGGAACTGCTGAAGATTCTTCCAACCCATCCAAAAACTATTTTGACAACCGCTTATTCTGAATTTGCTTTAGAAAGTTACGATTACGGCGTGATTGATTATCTGCTGAAACCGATTTATTTTCCAAGATTTTTAAAAGCAATTGATCGTTTTTTTGCCACAGAAAATGGAAAACAAAAACCAGAAGAAGCAATTAATTCGGTTAATGTGAAAGTCGACGGCTACTTAATGAATATCGAATTGGATCAGCTTTTGTTTGCGCAGAGTTTTGGGAACTATGTAAAACTGCATACAATTAAAAGGACTTATCTGGCATCGATTACAACAACTGAATTTGATAAATGCCTGCCAGAAAAAAGTTTTATGCGTATTCATAAATCGTATATAGTTGCCTTAGATAAAATTGAGGTTACTGAAAAAGATTTTGTGGTGATTAAAAATGAAAAAATTCCAATAGGAATTACTTATAAAAGAGAGCTAACCGATAGATTAAAAAAGCTGGAATTATAAATTGATTTTTGTTTAAGTGTTTGTTTTTAAGATGATTAATTTGCGTTCGTTAAAAATATTGTTTACTTCATTTATTCTTAATTAAAAAGTAGTACTTTTAATACGTTATTTAAAGTTTAATTTAAAAAATGAAGCCATGAAAAACGTGTTTTTGACTTTTACTTTTTTATGCAGCAGTTTTTTAATTGCACAAGAAGGAACTAATATGAAAAAAGTAGTTACACCTCCAGAAGTTGTGAGACTTGCTTTTGAAAAGGAATATCCGGGTAAAGTGCCGGTTTGGGCCGAAGAATATGTGGGAGATGACAATGATGAAATTCGTTACGAAGCACGATATAATGTAAATAACACAACCAAAGCATTAGCGGTTTACGACAATTTGGGTGCTATGAAAGCTTATGAATTACAAATTCCTTTAAGCCAGCTGCCACCAAAAGCACAAGCTTATTTAAAGAAAAATTACCCGGCCAAAGCTATTCGCGAAATTGCAGTTGTTGTAGATTATAAAAAAATAACGACCTATGAAGTTGGAATTGAAAAAGACGCCAAATTCTATGATATACAGTTTGATAAAGACGGCGGTTTTAATGTGATAGTAGAGAAAAATTAATTTCGTAGGAAAATTATTAATATTTGTTTAGTTTTATATTTTTAATTTAAAATCTAAGCATGAGAAAAATTATTTTATTCGCCTTTGTAATTTATAGTAATTTTCTAATTGGCCAAAATGGGATTATAGTGCCGCCAGAAAATATTAGAACAGCTTTTGAAAACCAATATCCGCAAAAGAAACCAGTTTGGGATATTGAATACGGTAAAAATGAAGATATCATTTTTGAAGCAAAATTTAATGAAACAGCAAAAACAATTGCTTTTGCCCGATATGATAAAGAAGGAAATTTTAAAGCTTACAAAACACAAACATTATTAACCAAACTGCCGAAAAAAGCACAAGCTTATCTTAAAGAAAATTATCCCGTTAAGTCTTTGAAACAATTTTTTGCTGTCGTAAATAATTTAAATATAAAAAGTTATGAAGCGGGAGTGGTCAAAGATGCAAAGTTTTACAATGTAGTTTTCGATCAGGACGGTGAATTTTATAAAAGAATCCAAATTAGGTAAACTTCTTACTAATTCAAATATATTTGAAATGACAAACCCGATAAGTTTTTAAAGCTTATCGGGTTTTGTTTTTTATGGGTTAAGAAATTAAAAGTTAAAAGTTAAAAGTTAAAAGTTAAAAGTTAAAAGTTAAAAGTTAAAAGTTAAAAGTTAAAAGTTAAAA
>Ga0157370_10004526_pt1 | contig 15930 bp, 12 predicted proteins | sample C35metaG_FD_113463 | JGI IMG/M metagenome (GOLD analysis project Ga0157370, IMG submission 113463) | Corn rhizosphere microbial communities from Kellogg Biological Station, Michigan, USA - C3-5 metaG | ecosystem: Host-associated > Plants > Roots > Rhizosphere > Soil | place: USA: Michigan...
CCCGGCTTTCCACTGGGCGCAAAGCAGTTTTCCGTCCCCGTGTAGATGCGGATGGGGGACGAGCCGGACCCGCCGGAGAATCCCTGCACCGCCGGGGAGCCCAGGAATGCGGCGGCCTGGGCATCCGGATTGGCACAGTTCGCCGCCACGGCGGGGCCGCCGGCGGCAACGGAACCAGCGCTGTTGATGTCCGGGCTCAGGCGTTTGGCCGCCAGGGGCCCGGGTGCGAGGGCCACCAGCTTTGCCCCTGAATCGGCGGCCGACCCGGCGAGCCGGGCCACCTGGTCAGGCTTGAGCAGTGAATTTGGGTCGTACAGCAGCACCGTGCTGGAACCCTGGCCATTGGCCTCAAGCGCGTCCAGTGTGGCGGCCAGCGAGTCAGTGGCTGAAACGGTGACGCCGTGGTTGCGCAACACGGTCGCGGCGGCCTGTCCGCCGGACGGGGCCGGGTTCGTAACAGCGAGTGGGCCGGCCGCCTGCCCGCCGGCGGTGCCCACCACCAGGCCGACCACGGTCACGGCCACAAAAAGAGTGCCGGCCAGGAGCCAAAATCGGTGCTTGCGCCAACCGGCACGAAACCGCTCGGCCGGAGTGCCGCCGTCGGCCGTGAAAACGCCGGCGCCGGACTGCGCCTGTGTCGCCGGGGCGCTCACAGCGCCGCCAGTCCGTCGGCGTACACGGGGGCCGAGGCGGCCAGGTCCCTGTCCAGGGCCACCAGCTCCTGGTACATGGAGGCGAGGGGTTCGGCATGGCCGTACCGGACTTCATTGAAGGTTCCGGCCGCGCGGGACAGGGCCGGGCCGTGGGCCGGAAACGCTCGTTCGAGGTCAGCCGCCACCTCGGCCGCTGTCCGTCCGGGCGACGGCGCGCACACCCCGCGTTCCTCACCCGCACGCACCATGGCGCGGAATTGTTCGCTCACGGCCGTGCCGAAATCGCCACGCGACGCGGCGGACGCGGCCAGTTCCCGGTGCTGGGCGGCAGTGAGCGCCGCCGCACCCGCAAAGATGTCCCGCGCAGCGCGCTTCCGCCGGTTGAGCCGCGGCCGGACAATGACGACGGCGGCAATCGCCACCACCAGCGCCAGGCCGACAAGCAGCAACAGGGCGGCATCCCCGTGCACGGAACCCATGCCGTTCAGGAAGTCGCCCAGTGCCTGTTTCAGCCAGCCGAGGATGGTCTGTGCCAGGCCGGGCTTGGCATCCTGGTACACCTTTTTGGCGAGTTCCTCCTGCGCCCAGCGGCGCGCCTCATCCGCCCCGGGGGTGACGGGGACATTTACGACGGCGGCGAACGGTGCCAGGGCGGAAAAAGCCATGCGGGGTGCGCCTACAAGCCCTGGTATGGCGGCTGGTTCGGCGGCTGGTCCGGTTGGTATGGCGGCTGTGAATATTGGGCTGGCGGATACATCCCGGCCGGGTAATCGCTGGGCCACACCGTGGGTTGCTCCGGCTGGGCGGGTGCCTGGGGGCCGGGTGCCTGAGGGCCTGGCGCCTGCTGTCCGGGCCACTGCTGCGCGGGCGCCTGAGGGCCGGGTACTTCCTGTCCGGGCCACTGTTGGGGCCACTGGCCGCCTGGGGCGGACGGGCCGCCGGGCGCACCGTACCCTGTCCCCGCGTAAGGCACACCGGTCGGGGCCCCTTGCACGGCGCCTGCCGGGACCGTCCAATCGCGGCCGGGGATCCCGCCGTCGTCCGTGCCTGATTCCGACTCCTTGAGCAGCGCCAGCCCAAAGCCGTCCCGGCGCATCCGCAGGTCCACATAGATCAGGGCCATCACGCCGCTTTGGAAGGCCATGGTGATGGCCCCCACCAGGGCGCCGACGAACGCGGAGATGCCCTGGACAATCAGGGTGGTGGTGAGCAGCTGGTCGGGAGTGGGGTTGGGCGCCATGACGGGAGTGAGCATGCCGAGGATGATGCCGACTGGCGCGGTGACAACGCCGCCAATGAAGGAGGCAATGATGGCGGCCAGCGCCGTGATGCCGAAGGTGCGCCACCAGTTGTGGGACGTCAGCCGCCAGGAACGCCTTACCGCGGCAAAGGCCGGCAGGTTCTCGCTGACGATGGCGGCCGGAGCCAGGATCACCTTGACGCTGACCCACACGGCAGCGGCCACAAACGGCAGGCTCAGCAGGACGCCCAGCCCCAGCGCCTGAAGGGGGCCTGTTTCGCTGTTCATGTTGACCACCCCGACCACGAGGGCCACGAGCAGGCCGATGTAGATTCCGACGGCGACGGCGGCCACCACGGCGTACATCAGGGCAAGCAGGAGCAGCGATCCGACGCGCGGACCGGCCAGCCGCCACATCTGGCCAAATCCGGTCTTGCGGTTGAGCACTGCCCGCACCACGGGAATCACCAGTGCCCCCTCAAGCACCATCTGGGCCAGCGCTGTCACGAAGGAAACCGCAATCAGCCCCGCAATTGTTCCGATTCCGGTGGTGAGGAGCGAATCGAGTTGCTCAGGGGTGGGCCCGCCCGAGGACGAGCCGGTGAAGAAACTGCCGTCCATCAGGCGCAGGCCCAATTGGCCAAAGCCAAAGGCAATGATCAGCAGGGACAGCGCGGCGGAGATGGCTTGGAATATCAGGGCGGAACCAAACATGGCCTTCCCGTTGCGGCGCGCTGCCTGGAACGCCCCGTCAAGAACCTCGCCCAGGCGGAGGGGGCGCAGCGGGATGACGCCCGGCTTCGGCGGTGCCACATACTGCCCGTACCCTGGCTGCTGGGATCCGGGCTGCTGGTATCCGGGCTGCCCGTAGCCCTGGGGCTGCGCGTACTGGCCCCACTGTGGCTGCGGCTGCGGCGGCTGCGGCGGCTGCTGCGGCGCGTACTGGCCCCATTGCGGCTGCGGCGGCTGTGCCGGCGGTTGCTGCGGCTCCTGCGGTTCCTGCGTCATGGTGCTCCCCTGAGTGTGTCCCCCGTCAAGTGGGCCGCTGCCCAACGGGTCCCGGACCGCCCGGCGCTTAAGGGCCGGGGCGGACCGGGCGCCGGTGGCGGCGTCCTTGTACAAACCCTATCGGGAAGAACTGAATTTCCCATGGGATTCACCGCGCCAGCCGTGAAGTGTTGTGGCGCCGGGCGCCACGCCGGGCGCCACGCCGGACATCCCTGCAGCGCTCCCGTGGTGGTCCCATGAGGTCCCAGGCCGCCGCCCTCCCGCGCCGCGGAATGGCGAAAAGCGACTTTCGGCCGGGAATAGGCAAATATAGAGGTATGAAGGCACGCATTTTAGTGGTGGACGACGACGAAGCCCTGGCAGAGATGATCGGCATTGTGCTGCGCAATGACGGTTTTGAAGCTGTCTATTGTGCCGACGGGGCCAAGGCGCTGGAGACATTCCGCACCAACAAGCCGGACCTTGTGCTCCTGGACCTCATGCTGCCCGGCATTGACGGCATTGAAATTTGCCGGTTGATTCGGGCGGAGTCGGACGTGCCCATTGTCATGCTGACGGCCAAGTCGGACACCTCGGACGTGGTGCGCGGCCTGGAATCCGGCGCGGATGACTACGTGGCCAAGCCGTTCAAGCCCGCCGAGCTGGTGGCGCGCGTGCGCGCCCGGTTGCGCCCCGGCGACGTCAAGGCTCCGGAAACCCTGGTCATCGGCGAGATCACCATCGACGTGGCCGGCCATGCCGTGCGCCGGGCGGGGGAGCGGGTGCTGCTGACCCCCCTGGAATTCGACCTCCTGGTTGCCCTGGCGCGCAAGCCCTGGCAGGTCTTCACCCGCGAACTGCTCTTGGAGCAGGTGTGGGGCTACCGCCACGCCGCCGACACCCGCTTGGTCAATGTGCACGTCCAGCGGCTGCGGTCCAAGATCGAACGCGACCCCGAAGCTCCCGAGGTGGTCCTGACGGTCCGTGGCGTGGGTTACAAGGCCGGCCAATAGGCTGCGCGCCGCTCCCTCCGGGGGCATAATTTAGTCCAGGAACAACCATGGAAACCAGTGGCAGGACCGCAGTGAACAGGAATTCCGGCCCGTCCGGCCAGGCTGGCGCGCCCGCCCCACAGGCCACGGACGACGACGGCCCTGCGGTTTCCGCCGTTGCCGGCGCCCTGGAGGGGGCCGGGTCTCCAGACGGCCGCGTGGTGGCCTCCCCGGGCGCGCAGATCCTCCACGTCCTGACAGTGGCCGGCAAGGCCCTGTGGCGTGCCGCCCGGAAGGTGGGCCGTACGCTGGCCCGGCGCTGGCGCACCTCGCTGCAGTTCCGAACCGTCTTCACCACGCTGGTCATCGCGTCCGTTGCCGTGGTGGGCGTGGGCGGATACCTGGCGGGGCAGATCTCCAGCGGGCTGTTCAAGGAACGCCTGGCCCAGGCACAGCAGGATTCGGCCCGCGGCGCCACGCAGGTCCAGGACAATTTTTCCAACGCCAGTGTCAGTGACCAGCCCCGGGTGTCGTCCTATGTGAAGGACACCCTCGGCCTGCTCGCCGTGGGCGCCGCCGACGACAACCGCAAGTACCTCCTGGTGAAGATTCCCGGCCAGACCAGCAAACTGGCCGTCATCTCCTCCGATTCGGGCGGCGTCACCTCCGCCATCATCCCGGATACGCTGCGTGCAGCAGTGCAGGCCAACGATACCGGACAGTTTTGGCAGTCGATCAGCCTGCCCGTCGGATCATCTGGTTCCCATCCCGCCGTCGTGGTGGGCAACCAGGTGGAGCTGCTGCAGACCAAGTACGAGCTGTACATGATCTATGACCTCAACAGCGCCCAGCTCACCCTCAACTACATCCAGTCCGTGTTGTGGCTGGCAGGCGCCATCCTGCTGCTTTTGATCGGTGCCATTGCCTGGTATGTAACGCGCACAGTGGTCAAGCCAGTCAGCCAGGCGGCCGCCGTGTCGGAAAAGCTGGCGGCCGGCGAACTCGAGGAGCGCATGCAGGTGGTCGGCGAGGACGAGATGGCGCGGCTGGCCACGTCCTTCAACAAGATGGCCACGTCCCTGCAGGACCAGATCAACGCCCTGGCCACCCTCTCGGAGATGCAGCAGCGCTTTGTCTCCGACGTCTCCCATGAGTTGCGAACGCCGCTGACCACGGTGCGCATGGCCGCCGAAGTCCTGTTCGACGCCCGCGACGGATTCGACCCCGTCAACAAGCGCTCCTCGGAGCTGCTGTTCCACCAGGTGGAGCGTTTTGAACTGCTGCTCGCCGACCTGCTGGAAATTTCCCGCTTTGACGCCGGCGTTGCGGACCTTGATGTCGAGTCGCTGGACATTTTCTCCGTCATCCACTCCGTCATAGACGTTGCAGCCCCCGTGGCGGACGCCAACCACTCCGAACTTTCCGTGGTCACCCGGCTGCGCAGCCACAAGTGCGTCGTGGAAATGGATGCCCGCCGGATCGACAGGATCCTGCGCAACCTGGTGCTCAATGCGGTGGAGCACAGCGAGGGCAAGCCGGTGAAAATTTTTGTCTCGGCGGACGAACACGCCGTGGCCGTGGCGGTGCGCGACTATGGGGTTGGCATGTCCCCGGATGCCCTGGGCCACGTGTTTGACAGGTTCTGGCGCGCCGATCCCGCCCGCGCCCGCACCACCGGCGGCAGCGGGCTGGGACTGTCCATCGCCACGGAAGACGCCAGGCTGCACGGCGGCTGGCTGGAGGCCTGGGGTGTGCCCGGCAAGGGCTCCTGCTTCAGGCTGACCCTGCCCCGCACGCGCGGCGGCGTGCTGACGCATTCCCCGGTCCCGCTCCCTCCGGACAGCGGCGCCGGGGCGGCGTCCCTGAACCTGAACACGGGGCCCATCCTGACCAACACGGGCGCCATGGGCGTGGTCGGCGCGCTCGGCGGCATCAGCCCCGCCCTCCACGGCGAACCGCCGGCCGCCGGCACTGCCGCACGGACGGAGCTCCCGTGAGAGAGTCCAACGCATTGTCGGTGCCGGGACGGGCACGCGCCGCAGTCCTGCTGTCCGCCCTGGTGATGGCCGTCGTCGTACTTTTTGTGGCGGCAGGCTGCGCGGCCATTCCCACACGGGGCCCGGTGGGAAAGAGCGATCCGGTGCTGCCCCACAGCAACAACATCAACGTCAGCTTCCAGCAGTTTGCCCCCGTGGCGGGCGCATCCCCGGAAAGCATCATCCGCGGTTTCATTGAGTCCGGTACCGGCATCAGCGACGACTACCAGGTGGCGCGGCAGTACCTGACCGCGGGGCTGGCGCAGTCGTGGGCCCCGGACAAGCGGACGCTGGTGTACAAGAACGCGTTTTCCGTGGCACCGGGCCCGGACAAGGGCACGTACAAGGTCACCTTTGACGTGGCGTCCACGGTGGATGCCAATGGCGTCCTCACCCCGGCGGACACCGGCACCACGGAGACCCTTGACATGTCCTTGGCCCAGGTGGACGGGGAGTGGCGCATCGCCAAGGCGCCCGACGGCGTGGTCCTCTCGCCCTCCACGTTCCAGGCCCTGTTCAGCCCGGTGTCGCTGTACTTTTACGACCCCTCGTTCACCCGTGGCGTGCCGGATGTCAGGTGGCTGGCCGGGCGGGCACCCAGGACGGCCACTGCCATTGTGCGCGCCATGCTGGCCGGCCCTGCGCCGTACCTCAAGGGCGCGGTGGTCAGTGCCTTCCCCAACGGGATAGCCCTGGAACGGGATTCCGTGCCGGTCAACAACGGCATTGCGAAGGTGGGGCTCACGGCGCAGCCGCTCCTGGCCACCAGCGTGCGCCAGCGCCAGCAGATGCGGGCGCAGCTGCTCCTGACGCTGCAGAAGGCCCTCAGTACGGTGACCGACCTGCAGTTCCTGGCCGACGAGCGTGAAGTGGACATGGGCGGCTCCTCCGATGTGGTGGCCCCGATGATCCTGGATTCGGCGGTGCCGTCAACCCAGGTGGCGCTGTCAAAGAACGAGCTGGTCACGTTCGACGGCAGCAAGGTTTCGGCAATTTCCGGCCTGGCGTCCATTGCGAATTTGGCGCCTTCCGCCCCCGCCGTTTCCTACTCCGGGAATGAATTTGCCTTCCTCGCCGGCGGTGGCGGCCAGGTGTACAAGGTGTCTCCGGGGCAGGTGCCGGCGGTGGCTGCCGTTGGCACGGCCCTGACCCCGCCCTCCTTTGCCCCGAACGGATGGCTGTGGACGGCCGCGGGTGACGGTTCCGGGACCGTCATGGCCATCAACGCCAATCCCGGCGCCAAGGAAACCCAGCCCGTGGTGCTCACGGTGCCCTGGCTGGCGGGGCGGCACGTGACCACCCTGCGGGTGTCCCGGGACGGCACGCGCGCGTTGGTCATTTCGGATGCTGACGGGGTGACCCGCGTGTCGATCACCGGCATTTTCACCTCAGGCGACATGCCCAAGGAGCTGACGCAGCCCGCAACGCTGGTCGACCCCGGCAACCCCACAGTGGGTGTGTGGGTGGATGATTCCAGCGTTGCCGTCATGGCGCCTGCAGTCTCGGCACCGGTCACCATCCAGATTCTGGACCTGGCCCTGGACCCCGTGCCGCTCCCGGCAATTGCCGGCGCCCAGTGGCTCAGCGCCGGCGCCGGGGTGCGCAACGTCCACGCGCAGACCTCGGAAGGCATCTTCAACAACGTGGGCAACAGGTGGGAGCCGTCCGTCAAGTCGCTGCGCCAGGCAGCCTTCGCCGGTTAGCGCCCTCCACAGGCCCAGCCCGTGCTGCGCCTTTCCACAGTCCGCGCCTTTGGCCTGCACGACGGCGGCTGGCTGGCCCATGCTTGAACGATGGGCGTAGCGGTGGTGGGAGAGCAGGGCCGGGAACCGGCGTTCGACGGCGGCCGGCACCGGGAGTTGCCCGCCCGCCGGTGGGTGCGGGCCTGGCTCTGGGCGGAAAGTGCGTGGCGCGACTTTCTCTACCTGGTGATGCCGGCCGAATGCGTTTCCTGCGGGCGCGAGGACGCCGCCCTGTGCCCCGGCTGTGCACGGTTGCTGCGGCTGCAGGCGCGCACGCCCTATCGCGCCGAGGGTTCCGCGGATGCGCTGGTCAGCGTCTTCGGGCAGGTGTTGCTGCCTGTGGTGGCGGCGGGCGAGTACCGCGACGTCCTGGCCGCCACGATCCTGGCGTTCAAGAACCACGGCCGCACCGAACTTGCCTCCGTGCTGGGACGCCGCCTGGCGCGGGGGATGGACAGCCTGCCCGGACTGCTGCCCGGGGCCGCCGGCCGCGACCTGGTGCTGGTGCCCGTCCCGAGCACGGGAAGCGGCTGGCGGCGGCGCGGCTACGATCCGGTGGCCATGCTGCTGCGAGCCGTCCAGCGGGAGCGGCGGGTCCCTGCCGGCCCCGTCATCGTGCCCGCCCTTGCCGCCAGGGCGCGGCCGCCCTGGCGGCGGCACCACCAAAAGGGCTTGGGCCGGGCCGCCCGCCGGCGCAACGTCCGCAACAGCATGCGACTTCGGGCTGGGCTCCCGTGGGGGATTCGGCCGGCAGCGAACCTGGCCGGCGCGTTTGTGGTGGTCGTTGACGACGTCCTGACCACCGGCTCCACTGTCCGCGAAGCGGCCCAAACATTGGAAATATGCGGGGCCCGCGTGGTCGGCGCCCTGGTGCTGGCAGCAGCCAGGGCCCCCGGTGGTGACACGGTTGAAGGCCCGCGGGAAGGACTCGCCGAAAATAGTTTGTGCACAAAAGATGAATAAACGGATTCAGTGAACTAACGTGAGTGAACGGGTACCTCTTTGAGGGGAAACCACCCGTCGGCGGCCAGGAACGTAACGTGGATTGCTAGCCGGCCGCCGTGTCACCGAAGTTATTTGGAGGGCACCATGGAGTTCATGATCAGCGGTCGCAACCTGAGTGTTTCAGACCGTTTCCGCGAATACGCCGGCGAAAAGCTCACGAAGATCGAGCAGCTGGCCAACAAGGTCCAGCGTGTCGATGTCAAGGTTTCCAAGGAGACCAAGTCCCGTACTGCAGATTCCCCCCTCACCGTGGAGCTCACCGTGCTGGGCAGGGGACCGGTGATCCGCGCTGAGGCGGCTGCCTCGGACAAGTTCGCTGCTTTTGACCTGGCCTACGGCAAGCTGCTGGAGCGGCTGCGCCGGGCCAAGGACAGGAAGAAGGTCCACCACGGCCGCCACGCCCCGGTGGCCGTCAACACCGCCACGGGGTCCCTTGCCCCGGTCAGCAGCACCGAGCCCATCTACGCGCAGACCGAACCGGCTGCCGTGGCGGACAGGTCCCCCTACGAAATTGAGAATGACATCCCCGCGGGGGATTCGCCCGTGTTGATCCGCCGCAAGGTGTTTCCGGCCACCGCGCTTACCCTGGACGACGCCGTGGACAACATGGAACTGGTGGGGCACGACTTCTACCTCTTCATCGACTCGGCCACCGGCATCCCGTCCGTGGTGTACCGCCGCCGCGGCTGGACCTACGGGGTGATTTCCCTCGACGCCAATGCCGATCAGGGCGAAGGTTCCGAGGAAATTTCGGCCTACCGCTCACCAGATGAGCCAGCCCGGGTGTAGTGTCGTCGCGGGGCCCGCCCCCACCACCGCACTTGAACAGCAATCGATCCCAAGGAGCACCACGCATGGCTGCAAGCCTGAGCCTGTCACAGGCCCGGCGCATTGCACTCAACGCACAGGGACTCGCCGAAGTCCGGCCCACCCAACCCGCCACTGCGCGGGCGGTGGGCCGGACTTTTGAGCAACTGCAGCTGGTGCAGATCGATTCCGTCAACATCCTCTCCCGTAGCCACTTCCTGCCGTTCTTCTCCCGGCTGGGCGACTATGACCGCAACATCCTGGGCACCCTTTCCGGCACAGCGCCGCGCAAGATGATGGAATATTGGGCCCACGAGGCAAGCTTCATCCGGCCCGGACATTTCCACGACCTGCTCTTGTGGCAAAACAGGAAATGGGTGGGCGCCAGCAGTCTCGACCCGGCACTGCGGGACTCCCTGGAGGGCCGGATCCTCGAACTCCTGGCACATAGCCGCCCCCTGACAGCCCGCCAGGTCAAGGACCGCATAGGCCATGTTGAGACAAAAAACCACGATGAGTGGGGGTGGAACTGGAGCGCCGTCAAGCGAACCCTGGAGGGCCTCTTCGAGGCAGGCGTGGTGGGTGCCGCTTCCAGGAATGACCAGTTTGAGCGCCGGTACTCGGTTGTGGACAAGGTTCTTCCCCCCGCCCATCGCAGGAACGCATCGGCGGACGGCGGCAAGGACGCAGCCATGGACCGGCTCATCGAGGCGGCCGCGCGCGCCCACGGCATCGGCACCCTGCGCTGTTTTGCCGACTACTTCCGCCTGCCGGCACGGGAGGCGGCACGCTCCGTGCAGCAGCTGGTCTCCGAAGGCGTGCTTGAAGCCGTCACCGTGGACGGCTGGAATGCGCCCACGTACCTGCATGCGGCAGCACGAATCCCCCGCAGGGCCCGGGGCCGGGCGCTGCTGAGCCCCTTCGATTCCCTCGTGTTTGAACGGAAACGGCTCGAGCAACTTTTTGGTTTCCACTACCGCCTGGAAATCTACACGCCGGCCCCCAAACGAAAGTTCGGCTACTACGTGCTGCCGTTTCTGCTGGGCGAAACCATGGCCGCCCGGGTGGACCTGAAGGCGGACCGGCAGGCCGGGCGGCTGGAAGTTCGCGGCGCGTATGCCGAGGCCGGCGCCCCGGCCGAAACTGCGATCGAGCTCGCAGCCGAGTTGGAGCTCATGGCCCGCTGGCTGGGACTGTCCGGCGTCGTCGTGCTCCCCCAGGGGGACCTGGCGGCTGAGCTGGGCCGGGAAATGCGAAGGAGCGCGCCCGCCGTGCCGGATGGAACGTGACGGCGGGCATTCAGGCAATACCCGGCCGGACGTGGAAAACTGGACGTTCGGTGTGCATCTTCTCACGTAGACTGGTCACGCCACTTTTAGGCAGCCACAGATTGGGAGCAATTTCGTGCCATCACTTCTTGAGCGGGTTCTTCGTACGGGCGATCGCAAGACGCTCAAACGACTTAACGTGCTCGCTGACGCCATTGATTCCCTGGAAGAGCCCTTCCAGACTTTCACCGACGCGGAGCTGCGTGAGGAAACGGACAAGCTGAAGCTTCGGCACACGGAAGGCGAGTCCCTCGACAACCTGCTGCCGGAGGCGTTCGCCGCCGTGCGTGAGGCATCCTCGCGCACCCTGGGCCTGCGGCACTTCCGCGTCCAGCTGATGGGCGGCGCCGCCCTGCACCTGGGCAACATTGCCGAAATGAAGACTGGTGAGGGCAAGACCCTCGTCGCCACGGCCCCGGCCTACCTGAATGCGCTGGGCGGCAAGGGCGTCCACGTGGTCACGGTGAACGACTACCTGGCCCAGTACCAATCAGATTTGATGGGGCGAGTCTTCCGGTTCCTGGGCCTGACCAGCGGCTGCATCATTTCCAACCAGGACCCTGAAGTGCGCCGCGCCCAGTACGCCGCGGATATCACGTACGGCACCAACAACGAGTTTGGCTTTGACTACTTGCGCGACAACATGGCCTGGAGCAAGGACGAACTGGTCCAGCGCGGCCACAACTTTGCCATTGTCGATGAGGTTGACTCCATCCTCATTGACGAGGCCCGCACGCCGCTGATCATTTCCGGCCCCGCCTCCGGCGACGCCAACCGCTGGTACGGCGAATTCGCCAAGGTGGTGCTGCGCCTGGACAACGAGGACGACTACGAGGTCGACGAAAAGAAGCGCACCGTCGGCGTCCTTGAAGGCGGCATTGAAAAGGTCGAGGACTACCTGGGCATTTCCAACCTGTATGAATCCGCCAACACCCCACTGATCGGGTTCCTGAACAACGCCATCAAGGCCAAGGAGCTGTTCAAGCGCGACAAGGACTACGTCATCATGGACGGCGAGGTCCTCATCGTTGACGAGCACACCGGGCGCATCCTGCCGGGCCGGCGCTACAACGAGGGCATGCACCAGGCCATCGAGGCGAAGGAGGGCGTGGAAATCAAGGCGGAGAACCAGACCCTGGCCACCGTGACCTTGCAGAACTACTTCCGCCTGTATGAAAAGCTCTCCGGCATGACCGGCACCGCCGAAACCGAAGCCAGCGAATTCATGGGCACGTACTCCCTCGGAGTGGTCCCGATCCCCACCAACATGCCCATGCGCCGTGTCGACCAGCCCGACCTCGTCTACAAAAACGAGGTGGTGAAGTTCGACGCCGTCGTGGAGGACATTGCCAACCGCCACGAGACCGGCCAGCCCGTCCTGGTGGGAACCACCAGCGTGGAAAAGAGCGAATACCTCTCCAAGAAACTGGCGGAAAAGGGCGTCAAGCACGAGGTCCTCAACGCCAAGAACCACGCCCGTGAGGCCGCCATTGTGGCCCAGGCCGGGCGCCTCGGTGCGGTCACCGTCGCCACGAACATGGCCGGACGCGGCACCGACATCATGCTCGGCGGAAACGCCGAATTCAACGCGGTGGCCGCCTTGGCAGCCCAGGGCCTGGACCCTGAAGAAACGCCGGAGGAGTACGAGTCGGCGTGGCATGACGCCTTTGAGGCAGCCAAACTCGCGGTGAAGGACGAGCACGAAGCCGTCCTGGAAGCCGGCGGCCTGTACGTGCTGGGCACCGAGCGCCACGAATCCCGCCGCATCGACAACCAGCTGCGCGGCCGTTCCGGGCGCCAGGGCGACCCGGGCGAATCCCGCTTCTACCTCTCGCTTACCGACGACCTGATGCGCCTGTTCAACTCCGGTGCCGCGGAGCGGCTCATGTCACGCTCCTCCATGCCGGACGACGTCGCGCTGGAATCGAAGCTGGTGTCCAAGGCGATTGCCTCGGCCCAGGGCCAGGTTGAAGGACGCAATGCCGAGCAGCGCAAGAACGTCCTGAAGTACGACGACGTCCTGAACCGCCAGCGCGAGGCCATCTACGGAGATCGCCGCCGCATCCTGGAAGGCGACGACCTCCACGAAAAGGTCCAGTACTTTCTGGAAGACACCGTCAATGAAATCATTGATGCCACCCTCAACGAGGGCCACCCCGGGGACTGGGACTTCAACTCGCTGTGGTCCAACCTGCGCACCATCTACCCTGTGTCCATTTCAGTCGACGACCTTGCCGAGGAGGCCGGCGGCCCCGGCCGCGTCACCGGTGAAATGCTCAAGACAGAACTGCTGTCCGACGCGCAGGTGGCCTACCGCGAACGCGAAATGGCGCTGGGCTCGGAGACCATGCGCGAGCTTGAACGCCGCGTGGTGCTTTCCGTGGTGGGCCGCAAGTGGCAGGAACACCTCTACGAGATGGACTACCTCAAGGAAGGCATTGGCCTGCGGGCCATGGCCCAGCGCGACCCGTTGGTGGAATACCAGCGCGAGGGCTTTGAAATGTTCCAGGCCATGATGGCCGCCATCCGCGAGGAGAGCGTTGGCTTCCTGTTCAACCTGGAAGTCCAGGTCGAAAATGCCCCTGAAACCGCCGTAGGCGTCGTGGCGGAAGCACCCGCAGGACTCATGGACCGCGTTTCCGGAGCCGCCTCAGGGGCTGCAGGCGATGAGGCCGTGCATGCCGCCCCGCGGATTACGGCCCCCGGGCTCGAAGCCCCGGCCAAGCCTGCCCAGCTGCAGTTCACGGCCCCCGACGCCCAGGGCGACGCCGAGGTCCATGTGGAACGGCGCTCCAGCGGCGACGGCCTGCCGCCGTCGGCCAAGCGGTCCGGCAACAAGAAGAAGAGCAAGAAGAAGCGCTAGCCGATCTGCAGTGCCGTGACCTTCCAGGTGCCGCGGGACTCCTCGAAACGCATGGCGATGGCTCGGAACCGCGTGCTGTCGGCAATCACGACAGACGTTTCGTAGATTCCCGGGCACACCGGGCTGCAGTGGATTGAATGGACCATCGGCTGGCGGTGCAGTGTTCGGACGTTGTCGGCAGTTCCGCCCGCTGTTGCGCCGGGGGCGCGGTCATGGCTCAGGCGGCGGTCCTGGGCGGCGCAGGCCGAGGCGTGCAGCCTGGCCCGCGTGGTCAGGGCGCTGAAGCACCTGGTGTCCAGCCAACGGGCAAGCTGCTGGACCGAACGGGCGCCGCTGAGCACTTCAAGGGTTGCCAGTGCGATCTTGCGCGTCATCTCCGCCACCAGCGCCCGTTCCGACTTCATCGGGTCCAGGACGGTGGCGATAGGGCCGGCGGTGCCTGGCCGGGCTGTCGTGCCGGCCGCGGCAGCGGCCGCGGTGAGGCGCTGCGGCATCCTGACGACAGTTCCCACCGAGTCAGCGCCCGAGTTGCCTGCTGTAGTTGGCGCCGGACGCCGGACCAGCGGTGTAATGGTGGCAGTTTCTTCCGGAATGGCCATGGTGCTCATGAATTTCCCCTTTGAACAGTGCGTTGTGATTCGCTTGCTTTAGACTTTTGGTGCGGTGCTCCCGCCGAGATTTTGAAGTGTTGCGTCCACCCTGACCGTTCACCTGAATTCCGGTCAGCTGAACGGCGTCAGGAGCACCTGGCCCGGCAGAATGATGTTGGGGTCGGGGCCGATGACCGCCCTGTTGGCCTGGTACCACCGCGGCCAGGCGTCGGCGACTTCCACATCGCTGGCATCCGGGCCCAGCGCGGTGGCAACGATGGACCACAGGCTGTCCCCGCCCTGAACAACCACTGTGCCCGCCCCGGATTCCGGGACCGGCCTGTCCCGATCGTTGCTGGAACGCTGCCCGGTGGCGGGAAGCCCGGTCGCAGGGCGCCGTGCCGGGCTGACCAGGGGCCCGGGATCCGTGGCCGGACCGTGCGGGGTCCACGCCGGATTGACGCCCATGCCGCCCGCGACCCCCGCGCCGCCAGTGTCCCCGCCACTTTCGCCGGCCGTGGCGGCCACTCCGGGAATGGCAGGAGCGGCGGCCACTGTGCCGGCACGCCAGCTGGGGTCGACGGGTGCAGTGGCGCCACCCTCGGCCATGGCCATGGGCGCGGCCATCAGGTTCAGGCCCAGAACGGCAGCCACCAGGCGCCGCATGAATGCCGGCGACCAGGCCGCCGCACCGGCTGCCAGCCGAGGCCGGCCCGACAAATGGGCAACCGTTGATATCAGTGCGCCGAGGAGGGCCACCAGCCACCACAGCGCCACGGCAATTCCGGCCCCGGCAGACAGGGCACCAATTAGTTCTTCCAAGCGCAGCGGGCCGGCGCCGCCTGCCAGCCGGTGTCGCAGCAGCGTGCTGCCGGCGAAGACCAGCGATGCACCCAAGACAAGGATGGCCACGACCATGGCCGCGTCGGCACCCAGCTGCTTCTTCATGCTTCCCCCGATTGCTACTTGGTATTTGAACGTCTTTGACAACGTTTGATGTGTTCTAAGTCATTTTGACCCTCTTCCAATCTGTTTGTCCATACCCTGGTGAAAATTGTGGACGGCGTCCGGCTTGACGGCGCGGAACGGTGCCCATAGCGTGGCGGCATGCGATGGGACGGGCTTTTTGGGGACCTGGATGCACAATGGCATGCGGCCGAGCAGCAGGACCTCGAGCTGAGGGTCAACGAGCTGGCGAGGATGGAGGCTGCCCGGCTGACGCTTGCCGACGCCCTGCGGGGTGGATTGGGGGGTGAAGTTGGCGCAGTGCTGCGCAACGGCGTCGCCCACCATGGCCTGCTCCAGCGGGTGGAAGACCAGTGGATGCTGCTGCTGGAGGGGGGACGCTCGGTGGTCGTGCCGCTGGCCAAGGTCCTGCGCGTGTCGGGCCTGGGGCCGGCGAGGGCGTCCCGGCGCGGCAGGGTGCACCACTCCCTGGCGGCAGCGCTGCGTGTCCTGGCCCGCAACCGTGCCGTGGTGGTCCTGGAATTGGAGTCAATTCAGCCGAGCAGGTTGCGGGGCGTGTTGGACCAGGTGGGCGCGGATTATGTGGTGGTTCAGCAATTGGCCGACGGCGTGGTGCGGGCCCGTGACAATCAGCAGGGCCGCGTGGTGGTTCCCGTGGAGGCGATGGTGTCCATCATGTCCGCGGCGGACAATGAGTTCTAGCGGGGTTGTTTTGCGGCCG
>Ga0157370_10004528_pt1 | contig 15927 bp, 13 predicted proteins | sample C35metaG_FD_113463 | JGI IMG/M metagenome (GOLD analysis project Ga0157370, IMG submission 113463) | Corn rhizosphere microbial communities from Kellogg Biological Station, Michigan, USA - C3-5 metaG | ecosystem: Host-associated > Plants > Roots > Rhizosphere > Soil | place: USA: Michigan...
TATCAAACCCAGAATTAATACTATAAGTGCGACTAGCGTCTTATCCGTTTTCATTACCATTCCTCCTTCTTAACTCGGTACATTTAAAGTACATTCAAGTTAGAAAAAAAACCATAATTAAAATATGGTTAAGTGTAGTCCGATATTTAACTAATGGATATATTTTTATTTCAATAAATTGGGTTAAAAACCAGATTGGTGCGATTAGACGACTTTAGTCGTCTGCTTCCAAGTTGCGCTAACCCAACTATTTTCGGTGGGTGGTAGTAGTTGATAGTTTCGGCATGACATCCCATAATTGCCGGCGTCGGTATTATTGAAGAAATAGCGGTTCAGCCGCAGGGGGAGGTGTTGTTGATAGCTTTGGAAAAGAAAGGAAGCTGTCCTAATCGAATCGCAAGGCAGCGATGGTTCCGCAAATTGATACGCAATACGGTCGCTCTTCCTTTCTTTCAGCACGATAGCCGTCCAACCAGCAGCTATCAGTAGCTAGAACGAGCGTCGAGCGGTAGGAACGTCCCTTTACTATGAACTAGTTGGGAAGGCGATATTGTCCCGGAATAATGAATAAGGAAAAACAAAAATCCCGGTTCCTCTTTGTTCCAGAGGTAATGAGGACATATAACATACATGAGCTTAACTAGCCGGATCCTGCAGTGTCCCAAATATTTTAACCCAACAGCGCATCCAATCCTGCCTGTGCAACTTGTGCATCCTGACTGGATCTTACACCGCTCACTCCCACAGCGCCAATGAACTGACCATTCAGCATGATGGGTAAACCGCCTTCGATCGGCAGGGTACCTGGTAATCCAAGATAACGCATGCGTCCCTCAGCGACATGGTCTTCCCATACCTTGGTGGGGCGGCGAAAGGCGATGGCGGTGCGGGCCTTCTGTACTGCTACTTCGACGCTGCCGAATTGGCTGTTATCGAGGCGCATTAGATGAAGAAGATGACCACCGTCGTCAACAATAGCAATCACAACGGGCCAGTCATTGCGCCTGGCTTCTGCTTCGGCAGCAGCAGCGATCCTTTTGGCGTCGTCAAGGAGCAGGGTAATTTTGTTATTCATGAGAGCAGCCCTGAGCCGTTAGAAATAGATTGAACTGCAGTGGGTGCGGCAGCTATAGCTAAAAATAAAGCACGCCGGAACTATCGGGCGTGCTTTACGAAACAATATAAAGTTATAGCAGCGGGACAATCAATAAGGCAACAATGTTCATGATCTTGATGAGTGGATTGATCGCGGGACCGGCGGTGTCTTTATAGGGATCACCGACAGTATCGCCGGTTACAGCCGCCTTATGTGCTTCCGAGCCCTTGCCGCCGAAGTGGCCGTCCTCAATGTATTTCTTGGCGTTATCCCAGGCTCCGCCACCCGCAGTCATGGAGATTGCCACAAAAATACCGGTAATAATCGCACCGATGAGTACACCGCCCAAGGCTACAGGGCCAAGCAAGAGGCCAACGAGCACCGGTACCGCTACGGGCAGCAACGAAGGAATAACCATTTCCTTGATGGCTGCTTTAGTTACCATGTCCACCGCCCTGGAGTAATCCGGCTTGGCGGTTCCCTCCATGATGCCGGGGATCTCTTTGAACTGACGGCGGACTTCCACAACCACGGAACCGGCAGCGCGGCCCACGGCTTCCATTGCCATCGCACCGAACAGGTAAGGAACCATGCCACCCAGAAATAAGCCAATGATCACCATGTGATCGGATAAATCAAAACTCACCAACTTTCCGCCGCTGGAAAGCGCATGGGTATAGTCCGCAAACAGTACCAGCGCAGCCAAGCCCGCAGAGCCGATAGCGTAGCCTTTGGTCACCGCCTTGGTAGTGTTCCCCACGGCGTCGAGAGGGTCGGTGATATCACGTATCTCTTTCGGCAAGCCGGCCATTTCTGCGATACCACCCGCATTGTCAGTGATAGGGCCATACGCATCAAGCGCCACGATAATTCCGGCCATCGAAAGCATCGAAGTGGCCGCGATGGCGATGCCATATAGCCCTCCAAGTTCGAAAGCACACCAGATTGAAAGGCAGACGACCAGTACCGGAGCAGCGGTAGACTTCATGGAAACGCCCAGGCCGGCAATTACATTCGTGCCATGGCCGGTGCTCGAGGCTTCTGCGATATGCTGCACCGGCGCGTATTCGGTGGACGTGTAGTATTCCGTAATCCACACCATGGCTGCAGTCAGCGCCAGACCGACCAAGCCGGCTAGGTACAAGTTTATTGATGAAATCAGCTTGCCGTCTATCATTACGCCATCGCCCAGCATTACGGTGGTGATGGGATAATAGGCGACTGCTGCCAGCACGCCGGCAACCGCTAAACCACGATAAAGTGCATTCATGATCTTGCCGCCCTCGCGCGCGCTGACGAAGTAGCAGCCGATGATAGAGGCAATGATGGAGAATCCACCCATAACCAATGGATAAAGCACTGCATTCGGACCGGCGTCGGTGATCAATAGTCCGCCTAACAGCATGGTGGCAATGATAGTCACGGCGTAGGTTTCAAACAGGTCGGCAGCCATCCCTGCACAGTCCCCTACGTTGTCTCCAACATTATCTGCAATTACTGCCGGGTTGCGTGGATCGTCCTCAGGAATACCGGCTTCGACCTTACCTACGAGATCAGCGCCTACATCGGCACCCTTGGTGAAAATGCCGCCCCCGAGACGAGCAAAAATGGAAATCAGCGAACTCCCAAAAGCCAGGCCTACCAAAGCATGCGTTGCGTCCGAAGCAGTTTTACCTAAGCCAGCAGTAAGGAAAGCATAGTAGCCCGCCACACCGAGCAGCCCCAGGCCTACCACCAGCATGCCAGTGATCGCTCCCCCTCTGAAGGCTACATTAAGCGCGGCGTTGAGTCCTTCCCTTGCAGCTTCCGCGGTACGCACATTGGCCCGCACTGAGACGTTCATGCCGATGTAGCCGGTCAGTCCCGATAAAAATGCACCGATGGCGAAGCCGACGGCGGTTTGCCAGCCCAAGGCCATAAAAATGGCTACCAGAAGAATCACACCGACTATGGCGATAGTGGTGTATTGGCGGTTAAGATAAGCGGACGCGCCCTGCTGAATCGCAGTCGCAATCTCGCGCATGCGCTCGTTGCCGGTTGGCAAAGCTAAAATCCATTTAATCGAAAGCGCTCCATACACGAGCGCCGCCATCGCACAACCGATTGCGATGATTAGACCAGTACCCATTTAAATCTCCAATTAAAGTCAGACCGTCTGAAAACACACACAACACATACGAAACTCATATGCGTAATTCCGCATTAAGTGCCTATTCATAAATCAAAAAAGATAAAGCAATAAATACCTGTATGCCATCCCGAAGGGATTCAAATCGAAGAAACTCAAATCGTGAAATCACTCAGTTTTTTCGCGACTGCTACATTCTTCAGCCGGACGTAGTTAGGTAGACCATCCTTATAAGGCGGGTAATCCTCTCCCTTGATGAGGGGCGCAAGATACTCCCGGCATTTGTCGGTAATACCAAAACCATCTTTGCTGATAAAGTTCTTGGGCATCATCTTTTCCACGTTGGCGACCTTGGCAAGCTGCGCCATACCAACCTTCCATTTGTAGGGTTTGCTGGAAAGGCGCTCTATCGTGGGCATTACCGAATTATGTCCCTTGATAGCAAATTCCACCGCAGCCTTACCCATCGCGTAGGCCTGCTCCACGTCGGTTTTCGATGCGATATGACGTGCGGCACGTTGCAGGTAGTCTGCCACGCCCCAGTGGTATTTGAGTCCCAGACCCTCCTTCACGATATTTGCCACGACGGGCGCAACACCACCCAGCTGGGCGTGACCGAAGGCATCCCGCACACCCTGATCTGAGAGAAACTTGCCGTCTTCTCCCTTGACGCCTTCGGACACCACTACCGAGCAATAGCCAAATTTCTTGACATAGCTATCGATCTTGGCGAGGAACTTCGTTTTGTCGAAAGCGACCTCCGGAAACAGGATAACGATGGGAATCTCGCAATCCTTACTGGATGCCAGCCCGCCCGCCGCCGCGATCCATCCTGCGTGGCGCCCCATCACCTCCAGCACAAATACCTTGGTTGATGTTTTCGACATGCTGGCTACGTCAAAGCTCGCTTCGAGTGTGGACACAGCGATATATTTTGCTACCGAGCCGAAGCCGGGACAGCAGTCTGTAATGGGAAGATCGTTATCCACCGTTTTCGGGACATGAATGGCCTGGATAGGGTAGCCCAGCGTATCGGCCAGTTGCGATATCTTAAGGCAGGTATCGGCGGAATCACCGCCGCCGTTATAAAAGAAATAGCCGATGTTATGCGCTTTGAATACCTCGATCAGCCGTTCGTATTCGCGACGGTTCTGTTCAAGACTTTTCAATTTATAGCGGCACGAGCCAAATGCGCCTGATGGGGTATGGCGCAAAGCCTTGATGGCCGCGAGAGAATCTTTACTCGTATCGATCAGTTCCTCGGTTAGCGCACCAATAATGCCATTCCGGCCAGCATAAATCTTGCCGATCTTTCCCTTATGCTGGCGTGCGGTTTCGATAACGCCCGCAGCAGACGCGTTGATGACGGCGGTGACACCGCCGGATTGGGCATAAAAAGCGTTTTTTGCTGCCATGGTTCTCTCCTGATTATTTAAATCCTTTGCGAGCGTCATGGAACGTATACAGGCGCGCGCGCTCCTGTGGCGCCTCGGTTCCGTTAGCGCCATCGGGCAGGCGGCAAGTTTGCAAACCTGCCGCCGCAACATTGCTCCGTTCGCGAATTAAGAAGCCGGGCACGACAGAGTCGGCCGAGGATCTTTTTACTGAAGTTGTTTCAGCGAGGCGAAAATGGTATCGCGGATATCTTCAACTGATCCGACCCCAGCTATTTTCACATACCTGGGGGCACCTCCTTGACCATTAGCTGACCATTTTGAATAGTATTCTACCAATGGTTTAGTCTGGGCGTGATAGATTTCAAGCCGTTTCCTTACGGTTTCCTCTTTATCATCGTCACGCTGTATCAACGGTTCGCCCGTCACATCATCCTTGTTATCGGCTTTGGGAGGATTAAATATCACATGGTAAATGCGACCCGAGGCCGGATGCATGCGACGCCCCGACAAGCGGCGGATAATCTCTTCGTCCGATACATCAATTTCAATTACGTAATCGATGGGTACGCCAGCGGCCTTCATTGAATCGGCTTGCGGAATGGTGCGCGGAAAACCGTCAAACAGAAAACCCCTTCTGCAGTCCGGTTGCGCAATTCGCGCTTTAACCAGGCCGATGATAATGTCATCGGAAACGAGGCCTCCTGCATCCATGATCTTCTTGGCCATGATCCCCAGTTCATTGCCTGCCTTGACGGCGGCACGCAGCATATCGCCGGTAGAAATTTGCGGAATGCCGAAACGTTCCTTGATGTAAGTGGCCTGGGTACCTTTCCCCGCGCCGGGACCGCCTAATAAAATGATTATGATTGTTCCCCCTTTTCAGATAAAACTCCCGCTGGTACGGCACAGGGAGCGAGAGATATCTTTTTATTAATGTCGGCGATTATAGCGTAGCAAAGCGGAATACTTGAAGCTTTTACTCAATTGCAACAACGGCGAACTCATGCGGGGTCAAATTTCGTGGCAGGTTCACTGGAATAATACCGGGGATAGGATGGCAGCCATGACTCAGCTCAGCTTCTGCAACTGCTCCTTTAGTTTTTTCAATGTTGCGCTAAAACCCGCGAATCGTTCTTTCTCCTGCTCCACCACCTTGGCCGGCGCGCGTTCGAGGAATCTCCCATTGGCGAGCTTTATTTCCGCCTTGGCGATTTCATCTTCCGTACGGATGATCTCTCTGGTCAGCCGTTCGCGTTCGACGGTTATATTGACTTCGATTCTCAGCATTAGCCTGAATTCGCCGACAATTGCCACCGGTGCCTCGGCATGGGGCAACCCGTCTTGAATAATTTCAATATTCGACAGCCTGGACAGTGCGATCAGATAAGGAGAGAATTTAACCAGAATATCTTCATTTCCCACCGTCAGCAGCGGAATTTTTAACGCAGGGGACAAATTCATCTCGCCGCGCAGAGTGCGGCACGCATTGATCATTTCCTTAAGCAAGGCAATACGCCTGGCGGCATCTTCGTTAATCTTTGCCGAGTCAGCTTGAGGATAAGGTTGAAGCATGATGCTTGTGCCTTGCCTGTCGGCAAGCGGCGCGACTTTCTGCCATAGTTCTTCGGTGATGAAGGGAATGATAGGATGGGCAAGGCGGAGCGTAGCTTCAAGTACTCGCGTAAGGGTGTGGCGAGTGGCGAGCTGAACAGCATCGCTGCCGCCATTCAGCTGTACCTTGGCAAATTCCACATACCAGTCGCAATATTCATCCCAGACAAATTCATAGATCTCCCGCGCCGCGATGTCGAAGCGATAATCATGAAAGGCCTGCTCTACCGCGCTTTCAGCCTGTTGCAGACGGCTGACAATCCACCTGTCTGCATCGGTATACTCCAACGGCAGCGCATTGACCGAAGCTGCTATTAAACCGGTATCTTTCCCCTCGCAATTCATCAGAACATAGCGTGTTGCATTCCACATCTTGTTACAGAAATTTCGGTAGCCTTCGCAACGCTGCATATCAAACTTGATGTCACGGCCATGGGAAGCGAGACTGGCAAAAGTGAACCGCAGCGCATCAGCGCCAAAGGGCGGAATGCCATCCGGGAAATGCGTGCGTGTGGTTTTTTCTATAGATCCGGCTTGCCTGGGATTCATCAACCCGATTGTGCGTTTGGAAATCAGTTCCGCCAACGTGATGCCGTCGATGAGATCCAGCGGGTCAAGAACATTGCCCTTGGATTTGCTCATCTTGTGGCCCTCCGCATCCCGGATCAATCCGGTGATGTAGACTTCCCTGAACGGCACTTTGCCGGTGAAATGCAGCGACATCATCACCATGCGCGCTACCCAGAAGAAGATAATGTCGAAGCCGGTAACCAGCACCGAGGTCGGCAGAAATGTTCTGAGCTCCGGTGTTTCCTCCGGCCAGCCCAGTGTGGAGAGCGGCCATAAGCTGGACGAGAACCACGTATCGAGAACATCCTCATCCTGCGTGAGTTTGCGCTCGCCAGCCTGCTGCTGGGCCTCTGCCAGACTGTGCGCAACAAAGATATTGTTCTCTTCGTCATACCACGCAGGGATCCGGTGTCCCCACCACAATTGGCGCGAAATGCACCAGTCCTGAATATTTTCGAGCCATTGATTGTAAACGTGGCTCCAGTTTTCCGGAATAAATTTGACATCGCTATTCGCTACGACTTCCAACCCGTGTTTTGCCAAGCCTTCCATCGCCACGTACCACTGATCGGTGAGCATCGGTTCAATGGCCGCGTGCGTACGATCGCCGCGCGGCACCATCAGCTTGTGCGGTTTGGTTTCAACCAGTAACCCCTGCATTTCCAGATCGTCAATGATTCGCCTGCGGGCGTCGGAACGATCCAGTCCCTGATATGTGGCAGGTGCAAAATCGTTGATTTTTCCATCCAGCGTAAGGATACTTAGCGGAACGAGCTTATGTCGCTGCCCAATTTGGTAGTCATTGAAATCATGGGCAGGCGTGATTTTCACACAGCCCGTGCCAAATTCGGCGTCGACATATGGGTCGGCGATAACGGGAATGCTCCGTTCGCACAAGGGCAAACGTACGTAGCGCCCAACCATGTGCCGGTAACGCAGATCGTCCGGGTGCACAGCGACTGCCATATCGCCCAACATAGTTTCAGGGCGGGTAGTGGCGACAATCAATCCTTCTGTTTCCGTCTCATTCAAACTTCCATCCACATTTTCGAGTGGATAAAGAATATGCCACAGGAAACCCTCTTCCTCCGTCGATATCACTTCCAGATCGGAAACAGCGGTTTGCAACACTGGATCCCAATTCACCAGCCGTTTGCCGCGATAGATCAATCCTTCGCGGTAAAGCCGCACGAAAACTTCAGTGACGGCGTGGGACAACCCTTCATCCATAGTGAAGCGTTCGCGCGACCAGTCGCAAGATGCACCCAGCCGCCTCATCTGGTGGCTAATGGTGGAACCCGATTCCTCTTTCCATTGCCACACGCGCCTGACGAATTCTTCGCGACCCAAGTTGCGGCGATCAATATTTTGCTGATCCAGTTGACGCTCAACAACGATCTGGGTGGCAATACCGGCATGATCCGTACCCGGTTGCCATAATGTATTATCGCCACACATGCGGTGATAGCGTGTAAGCGCGTCCATCAAGGTGTGCTGGAAAGCGTGTCCCATGTGCAGCGTACCAGTCACGTTGGGTGGCGGCAACATGATGCAATAGGGAGGCGTTGCTTCACGGGACGCTTCGTCGGGCATGGGCTTGAAATAGCCAGCGGATTCCCAGTAGGCGTACCAGCGGCTTTCGATGGTGCGCGGGTCAAAACTTTTTTCAAGTTCCATGGATATCAGAGATCGGCGGTGCAGGAAAGTTACTATTATAATGATAACGAGGAGAGGTGGATGGATCAGGTAAGGCGGCTATTGCTGAGATGGAAAGTTGTTGCGCCGAAGTTATCGGGGAGCTTTGAGGCTCCGAGTTTTCCAGCAACAGGCTTATAGGTAACATTTCTTGCGAGCATCTTAGAGACCAAACAGACGGCATTCCAGCGCTTGGACCAATGCTGTCCGTGCCCCGGCGGTCAGATCGGTTCCAGCATCCTTTAGTGCGGAATCCAGAACTTGCTCCAGCAGCGACGTGATATCGGATTGGGGAGACAGCATTGCCGACGGCAGGGACACTGTTTCGGTCAGCGTCGGTATGTTGTCGGCTGCTGTTAGCGAGGGCTCCTCCCCCGTGCCGTTTGCTCCGGTTGGAGTCGAAGAGTTGCCCTGATGCTTGCGTAGCAGCGTGTCCAGCTTTTGCAGGATCGTATCATAATCGGCTTCTGGCGAGGTTTCGTTGCTGGATGTCATAGGGTTCTGGAATTCACGGAGTGATGGGTTGGAGGGTGAGGAAAAGATCATGGAAGCGCTATGGTCCGGTTTAGGGTCCCAGACACTTGGCTTGACTATACCGCCCCAAGCCTGTGATGGCGGATTTCGTATCCGCGGTCCTGATAAAAACGGTAGCGCTTTCGTGCCGCCTGCGTATCTTCCGGCGTGATTCCGGCGATCTCGATCACGCGTTGAAAGCGGCTAAAAAAAGGAGGATGCTCAACGTCCAGGTTAAGCAGCACATCGTGTGAAGAATTCGTGGCTTGGCGGCTGAGTATGACTGGAGTTACATCGGCCAGCCTGTCTTCAGCGCGGCAGTGCGGAATAAAATCGGTCGAAGAAAAAGTCCATAATAGTTTGTCGAGCCGCTCGGCCTCTGCTATATCGGGTGTATAAATCATCAGTTTAAGACCTTGTCGCACCACTTTGGCGGCAAGACGGCAAGCAGTGTGCGATTTATCGCCACCGCCAGAGTAGAAGTCGATTTCGGTCATGACGATATTATGGGTTTTTCTTCAGCGCCCGTCCGATCAGGAATTGTGTCAGCAACGGTACCGGCCGGCCTGTAGCGCCTTTTTCCTTACCGGATTTCCACGCGGTGCCCGCGATGTCCAAGTGGGCCCATCGGTATTTTTTTGTGAAACGCGACAGGAAACAGGCAGCGGTAATAGTTCCTCCGGCGCGTCCGCCGATATTAGCCATATCAGCAAAATTGCTTTTCAGTTGCTCCTGGTAATCGTCCCATAACGGCAGGCGCCAGGCACGGTCCGCCGCCTGCCTGGAGGCATACAGCAGCTCTTCCGCCAACTCATCATCATTGCTGAGCAGACCTGATGCAACATGCCCGAGCGCAATGACACAGGCGCCGGTGAGAGTAGCGATATCGATTACCGTTTCCGGTTCATAGCGCTCGGCGTAAGTCAGCGCATCGCATAGGATTAGCCGTCCCTCGGCATCCGTGTTGAGGATTTCTATGGTTTGTCCGGACATACTGGTAACAACATCGCCAGGTTTGGTGGCATTGCCACCTGGCATATTCTCGGTGGTGGGAATAATGCCGACCACGTTGACCGGGAGCCGCATTCGCACAATCGCTGCAATAGTGCCAAGCACACTGGCCGCGCCGCACATGTCATACTTCATTTCATCCATTTCCGCAGCGGGCTTCAGCGAGATGCCGCCTGTATCAAATGTGACTCCCTTGCCTACCAGCACGATGGGTTTTTCCTTCTTCGCCCGTCCCCAGTACTCCAGAGCAATCAGCTGGGCGGGTTGACGGCTGCCGCGCGCAACGGCCAGCAGCGACCCCATGCCGAGTTTTTCCATATCCTTCTGCCCCAAGATGGTAGCTTTAAGCTTATGCGCCCGGGCCATTGCCACGGCTTGCTCCGCCAGATAGGCCGGAGTACAGATATTGGGTGCGAGATTACCCAGATCTTTGACCAGATTCATGCCCTCCGCGATGGCGAGTCCCTGTTGCAACGCTTCTTCGGTCGCGGCAAGCTCCGTCCGGCTGATGGCGCCCAGCATGACTTTGCGCAAATGCGGCTTCGTACCCTCCGCTTTACTCTTGAGGCGATCAAAACGGTAGATACTTTCCGCAGCCATTATTACAAGTTGTGAAACTTTCCAGGCAGTGTCATGTCTTTTTACGGGTACCTCTGTCAAAAATAGGGCAGCGTCTCCTGCGCCGGTTTCATGCAGCGCCTTGAAAGTGGCGCGTACTGCGTCGAAGTATCCTTTGTCGCCAAGCTCCTGCTCCTTGCCGAGCCCTACCAGCAGCACACGTTCGCACAGCGTATCGGGTACATTGTGCAGTACCAGTGCTGACCCCGCCTTGCCTTCCATGTCGCCGCTACGCAATATACCGCTGATATATCCGTTGGCGACTTTATCCATGGCTTGCGCAGCTTCGGTCAGTTTGCGCGACTCGAATACGCCCACGACCACGCAGGCACTGTGTTGCTTTTCCGGGTTTCCGCTTTTTATGCTAAATTTCACTGGCTGCTCCTTGATTCATGATGCCGGCAAATTGTTTGACTGGATAATGACCGATTATCGCCGGACTGTTCGCATAAAGTCAAAGCGGACAGAATAACCTATTATCACGAAACCTTCGCAACCGGATCGGTCCATACGGATGGAAGAGCGGGAGTTCCAGATATTGGTTGATTGGGGCATAATAGTTTGGCGGGCCATCGAGGTTGACTGCCAATATACCGGTGCTTCATGAATAAAACGAAAATTGCCCTGAAAGCGGCCTTAGCAGATGACTATCAGGCGAAACTCGCTACACCGTTTGCTGTGCTCGGTATTCGCATCGAGGAAGACTGGTTGACCGATATCGAATATCTGCCGCTGGATACACCCTTGCTGACATCACGGAATGGCCTTGCCAGGGAGGTCTGCAATCAATTGCAGGCATATCTGACCGATCCTGAGTTTGTGTTTGATTTATCCCTGCACGTTGGCGGAACCATTCATCAACGCCGGGTATGGCATTCTATTCGGAATATCCCGAGTGGCAAAACCCTTAGTTACGCCGATATCGCTACGCAACTCCATTCCGCTCCCCGCGCGGTAGGGCAGGCGTGCGGCGCCAACAGGCTTCCCATCGTTATTCCGTGTCATCGCGTTATTGCCAGAAACGGCGGGCTGGGCGGTTTCATGAACGCGAGCGACGGCGTCCCGCTTACTATCAAGCGCTGGTTATTGCAGCATGAACGCGTCCGAGCTTAACGCAGGATTGCTAGACGAGTTCTCCGACGCCCTATGGTTGGAAGACGGCCTGTCCCGCAATACGCTGGAGAGTTACCGCAGCGATCTGCAGCAATTCTGCGAATGGCTTGGAGAACAGAAATGGAATGACAACACACTGGCCGGCGCGACACATTCCGATCTGCTCGGCTTTCTTGCTTATAAAGTTTCGGGCAGGGTCAAGGCCCGTACAACCAGCCGCGAACTGTCAAGCTTGAAGCGGTTCTATCGTTTTCTTCTACGCCAGGGGAAGATCCAGGCAGATCCCAGCCTAAACATTGATACACCGAAACTTCCTCGCAGCCTTCCCGCAAGCCTGACCGAAGCCGACGTGGAAGCGCTCCTCAACGCACCTGATGTAGCACGATCGCTGGGTTTGCGCGATCGCACCATGCTCGAGGTGTTATATGCCAGCGGGCTGCGGGTATCGGAGCTGGTGAGTCTTGATGTCGCGCAAATCAGCCTGAACATGGGTGTCATACGGGTGATGGGCAAGGGTGGAAAGGAGCGTCTGACGCCTCTCGGCGAGGAAGCATTGGAGTGGGTAACTCGTTATACGAGAGAAGCTCGCCTCATTTTACTGGGGGAAAAAGTAACGAATACGCTATTTGTGACTTCCCGTGGTTCAGCCATGACACGTCAGGCATTCTGGCATCTGATCAGGCGCCATGCACGCAGCGCGGGCATCGCCAAGGCTTTATCGCCCCATACGTTACGCCATGCCTTTGCTACGCACCTGCTCAATCACGGCGCTGACCTGCGTGTCGTGCAGATGTTGCTGGGCCATGTGGATATTTCCACCACGCAAATATATACGCATGTAGCGCGCGAGCGCCTGAAACAGATCCATGCCATGCACCATCCAAGAGGGTGACGGATAAGAGATAAGAGATAAGAGATAAGAGAAGCATTTTTGGCGCATCCGGAGGGCATCCGTGCATTTATGCTGGCGGACCGCCTAATTACTGCGGATTTGAATAGGTGCTGCAACAATCGACTCATAGACTCATAAAACAATTCTGTGTCTTTTATCCGCTCCGTTAAGGTCATCATTGCCAAACCAACAATCAGGAGAAATCATGCGTGATCGATTATCAGTTGTCTCCATAGCAATAGTCTTGACACTTAGTGGTTGTGCCAGCATGTCTGAAGGAAACAGGACCAGGGATACCGCCATCGGCGCAGGGGTCGGCGCGAGTGCAGGTGCAATAATTGGAGCGCTTGCCGGTCAGGGCACAGGTGCGGCAATTGGCGCAGTTGCCGGCGCTGGCGTCGGGGCAATTGCGGGGAATGTGTGGTCGAGAAAAATGGAAGATCAGAAGAAGGAAATGGAACAAGCCACGACGGGTACGGGGGTGCAAGTCGTAAAGACCGCGGATAATCGCCTGAAGCTTGATATTCCCAGTGATATTTCATTTGATACCGGTCACGCAGAAATAAAATCCAATTTCAGGCCGGTTCTGGATAGTTTTGCTACAAGCCTGATGAATAATCCCGGCACCCAGGTTACTATTATCGGGCATACCGATAGCTCGGGCAGTGACGCGATCAATAATCCATTATCTCTCAACCGTGCGGGCAGTACGCGCGACTATCTGGTAAGCCGGGGCGTAGCTTCGAATCGAATGATTATTGATGGCCGTGGTTCCCGTGAGCCCGTTGTTGCAAACGATACTGCCGCACATAGAGCAATGAATCGTCGTGTGGAGATCATCGTGGCCCAACGGGCTTCTCCGCAGTGAAATGGGTGCAGCGTATTGAGGCATGACGGGTCATTCAAATGGGTCAGGTTGAACCATCGCCCTCTTAGCGATGGCCTCAGCACTTATGGGGTCATAGAACTAAACTATATAGGTCATAGGACTATTACGATCCGGAATTGCCGTCCCTCTCCGGTATATCCCAGATAAACAATGTCAACACGATACCCAGCACAGCGAGCATTGCCTGATGCCAGATAGACGTCATCATAAGGATGGAACTGCCGAATGATAACGCCATTAGAAGATATACCCAACGCTTGACTTGGCGGCGGATGCTGCGGTGCTCAATCCATTCGCGGATAATGGGCCCCGCGATGCGGTTGGCTAGGAGCCTGTCGTGAAAACGTTTTGAACTTCTCGCAAAGCATGCGGCGGCCAGCAGTAAAAAAGGGGTTGTAGGCAGTATCGGCAGTATCACGCCCGCCACAGCCAGTATGATGGCGGCAAAACCCACTATCAAATACAGGGAACGTATCAGGCGCGAATCATGCAACCGTATTGATGTCGTTTCCTGTGCGTTCTGATGCATTTTTTCGTTTAGTTGTTCCTGCATGAGTGTCGTTTCAATCCAGTTTTTATCCGTGCTTGAGAGATTTGGCAGGTTATTTAATCGGCTGCGATGCAGACAGACTGTAAGGGATAATATAAAGTTGCGGCTTGAAATATACTATTATTGATCCATCTGATCGGATTAGAAGCCATTGCTTCGTTGAACAAGGGCCTGATCAATCGTAAAAATGGTTTGTTTTCTTATTAAAATAAGTCAGCTTCAGGAATTCAGAGTTCCTGAAAAGAGGGAAATTCATTTTATTTTAAGACCAGGGTAGTATTCATGAGTATGACGTATCGCGGGAGATATGGATTCTCGGATACCCGTCAACGATTTAAAAATATTTTTTGAGGTGGTCATGTTTAGAGTAAGTGCGCTGATTAAATTGAGTGTTTTGATGTGCGGCGTGATTCTTCTGCCCCAAGCTGCGCTCTCCGAAACCAAGCAGGGAGATGCCCCAGTGACTGAACTTGTAAAAAAAGATGTAAAAATAGGTACCGGCGAAGAAGCAGCCGTTGGCAAGATGGTGGAGGTGCATTATACCGGCTGGCTTTACGATCCAGCAGCGCCCGAAAAAAAGGGAATGAAATTTGATAGCTCGCGCGATCGTGGTGTTCCGTTCTCATTTCTGCTGGGTGCGGGGCGTGTCATTAAAGGTTGGGATCGAGGCGTTGCCGGTATGAAAGTGGGCGGGCAGCGGACGTTGATTATTCCCGCTGAGATGGCCTATGGTGCGCGCGGTGCCGGTAATGTAATTCCGCCGAATGCGCCTTTAATTTTCGATGTTGAGCTATTGGGCTTACGTCAAGGGTCTACGCACTGAGCATTATGAAGTGCGCTATGAGCCGCCCGGTTATCCTATATTCCTGCCTTACCGGCGCTCGCCGCTTTCGTGATTGATTCCGCGGGGCGCAAGTGTCAGCTACGACAACATTCTTCCGTGTACCACTAACCCATGTGTATCCTGTTTATTTTCCCGAATAATCGCAGCGATCGCAGAGCCGGAACCGTGTCATGTTTGTGTCATGTTCAGGTGGAATCGGACTTGGCAGCATTTCCTGAGACCGTCCGCAAAGATTTCAACACGGCCAGCGCGTAGTCCCGGTTGCATCCTGGCAAAGCCGGGATAGCCTCCTGTCGAATTTCGCGGCCAGTTGACGTGGATGCTTGCCGAAGGGGTATCGCATGATTCCTGAGGTTAGAAACCCTAAAATGCACGTTGACTTATGCGCCTGAAACATTCACAATTAGCGGTTTCGTTTGGAGGGGTTCCCGAGCGGTCAAAGGGATCAGACTGTAAATCTGACGGCTCTGCCTTCGAAGGTTCGAATCCTTCCCCCTCCACCAGATCAGGTGGCCGAATATTTGTGTGGTCCCGGCGGTGGGTAACCTAATAGCACCTGGGTGGGGCGAGAGTTGATTCTATCCAAATCGATTGCTAGATGCGGGTGTAGCTCAATGGTAGAGCAGAAGCCTTCCAAGCTTACGACGAGGGTTCGATTCCCTTCACCCGCTCCAGATTCGAAGCTGAAGAAGGGTTGGAAGTTGTTGCAGAGTCGAGGTTGTTGTTATAGGCAGAAACGGTGCTTGCCCATGTAGCTCAGTGGCAGAGCACTCCCTTGGTAAGGGAGAGGTCGCCAGTTCAATCCTGGCCATGGGCTCCATAGGTCATAGGTAATTATTCACAAATCCGGATAGGCAGCAGAGCTTTAAAAAGGGCACACAACATGGCAAAGAGCAAATTTGAGCGGACGAAACCGCACGTAAACGTTGGGACGATAGGTCACGTGGATCACGGCAAGACGACGCTGACGGCGGCGGTCACGATGGTATTGTCGAAGAAA
>Ga0157370_10004531_pt1 | contig 15922 bp, 18 predicted proteins | sample C35metaG_FD_113463 | JGI IMG/M metagenome (GOLD analysis project Ga0157370, IMG submission 113463) | Corn rhizosphere microbial communities from Kellogg Biological Station, Michigan, USA - C3-5 metaG | ecosystem: Host-associated > Plants > Roots > Rhizosphere > Soil | place: USA: Michigan...
TAAAATGGGCTTCACTATTTTCGGGTATCCTGCTTGTCAGCTTTGCCATAGCAATGACGTTGAGCTTCGGATTAAAACCGCCGTTAGACTATTCCGTATTTACGGGAGCCGCTGCAGCCTTTCTTTTGAGCACGATCGGCAGCTGTAACTATAGCCTAGATAACTATATTTTGGCAAAAAATAAGGAAGCATAGCTTGCCTTAGAAAACCTTGAAATCGCTATATTTGTGGGAGTGCGCCTGTTTAAGATAGCCACATTCCAGTTTGATTATGAATTTTCAAGACGATACAAAATTAGACAATCCCGTTTGGCATTCTTTATCCGAAAGTCATCGGGATTTTGTAATTAATTACAAAAACATAAAATTTTACCATCCAGATTATTGTCCGTTTGGAGGTTTTGAAATCCAAGAAGACAACTCAGGCGATATCGATGCTTATTCCTTATTAGCCGATGGTTTTTTTATAGTAGGAGATAAGCCTGTGCTTTCTGACCAGTTGGTATTGAAGAACGAATTAATATGCGCCCAAATGATTGTTGATAGCAAAATTGTTGTTGAGCCAAAAGACACTATCATTCAATTAACAGAAGAACACATAGATGCCTTATATGATTTGGTCAATTTGGTTCAGCCTGGCTATTTCAAAAAGAAAACAGCCTTACTAGGCAACTATTTTGGGGTTTTTGAAAACGGCCAGTTAGTTGCCGTAACAGGAGAGCGCATGAAGATGGAAGGTTTCGTCGAGATCAGCGCCGTAATTACGCATCCAGAACATACGGGAAAAGGCTATGCCAAGCAATTGGTCGCTCATGCCGCAAACGCCATCTTTGCTCAAGATAAGACGCCTTACCTGCATGTAGTCGAAAATAACGAAGGCGCCATAAAGCTTTATGAAAAACTCGGATTTAGAACAAGACGCAAGATTAGTTTTTGGCATATAGTAAAGGACAAAGAAAGCAAGATTTAAATACCAATGACAATGATTTCGATACATGATTTTATAGACAATTTTACGCAAAACTTCGCAAACCATGCAGAAATGCTTCCGTGGGAAATAACCAACAACCTCAAAGAAATTCTATATGAGATTATTTCTGGATTGGGGGACGACTATAAAATACAAGGCGGAATTGCCATCCATAAGACAGCCGTAATCGAAAGCGGAGCCATTTTAAAACAGCCGGCTATAGTTGGAGAAAATTGTTTTGTTGGAGCCAATGCCTATTTCAGAGAAGGCGTCTATCTTGATAAATCGGTCAAGATTGGCCCCGGATGCGAAATCAAAAACAGTATTATCTGTTCTGGAACTGCTATTGCGCATTTCAATTATATCGGGAATACTATTGTAGGAAGAAATGTCAATTTCGAAGCCGGTTCTATAGCGGCCAACCACTATAACGAAAGGGAAGTCAAAAATATTTCTGTGCTCTATAAGGAACATGTCATCGATACAAAATCAGATAAGTTTGGCTCATTAATTGGTGACGATTCTCGGATTGGAGCCAATGCGGTATTGTCACCCGGAACGATATTAGAGAAGAAATCAATTGTAAAAAGACTAGAATTGATCGAACAATACAAGCCAGAATAATATCAGTCACAAAATGTATAGGCTGCCGATTTGTCGTTTTTCTTTCCCGTAGCAATGATTTCATGATTTTGAAATTTCTTCCCTTTTGAGACATCATTTAAGAAATTCAAGATATGATGCTGTTCCTTTTCAAACAAGTAGCCGCTGTATTCATGGCCGCCGCCGCAAAAAGTATAAAGCGATACCGAACCATCCATCTCCATCAAATGGTTATAAATCGAATAAGACCCAAAAAGCATCAGCCAGCCCGAAGCATCTGTCTTGCAATAATGATGCGCCGCCGTTCCATAAGGTACGGTCGAATCGCCATTTCCGTGAAAAAAGAACATCGGGATTATATTTTTCTGCGTGATAAGATTCAGGTCCATGATAGCGCCTGCTCCCGAAACAAGGCCTGCGTATCTAAAATTCTCCGGCAACGAATTGTTGTAAAGATTCATTGTCTTGAAATCCCAAAAAGCGGCATGAAGCACGGTTTCGGCTCCAGCGCTAGAACCAGCAATAAAAATCTTTGAAGTATCAATAGTATATTTGGCGCTGTTTTTTATAAAAAACGAAGTGGCCAGCCACAAATTGTTCACCGCATATTGAAAAGCTTTTATTTTTTCTGAAAGAATACCGTCACAGCTGAATTTCTTGCCTTTCGCATATAAAGTATACGTTATAGTCGCGCTTGCGTAACCATTTTTAGCCAAATAGCGACAGAGGTCATAACCCGACTGCCTTTCGCCTCCCGAAAATCCGCCGCCATGCACATACAAAAGCAAAGGAAGCTTTTCACTGGAAGCTTTTTCAGGAAGAAACAAATCCAAGTCGAGCTTTAACGTATCATTCTGGAAATACGTCAGCGTTGTCATTTTTTGGGCAACCATAGCGTGAGCTGCCAACAGCAATAAAAATGCGATAAAGTATTTTTTCATTCTATAAATAATGCAATTATAATCTGGAGTTATTTTTTCCAAGTCGTATACGGATGATTGCTTAAAAAAGCATTGTAATAGCGTTCATCGTTAGTAACTTCTTGACCTAGCCATTCGGGTTTCTCAAAAGTTTCGTCTTCCGATTGGAGCTCGATTTCAGCAACGACCAATCCTTCATTGTCGCCAAAAAATTCATCTACCTCAAAAATATGATTTCCTGCTTTTACTTCATAACGTATTTTATCAATAACACCGTTTTCACAAAGCTTGATGAGGCTTTTGGCTTCTGTTAGCGGAATTTCAGTTTCCCATTCAAGACGCGAAACCCCGCTTTCATTGCCTTTTCCTTTTATGGTCAGAAAGCCGCTTTCTCCTTTGATTCGGATGCGTACAGTTCTTTCAGGATGGCTGTTGAGGTAGCCTTGTGCAATCTGGTTTTTGGCGAAAGCAACCGCCTTGAAATTATCAGATCTGACAAGGAATTTTCTTTCTATTTCGAGCATAGGATGTGTTTTTATGGACGAAGTTACTGATAAATGCACTTCTATTCGTATTTTTACAATATAAGCTTAAGTTAAAACTCCATGAAAAACAGAAAATCCAAGCCGAAAATTTCCATCACCTCTTTTTTGACGCACTATTTTGACGAAAGCCAGTTATGGACGCAGGCGAATGATGAAATCGAACTATTAGTGCAGTTAGTCAGTATCATACGGCCGAAAAAGCCAAAGACAGTGAAAACTGTCGACATACAAGAATTGTTAGATTTTCTTCATAAAAACGACTTCATTAGACTGCAGTTTTCGTACTATCTGAAAAAACTGCTCCACAATAAAAAATTCAACAAATTTCTTTCCGATGCAGGAATCCTGCGCGATGTCGATTTCATTTTTGAAGTTAGAAAGAGAATCTTTTCCAAATTATTACCCTACCAGCCAAACAAAAATTCCTTGGAATACGTACTCAATCAGGTATTTTATATGAATACCGATACGATCTGGGTAAATAAAATTTCTATTTCGCAGATTGAAGAACTTCATGATTTGTTGCTGTTCCAGCCGATTTATGATACGATTGAAGAAGATTCGGTACTGTCAGAAATGTTGCTTTCCATGAACATCATCACGCAGCGTATCAGTGGACGTGCGATGGAAACCGATGTCATAAAAATGGTTCCCGAATACGATAGTTTGGAAAGTCCTTTTGCTGCTTTTGAAAAAGAACTTCATCAGATTGATGACATTCTTCGAGATCCAAAAAACAAACATTTTATTACGTCTTCCGATCTTTATTACAAACAATTGCTGATACTGCACAAGCAATGCGATGATTTTGTTGAAAAAGCCTTTGCTAATTCTTCAAAATATGGAATTTCATTACGAGTTAACCAAAACCTGCTTCGCATTCGCCAACAGCTCCACAGGTTGAAAGTATTGATTCCGCTTTTGGTCGTCGATCGGGAAGAAAACAAAACAAATAACGGAATCCAACTGGCGCTCAAACTGATAAAATACAATTGCTATAAGAATGATATCCGTGGGCTCATAAGCGAAAGCACGCAGCTTTTGTCGTATGAAGTGACACAGCATACCGCAAAAACAGGAGAAAAATACATTACAGAAACCAGACAGGAATATTTCAAGATGTTTCGCGCGGCTTTAGGAGGAGGGCTTATTGTCGGAATTCTTTGCATTATAAAAGTACTGCTCGGAAAAGTTGAGACGAGCGATTTCGGTCATGCTTTTTTATACAGCATGAATTATTCGCTCGGATTTATCGCGATTTACCTATGCGGTTTTACTTTGGCAACAAAACAGCCAGCAATGACAGCTTCGGCTTTGATTCGCGCTTTAGAACAGGGTATGAAAAAACAAGGCAATCCATCCGAAAAACACCAGGCGTTTGCTGTGCTTTTTGCCCGAGTTTTTAGGTCACAGTTTATTGCTTTTGTAGGAAACGTAATCATGGCTTTTCCAATTTCCTTGTTGGGAATCTGGCTCATTGATTATGCCTTCGGATACAATATCGCTGCTTCTAAATGGACAAAATTGCTTACAGATTTGAGTCCGGTTCATTCCATGGCCATTTTCCATGCGGCAATTGCAGGAATTTTTCTTTTCCTTTCCGGAATTATCTCTGGAAGCATAGCCAACAGAGACAAACATCACCAAGTGTATTATAGGATACAAGAGCATCCAGTCTTGAAGATGACTTTCGGCAGGAACAAGACCAAAAAACTAGCAGATCTTTATGAGAAAAAATGGGCAGGTGTCATCTCCAATCTTTGGTTTGGGGTTTTCATGGGCTCTACAGCCTCAATAGGCTTGTTTTTTGGACTAAATCTAGATGTTAGGCATATTACCTTCGCCAGCGGCAATTTGGCCTTAGGGCTGTACGGAGCAGATTTTATGGTAACTTTGTCGTTAATAGCATGGGGAATTATCGGAATTGGCGTTATTGGCCTAGTCAATTTCTTGGTAAGTTTTGCCCTATCGCTGGGATTGGCCTTCCGTTCTAGGGATATTCCACTGTTAGAAATACGATTTATTATCTCGTCCATCTGGAAACATTTCAAGAGCAAGCCGATGAGTTTCTTCTTTCCTTCAGAAAGGAGATCGAAATCACCAACAGAAGAAGTATATCTGGCTTCAGAGACTAAGAAATAAGAAGGAAAGGCAATTAAATAAGCTTTAAATTAGCGGATGTAGATCAAGAACTACTTTTTTCTTGTAGGTTATGCAGGAACAGGAACAAATTCAGAACCGGAAAATCATACATGTAGATATGGATGCATTCTATGCTTCTGTGGAACAAATGGACAATCCTGAATTAAGAGGAAAGCCGATTGCTGTTGGCGGAGGCGGAACCCGAGGCGTCGTGGCAGCGGCAAGCTATGAAGCACGGAAATTTGGCGTTCGTAGTGCCATTAGTGGCTATCTTGCGAAGAAAAACTGTCCCGACCTGATTTTTGTACGGCCACGCTTTGAACGCTATAAGGAGATTTCAGATAAGATCCGTCAGATTTTTTATGAGTATACCGATTTGGTCGAGCCGCTTTCGCTTGACGAAGCCTATCTCGACGTCACGGTAAACAAAAAAGGCAATCCAAGCGCTACGCTGATTGCGCAGGAAATCCGAAAAAGAATCTTTGAAGAAATCGGGCTAACGGCATCTGCAGGTATTTCCATAAACAAATTTATTGCAAAAGTAGCCTCCGATTTCAACAAGCCCAACGGACAAAAGACAGTCAATCCAGATGAAGTCCTTTCTTTTCTGGAAGAACTCCCGATTCGTAAATTCTACGGTGTAGGAAAGGTCACCACAGAAAAAATGTACCAGCTGGGCATCTTTACTGGCAAAGACCTAAAAGAAAAATCAGAAGAATTTTTGGCCAAGCACTTCGGGAAATCGGGAACTTTTTATTATGCGGTTGTCCGCGGCATTCACAATAGTGCCGTAAAATCAGAAAGAATAGCCAAGTCTGTAGGAGCAGAGCATACCTTTAATGAAAACCTGACTTCTGAAATATTTATGGTCGAACGGCTGGAGTCTATTGCGGCAACTTTAGAGCGCAGGGTAAAGAAATATGATATTGCAGGAAAAACAGTCACCCTAAAGATAAAATACAGCGATTTCTCGCTCCAAACCAGAAGCAAGACGATGCCTTATTTTATTTCGGACAAAAGCCTTATCCTAGATGTGGCCAAAGAACTGCTGTATCAGGAAAAGATGAAAGACTCTGTCCGATTGCTTGGGATTTCGCTAGGGAACCTCAATACAGAAGTAAAAAAGACGGTAGTCGTCCAGCTGAAATTTGATTTCTGATACCTTCAACAATAGTTAAACTTTAGGCAGATTTGAAAAACTCTATTCTATAAATTTATCTTTGCTTAAATTATTTAAAGTGTCAAACCTCACAGAATATGAAAATGCAATAGAAAAGCATTCCAGCACGCTGGACAGTATGCCCGTGCCTTTATATTCGTGGGATTTTTTTGGCGAATACCTTGACAATCTCAAGCTTGCTCTTTCTGACTTATCCAAACTGAAAGAACTTTCGAAAGCAAATCGTTGGAAATTCAACTGGAATTTTGAAGAAGAACTGCAGCAAGATCATGTAATCGTTGTGACGGACAATAGCTTAAAAATTGTTTTTACCTCAGAAAATACCCTCAAGATGACAGGCTATACTTCGGAAGAAATTGTTGGGAAAACGCCCAAAATGTTCCAAGGAAGCAAGACGTCTAAAAAAGACTTAAAGCAGATTCGGGAGGCGATTGATTTCCAAAAGCCTTTTGAAAAGACGATTATCAATTATAAAAAAAACGGAGAAACTTACTCCTGCCATATCAAAGCATTCCCGATTTTTAACAGCAAAAAGCAGGTCGTAAATTTCATTGCTTTTGAAAAAGCGGCTTAATAGCAGCTTATACTTTCACTTCTATAATTATTTCAGTCATTATCCCCCTAAAAAAGGGGAAATTTCCCCTTGTGGCATTTGGGTCGTTCGAATAGCTTTGCAACTCATTGAATTATATAATGGGGGTAAGTGGGCTTTAAACTTTAAGTGGGCAGATTAGTGGCTGCCTGCAAAAGTAAGCACGAAAAAAGGGTTGACGAAAGTCAACCCTTTTTAGTTATAGAAAGTTTTTAGGCTAGTTTCTACTAGAAAGCTTAGAAAGCAGTCTCAAGAATTCAATATACAGCCAAACTAAGGTAATCATCAATCCCATGGCGCCAAACCACTCCATATATTTTGGCTGGCGATTTCTTACGCCTTTTTCGATCAAATCGAAATCAAGGAATAAGTTCAGGGCAGCAATAATAATCACTACAACACTGATTGCGATACTCATCAAAGAATTTCCATGATGTACAGGCACGAAGCTCGTAAACATAGAAAGCAACCATGAAATTAGGTAATACGTAGCCACAGCCAATGTTGCGGCTATAACTACAGATTTAAATTGCTCGTTTACTTTTACTATTTGATATTTATACAATCCAAAGCAGATTAGGAAGGTTACAAACGTAGCGCCCACAGCTTGGATTACAATTCCTGGATACATAGCTTCAAAAACGGCAGAGATCCCTCCAACGAACAATCCTTCAAACAAAGCATAAGCAGGAGCCAGATAAGAAGAATATTGCGGTCTGAATGAAGAAACCAATACCAAAACAAGCCCGATGACAGCTCCGGCGATTGCCAAAGGAAGCGGATTCGTGCCGTTAAAGGCAAGCCACCAAGTCAGAGAAGCAGTTGCAGTGAGCAGCAAAAGCATAAAAAAGCTTTTGTTGATGGTTCCAGAAATGGTCATTTCCTGTCCATAATCAATCAAGGTTGTGTTTTCGTCTTGGCTATACGAATGAACAGCAGGTTTGCTGAAATTCTTGTTGCCTAAAAATGGATTATTTGATTTGAAATTCATAATCGTTTGTTTTAATTCAGCCAAATATAATTTTTTCTTTTCTATTTTCCTTGGAATAAGGGAATAAAAAAATCCGTTAGAAGCTAACGGATTGGGTTGTAATTTGTTTTTGGCTATTCTATTTCAGAAACCCTCAAGGTGTTTACCATTCCTTTGTCTGCAACCGGCATAGCGGCCAGATTGATCAAGAAATCGCCTTTGTCTACATATCCTTTTTCTCTTGCCATTTCATTGACATCAGTAACGGTATCGTCTGTGCTCACGAATTTATCGTAGAAGAACGAATTTACTCCCCACAAAAGATTCAATTGCGTAAGGATTCTTTTGTTGGAAGTAAAAACCAAAATGTGCGACTGCGGTCTCCAAGCCGAAATCTGGAAAGCCGTGTAGCCGCTATTCGTCAACGTACAAATAGCTTTCGCCTTGATTACGTTAGCCATCAAAGCCGCGTGGTGGCAGATAGATTTCGTGATAAAACGTTTCGTCCTGATTTGCGGTGTATTTTGCGGTACTTGAATCAGCGGAGAATCTTCCACGGCTTCAATAATCTGTGTCATTTTTTCAATAACCTGTACAGGATAGTTCCCGACAGAAGTTTCTCCCGAAAGCATAACTGCATCAGCTCCATCCATAACAGAGTTGGCGACGTCGTTTACTTCGGCACGTGTCGGCGTAAGGCTCGTAATCATCGTTTCCATCATCTGTGTAGCGATAATAACAGGAATACGGGCCGTTTTAGCTCGCTGTACTAATTTCTTTTGAATCAACGGAACTTCTTGTGCTGGAATCTCAACTCCAAGGTCACCTCTCGCTACCATCAAACCATCGCAAAAAGCTACGATTTTGTCTATATTTTCAACGCCTTCTGGCTTTTCGATTTTGGCAATGATTGGAATCTTATGAGCAGAATTCTTAGAAATCAAGTCTTGAAGCTCTTGAAGATCTTCCGAAGTCCGTACGAAAGAAAGCGCAATCCAATCCACCTGATTTTCGATAGCAAAAAGAGCATCTTTGATGTCTTTTGGCGTCAAGGCTGGCAACGAAACTTTTGTGTTTGGGAGGTTGACTCCTTTTTTAGATTTCAACGGACCGCCTTGAACGACTCTACAAACTACTTCTGTCGTTCCGTTAGTTTCAATGGCTTCAAACATTAATTTTCCATCGTCAAGAAGGATTTTTTCTCCTGGCTTTACATCTGCAGGAAACTGCTTGTAGTTCATATAGACTTTTTCGGCTGTTCCAGGAACATCTTCGGCCGTCTGGAACGTAATGATATCGCCTTTGCTTACAATGACGTCTTCTTTCATGACGCCAACACGAAGTTTCGGTCCTTGAAGATCCGCCAGAATTGCGGTATTGTATCCAAATTCATCATTCAGTTCGCGGATCATATCTATTCGGGCTTTTACATCGGTATAATCTGCATGGGAAAAGTTAATCCTAAATACATTTACTCCGGCATCAACCATGTCTTTCAGGACCTCTTTGGTGCTGCATGCGGGGCCTAATGTAGCTACGATCTTTGTTTTTTTTCTTGTCGACATTATTAGAAAATTAAATTGTTTTTAGATTTTATTTTGTCTGGAAACACCTCATATACGGTCGTAATCCATTCTATTTTGTTTAGTTTTTGCAGTATATCTTCGATTTCAAATGTGCTGCAGTTGTTTTCGATTTTCAAAAAATAATCTACTTTTTTGAGCTCCGGAAGAAGATAGACTTTAGTGGTTATCTCCACATTTTCATCCAAAAAAAGATCCTGTTTGTTGCTCTTTTTGTGAGTGATGATTTCGTTTTTGTTTTGAACCAAGCTCCATTGGATGTCTTTGGCAACATCATCATACCCAAATTTCGTGAACATAGCTTCTCCTTCTTTGGTTTTTACGCCAATCTCGTCACTGCTTCGGCTCAAGATAATAGGTAATTGCTGATTGATGAAGAAAGCCAATCTGAAATCTTCTAATGAAGTATGAATAGCAATCAGCTCATAGTCAACTTCATCAAATTCGTCAAGATGCAACTTATGGATGCCCATATTGAAATTAAATAAGTCGTAAATATAACTATATTTAATGAGGAATTATATAAAAAACAATTAGGTTAACGTTAATTTATCAACGAAAACGATATAGTTTTAAGATATTTACAATTATTTAGTATTGATTTTTTCTTGAAAAGCAAAATAGGCTCTTTGAGAAGCTTTTTCCTCTGCCTTCTTTTTAGAAGTAGCTCTCGCTTTAGCAACTACTTTCTGGTCAATGCTCAGCTTGACGCCAAAGAAACGCTGTCCGTCGATGCCGTTATCTTCAAAAACATCATAATGAAAAGTCCTTTTTTCTTTCTGGCACCATTCGATCAGCAAGCTTTTGTAGCTGATGACTTTGCCTTCCAGTTTGGCGATATCTACATAAGGCAGGATGACTCTTTTTTTGATAAACTTTTCGCAATACATATACCCCTTGTCCAAATAAATAGCCCCGACAAGCGCTTCAAAAATATTTCCGTGTATGTTTTCCCCAAAATGCTGTGCAGGAACCTTGCTTTCGATAAAGCGGATTAGGTTGAGGTCGCGGCCTAATTCGTTCAAATGTTCGCGGCTCACTATTTTAGAGCGCATTTTAGTCAGGTAGCCTTCGTCTCCCGAAGGAACCTGGTTGAACAGATGCGCTGCGATGACAGAACTCAGCATCGCATCGCCCAAAAACTCAAGGCGTTCGTAATTGATCTGGTTTCCGTCAGAATCAAGCTTATTAGAAGAGCGGTGCGTAAAAGCCCTTCGGTAGCATTCAAGATTGTTAGGCTTGAATCCTAGTATTTTTTGGATATCAGTAAAAAAAATCCCGTCTTCTTGAGAACGGGAATTTGTAAATATTTTTCTGATGATACTCATTCGAATATTATAAGTCTAGTTTTTTCACCAAAACGCATGCGTTGTGTCCGCCAAAGCCAAAAGTATTGCTCATGACAACGTTCATGTCTCTTTTTTGAGCCTTGTTAAAGGTAAAGTTTAGTTTTGGATCAATGTTTTCGTCATCCGTAAAGTGGTTGATCGTCGGAGGAACTATACCGTATTTGATAGATAAGATCGAAGCAATCGTTTCAATCGCTCCGGCAGCACCTAGCAAATGTCCTGTCATTGATTTGGTCGAATTCAGGTTCAGCTTATACGCATGCTCTCCAAATACGTGCTGGATTGCTTTTGATTCTGCAATATCGCCAAGTGGAGTAGAAGTACCGTGCATGTTCACGCCGTCTACATCTTCTGGTCTCAAGCCAGCATCTCTCAAGCAGTTCAACATTACATTTTTAGCGCCTAATCCTTCTGGATGCGGTGCCGTGATATGATGCGCGTCAGCAGACATACCGCCGCCGCCAATTTCGCAATAAATAGTTGCACCACGGGCAATAGCGTGCTCATACTCTTCAAGAATCAAAGCGCCCGCACCTTCGCCAAGAACAAAACCTTCACGGTCTTTGTCCATCGGTCTGGAAGCCGTTTTTGGGTCATCATTTCTAGTAGAAAGCGCATGCATGGCATTAAATCCGCCCATTCCGGCAATTGTTACAGCAGCTTCAGAACCACCAGTAACCATTACGTCGGCATGATTAAGTCGGATATAATTAAAAGCGTCGATAAGCGCGTTGGTAGAAGACGCACACGCAGAAACAGTCGTGAAGTTCGGTCCTCTAAAGCCGTATTTTATAGAAATATGGCCTCCAGCGATATCAGCAATCATTTTTGGTATAAAGAAAGGGTTGAATTTTGGTACGCCGCTTCCTCTCGTAAAGTCCATTACTTCCTGTTGGAACGTTTCAAGACCTCCGATTCCGGAACCCCAGATTACCCCAACTCTGTCTTTGTCTAGTTTGTCAAGATCAAATTTGGCATCTTTTACAGCCTCGTCAGACGACACAATAGCATATTGCGCATAACGGTCCATTTTACGAGCTTCCTTGCGGTCTATAAAATCTTCTGCATTAAAGTTTTTCAGCTCGCATGCAAATTTAGTTTTGAAATGAGTGGTATCAAAATAAGTTATAGGAGCAGCACCGCTGACGCCATTGATCAGTCCGTCCCAATATTCTTGGACGTTATTTCCAATGGGTGTCAAGGCACCTAAACCAGTTACTACAACTCTTCTTAATTTCATACTTACAATTTTATAGTTATAAATTTATATAAAAAATACCCATGCTTTCTTCTTAGTCATAAAAAAGAGACAGGGGTATTGCATAATATCTTAATGATTGAAAGCAATCAAGGATTGAATCTTTTGTAAAAATAATAACTCCCGTGAACTCAAGGAATGCACGGGATGTTAATTGTTATTATTTTTTTGCTTCTTCTATGTAAGAAATTGCTTGACCTACAGTAGCAATGTTTTCCGCTTGGTCGTCTGGAATTTGGATATCAAATTCTTTTTCGAATTCCATAATAAGCTCAACAGTGTCTAATGAATCAGCTCCTAAATCATTTGTGAAGCTAGCTTCTGTTACAACTTCGTTTTCGTCAACGCCTAATTTGTCTACGATAATCGCTTTAACTCTTGATGCAATGTCTGACATAATCTTTTAATTTTTGAATTTAATTGTTGGCAAAAATAAAAAACTTTATTTTAAAACAACGTTTTAGTTGATAAATGTGAGTACTAATTTAAAAAAAATATTTCACAAAGCCCCCTAAAATGTATTTAATATCATTTATTATTCTTTTTTTTGTGCCATAATTAACGACGTCCCAATGAAAAAAATCATCCTGTTTGCTTCGGGTTCGGGTTCCAACGCTGAAAACATCATCCGATATTTTCAGGAGAAAAAGACCGCCGAGACAGTTGCGGTTTTTTCAAACAACCCAAATGCCAAAGTCCTAGAAAAAGCAGCATATCTTCAGGTTCCGACTCATATTTTTACAAAAGAAGAGCTCAATACAGGAAAAGTACTGGAGATTATTGCCGATTTAGAGCCCGATTTGATCGTGCTGGCTGGTTTTTTATGGAAATTTCCAAGCGATATTATAGCAAAATACCCTAACAAGATTATCAATATCCATCCGGCCCTGCTTCCAAAATATGGCGGAAAAGGAATGTATGGCATGAATGTGCATAAAGCCATTTTAGAGAATAAAGAAACGCACTCCGGAATCAGCATCCATTACGTAAACGAAAACTATGACGAAGGCGCTATGATTTTTCAAGCGGAAGTTGAAGTAAGCAGTTGCACGACTCCTGAAGAAATAGCGTTAAAAGTGCAGGAATTGGAGCATATCTATTTTCCTGAAGTTATTGAAAAAAAACTAAATTAATTATGAAATCATTATTGTTTCTTTTGCTGCTTCCCATTTTTTCCGTTTTTGGACAAGATAGATTTGAAGTTGAAAATATAGGCTTTTCAATTCAAGTCCCTAAAGGCTGGACAATATCAGAAGAAAAGGAAGTGTTGGAAAATATTAAAAAATTCGATTTCAATACTAAACAATTGAATGAACTAATCGTAAGTGATAGAGGCGGTTTGAATTTAGTGACTTACACAAAATACAATCCTAAAAAATATGCTGGAATAATCCCTACGATAAAAATTAGAGTTTTGAATACAAACGCTAAAAACATTGAAGACCTGTTGAAATCTGTAGAAATGTCAAATGTTGAAGCTGAAAAAGTACTTGATGATTTTACTTTTGCTAAGAAACCTTCAGTCGTTAAAATTTCAAAAAATGACGCTATTTCATTTTCAGTCAATTTTAAATTGAAAAACGCCAATAATGAATATAAAATCAATAGTGATAGTTATTATATCCTAAGAAAAGGATATTATATATCAATAAATTTTATTGAACAATTAGGTAAGGAAGATAATTCAGAATTATTCAAAACTTTAGTAGAAAGCATAATATTAAGGAATCAATAATGTCCCACGAAGTACACATCTATACCGACGGCGCTGCCAAAGGAAATCCAGGTCCCGGCGGCTATGGCGTAGTGATGGAGTGGGTAGGCAAGCCCTACAAAAAAGAATTCTACGAAGGTTTTCGCCATACCACCAACAATCGAATGGAGCTTTTAGCAGTTATCGTAGGATTAGAAAAGCTCAAGTTTCCCAATACCAAGGTGTTGGTTGTTTCCGACTCTAAATACGTAGTAGATTCCGTCACCAAAGGCTGGGTCTTTGGCTGGGAAAAGAAGGGTTTTAAGGATAAAAAGAATCCCGACCTTTGGATGCGCTATCTCAAGATCCACAGAAAGCACCAAGTCGATTTCAAATGGATAAAAGGGCATAACAACCATCCACAAAATGAACGCTGTGACCAATTGGCGGTTATGGCGTCAACATTGCCTAATTTGTCTGTGGATGCTTTTTATGAGCGGGAAGAGAAGGGGCTGCTATAATTTTAAAACAAGGAATATGACATCTGCTGTTTTATTTGAAATTGTTTTAAATGTCTTCTGTCTAATTTAATACGATTTCCCATTTGCGACCAAAACAATAGGGTTATTGTTGCTAATTTTAAATAAATAACTATATGAAGTCCCATAAGATAATTCCTCTGAAGAAGGCATATTAGAATTAATCGTACTATCAAATTTTCGTAATTCACAATACAAGAAATCTTCTTGTTGTATTGAAAAAAAGCATACATATTTGGTTTTCTTGTTTAACTTATTGTGTTTTGGACCCACTGCATTCTTTTGATTTCGTTTAAAATTTAAGTTATAAAGCTTGCTCTTTTGAGATAATGAATCCCTAACCTGATCAATCTTTTTTAATTCATACTCGCTGTGTTTTTTCATCTCATCGTAATCAGTAATGTGTTTTTTTTGAACCATTCCAAGAGATAGTGTTTCTAAATTAAAAGGGATAGTTTCATCAGAAATAAAAATAACTTCTTTTTTTAAGGTGAGGTCTTTACTGTTATTGATAATCAGATTCACGGCTTGCTGATAAATGTCAGTATTGCCCTCCAGTCTAGACTTGCAAGAATTTATAGTTAGTGATAAATTTATTACTAGTAGTAATAATACATATTTATATATGATTCTCATGATTCATTTGCCTCAGATTGCTAAACCTATTAAATCTTGAATAATTAAGGGCTATCTGTAATACCAACAGAATGTATTGAAAACAAAATTAAAAAGTAAAACTCTAATCCTGTATTCTCTTCAAAGCTAAAATAAAAAAAGGTTTTAGAATCTTTTTCATCCCACTGGATTTTCCCAATATAATTCTCGTCTAGATATAGTTTTCCTATGGTTTTTTTGAATGGATTGCTAGCAAACTTTAATGATAAACTTTTTCCGTCTACAATTAAATTATAATTTAATCTTTGCTTTTTAATAATTACAGTTTTCTCTAAGCTTTGAGATAAAATTTTCACTTTCCAATATAAAATAGTAAACTCAGAAGTATAAAAGCTAAAAATGAGTTTCTCTTTTTTATATACATTACAAATGCTTCTTATCCCCAAAAGCAATCTCTTTCTTTTTACTGTAAATAATAATAAATCAGTAGCATAATATTCCGAATTGTTTTTAAAAAATACAGTCTTATACATCCTAGATTGTAATTATTTGTTTTTTATAGCTAAAAACTATTTGTTACGCTAAATTCAATAATGCTACTTAATTCTTCCTGAACCAAAGTAATAAGCTTTTTTGTTTTGCGTGTTCAGAAAACTACTCAACTATAATTTTTTTCTTGAAATAAATAATTGATGTCGTTTTTCTGTCTTCGCTACATCCGCTAACAACAATTTTTCTACCCTTTTTGAGATCTATTAGAAATTTGTCGCTATTGTTGTTTCTAATTACTTTTAACATGATTTCCTTTTTTAAATCAAGATACATTTCTTTTCGAGTTTCAGATTTATTACTGTTTTTTATAATAATTCCTTTATTTTTTCCTACAGAATAATATTCAGTATATATATCTGTAACTCCTAGAGAATTTGATGTTAAATTAGTAATATTTATAATTTCTTGATCA
>Ga0157370_10004532_pt1 | contig 15919 bp, 10 predicted proteins | sample C35metaG_FD_113463 | JGI IMG/M metagenome (GOLD analysis project Ga0157370, IMG submission 113463) | Corn rhizosphere microbial communities from Kellogg Biological Station, Michigan, USA - C3-5 metaG | ecosystem: Host-associated > Plants > Roots > Rhizosphere > Soil | place: USA: Michigan...
AAGTGATGCAAAAGTAGTAAGATTTAGTATACAAAGCAAGTATTCATCGTACTTTTTTTGAATAAAGTTAAAAACTTACTGATTATCAGCCGGATTATTTTCCTGCTCCTTTCTGATCTGTTCGCTCATCTCTTCCAATACAGGTTTTATCGTGTTTTCAGGAAGATCACTGATTCGGATATACATCAATCCGTCAATCGCATCATTGAAGTTTGGATCCACGTTGAAAGCGATTACTTTAGCGTTTTGCTTGATGTATTTTTTGATCAGAACAGGAAGTCTCAATTCAGGTTCAAGGTCATCAATGATCTTGTCCAGCTTGTTAAGGTCAGATTCCATTTCCTCAAAGAAAATATTCTTATCCCTGTCACGAAGCTTTACCTTGTATTCGTTCCTTGGAGTGATATATTGAGCTACGGCAGAATCAAAATAATTCGAACGCATAAATTCAATCATCAGCGATTTTGAGAATTCCGAGAATTTGTTGGAAATACTCACGCCACCCATAAGGAATTTATGATCAGGATTTCTCAGACATACATGCACAATTCCCCTCCATAAAAGGAAAAGTGGAAGCGGTTTTTGCTGATATTCCTGACAGATATAGGCACGGCCCATTTCAATCACTTTTTTAAAGAAAGGATGAATGTCCTGCTCAAACTCAAATAAAGAGCTTGTATAGAAACCTTTGATGCCGTACTTCTTCATTACCTCTCTACCCAGTGCCATTCTGTAAGCACCAGCCAGTTTTTTCTCACCGTTATCCCAAAGAAACAGGTGGTGGTAATGCTTATCATATTCATCAAGGTCAAACGGAAGATTACTTCCTTCACCTACTGCACGGAAAGTAAGCTCTCTCTGACGTCCGATTTCCCTCATAATAGAAGGAATTTCTTCATAAGTCGTAAAGTAGATCTCATAATTCCCGTTGCTGAACAGCATTTTATCAGTTCCTCTCAGTTTGTCAACATCTTTTATAATGTCTTCTACAGGAGTTTCGTCGATGATGTTCTGAACAATATTTTCTTCCTTAAGCAAAGGAAATTTTACTGATAAATTCTGAAGATTGATGCTTTGAGCAAGGGATTTTCTCTTTTCATAGTAAGATTTCATCATATATACCTTACGTTTCAGAAATTCTCCCAATTCCTCAATTGTTTCCATTTCATCCATTGCCTTTACCGTAATAGAACGCCCGATTCTGATTCTGATAGGTTTTTCTCTATCATTCATCATTTCTGCGGGAAGCATCAGTGTCTGTAAATTCGGATGAAGCTTAGCCACCTGATAAAAAAGTCGGCTGTTCTTCGCATGGAAATACATAGGAACTACCGGCACTTTAGCCATTCTGATAAGCTTAAGTGCCGTTTTTTCCCATTCTTTATCTAAAATTTCTCCGTAAGGATTGTTTTTGTTAGAAACTTCTCCCGCAGGAAAAATACCTACACAGCCTCCGTTTTGCAAATGCTTGAGGGTTTCACGCATTCCTGAAGAGCTGCTGTAAGCTTCTTTTCTGTTTTCAAAAGGGTTTACAGCGATTACATACGGTTCCATTGGTTTGATTTTTTCCAAAAGGAAATTCCCCATCACCTTGAAATCCGGACGGACCTCTGATAAGACCTTGCACATCAGAATTCCGTCAATAGCACCCAGCGGGTGATTGGAAACCAGAATAAACGGTCCTGTTTTCGGAATCTTTGCCAGATCCTCTTCAAAAGCTACATAGCTTAGGTTTCTTTCTCTCACAAATGAGTCGAAAAAGTCTTTGCCTTCCTTGTCTTTTAGTTTGTCGTATAATCTATTTACTTCGTTTATTTTAGCAATGCTCATCACAGCAGATGCTACCGGGTTCTTGAGAAACCCAAGTTTACTTAAGCCGGAAGCTTTGATCAGATCGTTTTTCGAAATTAAACTCATGTGTGTTTAGTCGCAATTAATATTATTGTGTTACCATTTGAAGCGTATTCTTAGAAATTTGTTCTAACAATACATTCTTTTCATGGTAAAATTTATCAATGTGATCCATCTTCGCATTTCTTACTGTGAATAAAGATACATTTTTAATTGCTTCGGTTTTAAAAATTTTTTGAAGCTCTTCGTTGAGCTCATCAATATGATTAAACTTATCCTCAAGGCACAGTGCCAGGGAGATCGCAGAATTCTGCATCAGGGAAACTTTGATCTTATATTTAGATAAAAATCCGAAAATTAAGCTCATATGATCTTCTGCAATAAAAGAGAAGTCTCTTGTTGAGATTTTCAAAAGATCCTGATTTTCTTTTAAAATATAAGATTCTTCCTGTTGGTTTTTGTCGGAAGCACCTACTTTTGTTCCTTCTTTAGTAGGATCCACGAAAGATTTTACATAAAAAGGAATATTTTTTTGTTGTAGCGGCTGCAATGTTTTCGGGTGAATCACACTAGCTCCGTAATACGCCATTTCAATCGCTTCTTCATAAGAAATATTGGAAAGAAGAGATACGTCATTGAACTTTCTTGGATCTCCGGTCATTACTCCAGGTACATCTTTCCAGATTGTCATTGCTTCAGCATTTAAGCAGTAAGCAAAAATAGCAGCAGAGTAGTCAGAACCCTCTCTTCCTAACGTTACCGTAAAATTATTGTCGTCAGAACCTATGAATCCCTGAGTTACGTAGCAGATTTCAGGATTAAGATTGGAGATGAATTCTTCCGTTCTTGCCCAGTCTACAGCACCTTCTCTGTATGAATTATCTGTTTTTACATAATCTCTTGCATCCAGCCATTGATTGGTAAATTGAATTTCATTCAGGTATTCACTCAAAATTTTAGTAGAAATCATTTCTCCGCAGCTTACCACCTGATCATAAACAAAGTTGTAGTTGGGAGACTTATTTCTTCTTAAAAAAGAATCAATATCATCAAAGAATAGATTGATTTCAGAAAAAACTGCATGATTTTCAGGAAAAAGTCCTTCCGCAATCTCAATGTGTTTTCGTTTTATCTTTTCAATCTCAGTTTGATAGTTATCCTTTTTGAAATAAAGTTCTACAACTTTTTCCAACTCATTCGTCGTCTTGCCCATTGCTGAAATTACCAGCAAGCATTTGGCAAATCCCTGGCTTTTTAGAACCATAGACACGTTTTTCACACTTTCAGCATCTTTTACTGATGCTCCTCCAAACTTGAAAATTTTCATTAAATTGTTAAAAATAAAATTGTTAGATAAAAAATTACATGAGTTTTTTACGGACGTCAAAATTATAAATTTACAACGAGATATGAAATAGCCCAGCGAAGAGATAGAATTAAGATTTCCTTAAAATCAACAAATATTGAAATAATCTGGATTTTTCATCAGTCTGATGTAACAAATTCGGAGACATAATTTTCAATAACAATCTTGTATTATGTTGTTTTTTGATTGTATTGTGTTGAAATACAGTGGTTAATCTCTTTTGTAATTAAATTTTCTTAATGCGATAAATTTTCCGAAATTTGGGCAAAACGTAAAAAGAAAAATATGTCAAATCAACCATTACAGACTTTAGGAGAATTTCTTATAGATAAGCAGGACGATTTTCAGTATTCTACAGGTGAATTTTCTCGTCTTCTAAGTGCAATAAGATTGGCTTCGAAAGTGGTAAACAGAGAAGTAAATAAAGCCGGAATTGTAGATATTACAGGTGCTGCAGGAAACCAAAATGTGCAAGGTGAAGAACAGCAGAAATTGGATGTAATCGCTAATGAAATTTTTATTACGGCTTTGTCTCAAAGAGAGGTTGTTTGTGGTATTGCTTCTGAGGAAAATGATGATTTTATCGATATTAAATGTGGTGAAAATGGTCATTTAAGCAAATACGTAGTACTGATCGATCCTTTGGACGGATCTTCCAATATTGATGTCAATGTTTCCGTAGGAACTATTTTCTCAATTTACAGAAGAGTTACTGAACCAGGAACCCCGGTACAGCTGGAAGACTTTTTACAAAAAGGAATCAATCAGATTGCAGCAGGATATGTTATTTATGGTTCTTCTACCATGATTGTGTATACTACCGGAAACGGAGTAAACGGATTTACACTGGATCCTTCTTTAGGGACGTATTATCTTTCTCATCCGAATATGACTTTCCCAAAAACGGGTAAAATCTATTCTATCAACGAAGGAAATTATATCAAATTCCCTCAGGGAGTTAAAAATTATCTTAAATACTGCCAGATGGAAGAAGGAGACCGTCCTTATACATCAAGATATATCGGTTCTCTGGTAGCAGATTTCCACAGAAATATGCTGAAAGGAGGAATTTATATCTATCCTTCTTACTCTCAGGCTCCGAATGGTAAATTAAGACTTTTATACGAATGTAATCCAATGGCATTTCTTGCGGAACAGGCAGGAGGAAAAGCAACAGACGGATTCAGAAGAATTCTTGAAGTAGAACCTACAGAACTTCACCAGAGAATTCCATTCTTCTGTGGAAGTATTGATATGGTGGAAAAAGCTGAAGAATTTATGCGTATCGACAGCGTAAAATAATGGAAGCAAGTTATTCACAATATTTGTTACAATTTAAGCGCCCGAGTGGAACATCTCGCGGCGTTTTGCTTGATAAAGAGACCTATATTCTGACCATTTCTGAAAATGGGAAAAAAGGAATAGGAGAATGTGCCATTTTCAGAGGACTGAGCTTTGATGACAGACCTGATTATGAAAGTAAATTAAAATGGCTTTGTGAAAATATCAATCAGGATTCAGCTTTTTTGAAAGAAGAACTGAAAGAATTTCCGTCAATCTGGTTTGGATATGAACAGGCTGTTCAAAATCTGAAATATGGTGACAGTATTTATTTTCCAAGTGAGTTTACCGAAGGAAAATCTGCCATTACCATCAACGGTCTGATATGGATGGGTGATGCAGGATATATGGAAGAACAGATTCAGGAGAAACTGGAAAAAGGATTCCATTGCATTAAGTTAAAAATTGGAGTTGATTGGAAATCCGAACATATTATTCTCCAGAAATTGAGAGAAAAATTTTCAAAAGATCAGCTTGAGCTTCGTGTAGATGCCAACGGAGGATTCAGTAAAGAGGAAGCGGTTACTGTTTTGCAACAGTTAGCAGATCTTCATATACATTCTATCGAACAGCCTATCAAAGCCGGAAACTGGACAGGTATGGCTGAGTTATGCGCCGAAACACCCACTCCGATTGCTTTGGATGAAGAACTGATCGGAATTATTGATCCTGAAAAAAAGAAACAGCTTTTAGAAGTCATTAAGCCTCAATATATTATTTTAAAACCGGCTTTAGTAGGTGGTTTTTCAGGTTCGGATGAATGGATTTCTCTGGCAGAAAATCAGAATATAGGCTGGTGGATTACGTCAGCGCTGGAAAGCAATATAGGATTGAATGCCATTGCTCAGTATACATTTACCAAAAAAAATCCAATGCCTCAAGGTTTAGGCACTGGAGCTTTATTTGTCAATAATTTTGAATCCGATTTAGAACTCAGAAATGAGCTGCTTTGGTTCAAAAAATAATGATTAAAAGTTAATTAGCATAATGGTGGTGGTGAATCCGGACATGTAGTCTGGCCACAGTAGTCTGGTCCCCATGATCTGCAGCACATAGCCACCGGATTCCAGCTATTACATCCAAGAGGTGGTCTTCCTCCTTTGATCGTTTTTAATTCTCCTCTGTTGATTTTTTTTAGATTTTTCATATTATTAATTTTATTTGATTGTCAAGTAAATGTCGAAAACTTTTTTCAATTATACAACATGCGGGGAATTATTTTTATAATATTTAACTTAGTTGTGAAAATTTTATATTATGATGTAAAATGATGGGAACAGTTTTCTGATGAGATAGTGGTATCACATTAGCTGCAATCATTCAATTACTTTTTTTGAAGCTATATACTTATAAGCTTTTTCCATTTTCACCTGTATAAGAGATTACTTTGGCTCCTAAATAATCGCAATCATATTATTGATTACTCTCTCTTTTTTTAATGTCCAGAACAGTGATTACTAATTCCTATTGTGCCTTATATTAAAAAAATATTAGAGACATATTAAAATTCGCTTAGAATTGGATTAGAATTTTGCAACAAAGTTGCATTTTAATAAGAAGCAATTTAAATTTACTGGACAAATTAAAAAAAATATTAAAAAATGAACAACAAAGTCAAGATTAGAAATACTCTTAAAACAATTAGCGCAGGATTTCTCATTGCATTTTATGTCTCGTCTTGTACGGAAAATGACAACATCGATGACACAAAACCAATTTCAGCATCAGAGGATATTGGAGCAGGATTAAAAAGTTCTAAAATTAGTGAAGCAGATTTGTTAAAAGCCGGCTGGACAGTTGTTAAAGATATTAAATCTTCTTTTTCGGCAAATAATGAAGATGCTTACTCTAAGAATGCAACAACTTCTGAAGAGCAAAAGTTTAAATTAACTGCTCAACACCTAAGTCAATTAGGTTACGATGTAAATAACCCTAAAGCCATTTTAGAAAAATTCATTTTTAGGGATATACGTCCGGATGGAGTTAATTTTAATTCGGAACTTAAGGTGGGTGATGTTTCTAACCAGGAAACGGGGGATGCTCATGTTCTTCTAGGGAAGCCTTCAATAGAGGTTGTAAGTGAAGATTTTCAAATGCCAGATGAAGCGTATGTGACTGAGGTAATAAACAATGGTGATAAGGAGACAACTCTGACCAAAAAATATACATATAAACAAGGATATAAAACCACTTGGCAACGTAAGGTAAATGGATCTCTTAAGGTAGGCGCAAAGCTTTCAATTGGAATTCCTACTGGCTTTTTTAAAGGTGAAGTATCAACGGAAGTAACAGTAGGCGGAGAAACTACTGATGGTACTGAGACGTCAACAGAAAAAACTATCGAAGATGCAATTCCAGTTCCAGTTCCAGCTCACTCAAAAGTGAAGGTTGCTATCATAACGAAAATAACAAAATCAACAGTAAAGTATTCTGTTCCTATGTCAATTATGGGAAGTGCCTGGACAAATTATTATACTAGAGTTGATAATCATTATTTCTGGGGACTCCCTGCCTCTGGAGTAGATAATAGTGGGTTTAGTAATTATGGTTTAACACATGGGAATTTAACATCTGAATCTGGCGAAGCTGCATCTATCGCTAGTGTAGAGACTAAAATTATCATTAGCAAAGCTGAACCATTATAATAAAAAATATAATTTTAAAAAAAAGATTTTCATTGCCTTTAAATTTTTAAAATTAGAATCTTTTACGGTTATAGTTGAATAGCAATGTTAATTTACTCAAAGCTTCTAAAGAAAAGCCATAAAAAGAGGTTAAACATTAAATATTAAAGAATAGGCCCGATACGAAATCGGGCCTTATTTTCTTCCTATTATGAAGTAATCTGAAGTTTTGTTTTATTTATCATGATTCAGGTTTAAGTATTGGGTAACTTATGTCTCTTTGAATCAAATAAATGTAGGTTTTCTAAAGCTTCTTGAGTAATTAATTGAGATTATTCAACATATTTGTTAGACGATTACAAGTTATATATATGCTGTTATCATAAAATAGTAAAAAGATGAGACACTCGCATTGTAATGAGAATACAAGTTTAGGATACTTATCAAAAATAAATCAAATATTTAAACATGAAAATACATTCCTACATCAGATCTGTAGGAATAGTAATTATAATCGCTTTGTTTAAAGAGGAAAGTAGTTGTTGGGTCGGATAGTTTTTTGTTTAAGGTTATTGACTCAGTTAAATCACATCTTTTACGAAGATGGCCTTCTTTATATAGTTTAAAATATAAGAAAACCTTTTTTTAATCTGTTCCATAATAAAAAATTGTAATTCCCTATAGATTGAATTGGCAATCTTTATGCCATACTATAAAAGTGAATTAATTTTAACGTATAGTTCATTTTTTAAGGATTATTTTAATTATTTGTTAAGAAATAATTGTGAAAATATTTTCGTTATCTTTTGATCTGTTGGAGATTAGGTTTCTGTCTATTCCGTTCAGATTCTGGAAGATATCATTTTGTACCTGCGAGCTGGAAAGGTATCCCCAATGATTCCCCACTTCATATTTAAGGCTGTTAAGCAGATCATCTTTTACAAAGGTACAGTCGATAATGGAGACAATATCTTTGAATTGGTCAATATTACTTGGCCCATTTTTACCAAGTCTTGGGGTGAGGATATTTTTCGTAAACTGAGAAGCTCCCAGAATGAGATCCTGCCTGTTCAGATAAATGGAAATTCGGTTGGCTAATAATGGCAGTTTATTGTATGAATCTTCAGAATCTTCAAATACTTTATAACTTACATCTGCATTCAATAATAAAACCTGGTCAATAACTCGCAGTATATTCTCTCTTTTAAGGCTGTAAAGCATGCTTTGAAGCACTCTGTTTCCCAAAGAATGAGCCATGATATGAATTCTTTGGTTGCAGGGTTTAAGATCCCGGTTGGAAAAAATATCTTTTAAAAATTGGGTATAGAAATAAAACATTCTCATCAGAGATGCCCCGGAATTAATGCTGGAAGCCTTATCATCAAAATAACTTAAAGGAATCATACTTCCTGAGGCTGGCCAGCTTACGAACAAAATATGTTCTACAGGGGATGCCGGATTGTCAATGAATATTTTCTTAAGATCAAGAATAGCCTTTAATTCATCATCGAAATCATACAGATATCCATGGATAAATATCAGTACATCACTTCTGTCTTTAGTGGAAGACATATTTTTGTACAGTTCGTAAAACATTCTTTGGGTTCCGCCAAGATTATTAGCTGTAAGAGAGAATTTTTTGATTCCTTTTTCGCTCAGCAAAACATCTAAAACATCTTCATAACCCTGTTTTTCAGGTTCGGAGAAAAGCTTGTAATTTAAAATATTCCTGTTGGTGTAATCTTTCTTTTTTTTAGCCTGTGCAGTAGGTTCCTGATAATTGTCAAAATCACATTTGGCAATTCTGAAATTAGGAATTGAGTATTCATCATTGGAAAAAGAGTCTACTTTTTCACCTTTATGACGAATGATTTTCCGGTTGCTTAAGATATAAACGCCCATGATGGTAAATAGTTACAATGGTTTTAGCTTTCTCTAAATTAGTGAAAATTCCTGAAATACAAAGGATAAGGCTTTTAAATTATCACTTTTACAAACGCTTATTTTTCCGTAACTTTGTGAAACTTTTTTTGCTAAAAAATAAAAGCTACTTTAATGGAAGAAGAAAAAAAATCACTCAATTTTATTGAGCAAATTATTGAAGATGATCTGGCAAACGGTCTGAATAGAGATCAGATCCGTTTCCGTTTTCCACCTGAACCGAATGGTTACCTGCATGTAGGGCACACAAAAGCCATCTGCATCAACTTCGGTCTTGGTGAAAAATACAACGCTCCCGTAAACCTTCGTTTCGACGATACGAACCCTGAAAAAGAAGAACAGGAATTCGTAGATTCTATCATGAAAGACGTTGAATGGTTAGGTTTCAAATGGGATAAAGTCTTGTACGCATCCGATTACTTCCAGCAGCTTTACGATTGGGCAGTTCAGTTAATTAAAGAAGGAAAAGCTTATGTAGATGAGCAGCCATCTGAAGTAATTACTGAACAAAGAAAGAATCCTGCAGAACCGGGAATTGAATCTCCATACAGAAACCGTCCTGTTGAAGAGTCGTTAGATTTATTCGAAAGGATGAAAAACGGAGAATTTGAAAGTGGTTCAATGTCTCTTCGTGCAAAAATCGACATGGTTTCACCAAATATGAATATGCGAGACCCTGTTATGTACAGAATTTTGAATAAACCTCATCACAGAACAGGTACAGCGTGGAAAATTTATCCAATGTACGACTGGGCTCATGGTGAATCTGATTATATTGAGCAAATTTCGCACTCGCTTTGTTCTTTGGAGTTTGAAAACCACAGACCTTTGTACAACTGGTATTTGGATCAGGTTTACGAAGATGGAAAGGTAAAAAACAAGCAGAGAGAATTTGCCAGAATGAATGTTTCCTATATGATTACTTCCAAAAGAAAGCTTCAGAGATTGGTAGCCGAAGGGGTAGTAACCGGATGGGATGACCCTAGAATGCCTACCATTTCTGGGATGAGAAGAAAAGGATATACTCCAACTTCTATCAGAAACTTTATTGATAAAGTAGGGGTAGCAAAAAGAGAAAACCTTATCGAAATCCAATTGCTTGACTTCTGTGTACGTGAAGACCTGAACAAGGTAGCTAAGCGTGTAATGGCAGTGGTAGATCCTGTAAAATTGGTAATTGAAAACTATCCAGAAGACAAAGAAGAATGGTTAGAGACTGAAAACAATCCTGAGCAGGAAAATGCAGGAACAAGAGAAGTACCATTCTCAAGAGAACTGTATATTGAACGTGAAGACTTCAAAGAGGAAGCTAACAATAAATTCTTCAGACTTAAATTAGGTGGTGAAGTCCGTTTAAAATCTGCTTACATCATCAAAGCTGAAAGAGTAGAGAAGGACGAAAACGGTGAGATTACAACCATCTACGCTACATATGATGAGAAGAGTAGATCAGGAAGCGGAACAGAAGAAAGTTTAAGAAAGGTAAAAGGGACTTTACACTGGGTATCTGCAAAACATGCTCTTCCTGTAGAAGTGAGAACTTACAATCATTTGTTTACAGTAGAGCAGCCTGATGCAGAAAAAGATGTAGACTTCTTAAACTTCATCAACCCTGAGTCTATAGCAATTGTAAAAGGATTTGCTGAGCCAAGCCTGAAGGATGTAGCTGTTGGAGAGCCATTACAGTTCCAGAGAATTGGGTACTTTACAAAAGATCAGGATTCTACAGACGATGCATTGGTATTTAACCGTACAGTAACGTTAAAAGATTCTTTTAAACCTGAATAATTTTTCGGGAATATATAATACGTAAAGCAGGACTTCATTTGGAGTCCTGCTTTTTATTTTAATAGTTTAAAATCTGAAGTTTATAATTCTATTTCAAAAAGTCTTTGTCAAGGTATGCAGGATTGGGATATTTATAAAATCCTTCACCCGTCAGTACTCCCAGTTTTCCTTTATCAATATAATCTTCTTTTAATTTTTGAACAGCTTTGATCTTTAATGGATCCTCAGTTTCTTCAGCTTCCATTTTATTAATATTGTAAGCTGTTGTAATTCCTACAACATCAAGAATACCAAATGGTCCTACAGGTGCACCTGTGGCTACCATCCATGTCTTGTCAATTGTTTCAATATCTGATACTTCATCAATCCAAAGATTGACTGCCGCCCCAAGCAATGGAACCAATAAGGAGTTGACAATATACCCCGGCTGTTCTTTATGGATAGGGAATGCTACCATTCCGATTGCTTTCGCAAATTTGATTACAGAATCAAATACTTCCTGAGAAGTTCCAGGATGGCGCATTACCTCTCCGGTATTGTGCTTCCAGATTTCATTAGCGAAATGGAGCGCCACAAATTTTTCCGGTCTTCCCGTGTCTTCAGCAAACTGACTTGGAAGAAGGGTAGAAGAGTTTGTTGCAAATACTGTTTTTTCAGGAGCTACCTGAGCCAGCTTATGATAGAATTCTATTTTAATGGCTGGATCTTCAGGAACAGCTTCTATCAGAAGATCGGCATCTTTCACTGCTTCGGCAAGGTCAGATGAATAGCTGATATTTTTAAATGTGACATCAAGTTGTGCCTGTGTTGCATTCAAATCCTTTTGGTAAGCTTCACTTAAAGCGGTGAATTTACCTTTGGCTTTTTCCAATACTTCATCATTGATATCATATACAGTTACGTTGAAACCGTGATAGGCAGTCTGGAAGGCGATCTGGTATCCTAACACGCCACTTCCTGCTATCGTAATATTTTTAAAATCCATGAGATTGATTTTTAGTCTTTTACTCCTTTTACCCATTCCTGAAATCTGCTCAAGAAAGATTCATGCTCTTCTTTTTCTTCAGGGCGGTTGACCAGAATGTGCTCAAAATAAGTTCCTTTTAATATTTTTCTTAAAATTCCTTCTCCTAAGAAAGGTTTGTAGTCATTAAGAGCTTGAGTAGCTTTTAATAAATGTCTGATATCATATTGCAGCGGATTGATGTCCGGAACCTGTTTGTTAAGGTTCAGAAGATTGTAAACGGCAATTCTTGCTGTTCTCACAGAGCTTTCCATCGTGAATACAACGTCATTATTGGTTTCTACAAACTGCCCAACAAGACCTAGGTTGGTACATCCCTCGGGAACTACTCTTGGACGGTCTCCCATTGCTCTCGGCATAAACATAGACGTAATATAAGGCATGAATGCTGTACGTACAATGGTATTTTCTACAACGTTATCCAGCTGATCTGTCATTCCTAAATGGTAACATAATTCGGCAAGAATCTCATTTCCGGTACATTGAGGCATTGGTTTTTTAATGTAATTACCTTCTTTATCCATCAACAAGGCGTATACCCATACTACAAGGATATCATCCGGCTGAGTAGGGAAGTGCGGCTGTCTGTTGCAGGTAAAGCTCATCACCCAATTAGAGTCTGTAATGGTAATAATACCTCCTGTAGCTGTTCTTCCGGAATAAGGATCATTTACACACAGTTCTTTCAGTTTTTCTGTGAAAGCGGAAGGGCGGCAGGTTAATGTAGCAGATTCCCATGAAGATTTTTCAATGTGGCTACAGAACTTTTCCGGTTTCCCGAATACTTCAGATTTTGCTGCCAGATTTTTCCATAGTTTCCAACCTGCACTTTGTCCGGCACTGCTGTTGTCAATCGTAACTTCAGGAACAGAATTATTGTCTCCATAGAAAGTACTTTCGGTCATTGATCCGGTAGTTACAATAACGTAATCATCCTTACCGATCGGTATTCTTACTTCCTCTCCGTTTTGTTCTGTAATGATTCCTTCTACTGTTTTTCCTTCCGTATTGATATGGATGTCAAGATCTTTTACCAATGTATTGAACTGGATCTGTACTCCTTTTTCTACCAGGAAGTTTTTTAATGGAGTTACATACGTGTCGTACTGATTGTATTTTGGGAATACGAGGCATGAGAAGTCTTTCATTCCGTCAATAGCATGGAGGAATCTGTGCATATACAGTTTCAGTTCCAGCAAGCTGTGCCAGTTTTCGAAGGCAAACATAGAACGCCAAAAGAACCAGAAATTACTGTTGAGGAAAGACTGAGAAAAATAATCTTCAATCGTTAAATCATCAAGCTCTTCTTTTTTCTTTAACAGCAGTTTTACAATTGCCAGCTGATCTTTTTTCTCAAGTCCGAATTTACTGAAATCCTGGATCTGTCCCTGATTATGGATCAGTCTTGCTTTAGAATAATTCGGGTCATTGTCATTGATGAGTCGGTATTCATCCAATACACTGTATGGTGCAGGCAGTTCCAAAGCAGGAATATCCTGGAACATATCCCATAAATTCTCATAGGTCATATCCATTTCCCTTCCTCCACGGATAATATAACCGTCTTTTGCATTACCGGCTCCATCAAGAGATCCGCCTTCAACATTCAGCTGGTCAAGGAAAATAATATTTTTGCCGGGAGCACGGCCATCACGGATGAAATAATAAGCGGCAGACATTCCTGCAATTCCGCTTCCTACAATATAGATTTTACTGTTTTCGTAAGATTGTAAAGGAATTCCTTTATTACGTTGATAGTTTCCGATCTGGTCGGAGAAAGGCATTGTTTTTTCAGGAGTGTTAATCTGAACTTCTTTACTTGAATCCGGTTCGTGGTTCACGTTTCCGAACTGGTCAGAGGCATTTAAAAATTTGTCGAATTTTGAATTGATCGTACTCATCTTGTATTGTTTTTAATTAACAATATAAAGGTACCTCTATTCACAAAGCGATATATATCCCCAAGTTCAGAATTATTATCCCCAAATTCTCATGACTGAATATTTTCTTTCATTCTGTATTCTGAAGGAGAAAGCGCAGTATGTTTTTTGAAAAAACGGCCAAATGCTGAGGCGGAATTAAACTGAAGTTCAAAAGCAATTTCCGAAATGGTGAGATCAGGATTTCCAAGCATGACATAAGCTTCTTTTAATAGAGCTTCGTCAATGACCTCATGAGGTGTTTTTCCGCTTGCTTTTTTAATGATTTCGATGAGATATTTATTGGAAACATGGAGCTGATCTGCATAAAACTGAACCGTTCGCTCCCGGGTAATATTTTCTCTGATCAGTTTACTGAATTTCAGATAAAGATCTTTTTTTCCTTCTTCTTTTACCGGATTTGTAGAATTTTGCTGTTCTATAATTTCAGCGGTTTCCAGCAACAAATGAAAAATAATGGTTCGGATAATTTCTTCTGTAAATTTTCCCTGCTTTTTGGATTTTTTATCAAGATCATCCAAAAGATTTTGCAGCACCGAAGAATTTTTTGCTGATGTTTTTACAATGCTGTAAGAACCCTTAGAGAAAATATTTATTTTCTCGATGATAAACGGATTGGAAATATTTTTAATCAGAAAATTTTTGTCAAAGAACAGCAGTTTCATTGTAAAATCATCACTGGTCTTTACAAACTTCACAATAGTAGAAGGGGCAGCCATCAAAAAACTGTGAGCATCCACTTTATATTTCTGGCGGTCTATCTCAATATTGATTTCTCCTGAAGTACAAATGCAAAGTGCATAATAATCCATTCTGAAAGGAGCCTTAGGAAATTTAAAAATGGGTTTTCCGGAAGAAATATAGTAGGATTGCCGACAGTCAATACTGTAAAAGGATAGCGTATCATGTAAATTTTCGTAGGTTACCATTCTTACGTACTGGTTAAATTTTTATTGTGTTTGACTGTGTTTTTAGTCCGAAAACCCTTGTTGTTACTGCAATTTACGATTTTTATAAAAGTCTTTAGGTTTTAAATAGTAAAAAAAATATTTTTTTTAGGATACAGTTGATCGTCTGTTTTAATGGATGTTATTGATAAAAAAGGGTTTTAAATAAAGGCTTTTGGGTTATTTTTATCTAATTTTGCACTTTCAAATTCCCCCAAAATAGTATTGTGAGATTAATTAACGTATATACGAGTTCTTTCAAAGGACTCTCGCAGGAGAGTTGGATGCTGGCGTTGGTAATGCTCATCAACAGGGCTGGTTCTATGGTACTTCCGTTTCTGGGAGTTTATATGACAAATCATTTACACTTCAGTATTGAAAATTCAGGAATTGTACTGAGCTTTTTTGGAATAGGCTCGGTTTTTGGATCATGGCTGGGAGGCATGATCACTGATAAAATAGGGGAGTACAGGGTACAGAGCCTGAGCTTACTTCTCAGTGTTCCTTTATTCTGTCTGATTCCGCTTTTTACAACGGAAGCAGGTTTGGCCGGGATTATTTTAGCCCAAAGTATTGTAAGTGAAACTTTCCGTCCGGCCAACTCAGTAGCCATTACCAAATATGCAAAACCTGAAAATATTACGCGTGCCTTTTCATTGAACCGTATGGCCGTAAATCTTGGATTTTCTATCGGTCCGGCATTAGGAGGTATTTTATCTGCGATTTCTTATGAGTTTCTGTTTTTCAGCAATGCACTGGCTGCTTTGCTGGCAGGGCTGATGTATATCTGGTTTTTTAAGGATCGAGCAAGAGTAGCGAAAGAGAAAGCTAAAACAGTAAAAGAAGCGGTTGTAGTTAAGAAAGAAAGTTCTCCTTACCGCGATGGTAAGTTTTTAATTTATTGCGCATTCTGTATGCTGTTTGCGATATGTTTCTTCCAGTTATTCAGTACTCTGACGATATTTTATAAGGATACTGCACATCTGAGTCAGCAAAATATCGGATATATTCTGGGGTACAGTGGATTTCTGATTGTATTACTGGAAATGGGACTGGTACAGGTAGCTGAGAAATATTTTACTTTAGCTTTTACAATG
>Ga0157370_10004536_pt1 | contig 15906 bp, 20 predicted proteins | sample C35metaG_FD_113463 | JGI IMG/M metagenome (GOLD analysis project Ga0157370, IMG submission 113463) | Corn rhizosphere microbial communities from Kellogg Biological Station, Michigan, USA - C3-5 metaG | ecosystem: Host-associated > Plants > Roots > Rhizosphere > Soil | place: USA: Michigan...
CGATATTATTTTGATATTTTTCGATTTCCGAATTTTTATTTTTTAACAACTCTTCTTTCGTTTCCTGAGAGACAATTAAAGCTTTGATTTCTGTTTCCCTGTTTTTCTGTTCGTTAACGTAAGACTCTTTGAGGTTTTTCTGTTTTTCTACCATTTCCTTCTCCTCATTTTGAAACTTTGAATAGACAGCGTCAAGACAAATTGATAGGGTAGAATGATTTCCACTGGTTCTGGAACTGTCTCTGTATCCGGATTCGTGATAGGTTCTTTTTCTGCTTTCTTCCGCAGACTCTCCATTTGGATCGATTTCCGTTTTTGGTATAATCTCTTCTTTCGCAGTTTCGACTGGAATTGATTTTAATTTAAATAAGTTTTTTATGCTGCTAGTATCCATAGTTTATTCGTTTTTTAATTCCTGTAAGATTTCATTTTTATTTTTCCCAATTTTTACGGCTTCGATTAAATAATCTACAATGGCTTTTACATTTTCTTCCAAAAAACCGAACATCAGAACATATTTTTCCATTGTGGAATATTCGTTTGGAGAAACTTCGCCATCTGCCCCAATCATAACTGTGAGATCATACAGATAGTCAACCTTTTCTTCAATATTTTGAGGGATAACAGTTTTTATATTAATTGGATTTGAAAGAATATCATCTAAATGTTTAGAAGAAATACCTCTTTCTTCTGCGCATTGATACAACATTTTCAGTTCCAGAGTGCTGAAGTCGTCATCACAAATTGCCATCTGATACAGCCTTAAAAAATGAGCTTTAAGGTTTTCGGTCATATGATTATTTTCCATTTTTATTAGTCGTCTTTTGTTTTTTTTGGATTAATGATTCTATCACGCATCGGAGATCTTGTATGGCTTGGGAATTCTGAAGTTTCTTCGGTAATTTCATCGTCTTTTTTTTGTTCCGGCTTATCAATGAAATTGATTAATAGAAATAAAATCCCGGTTATTACATCAATCGGAATCCATAAACTCTTCCGGTATAAATAAATAGGAAAAACAGGATTGAATAAGATGAGGATAACAAGAAAAATGATACTGAAATAATATTGTTTGGAAATCAGAACATTATATAAAACTATTAAAGCGCCAATAGAAATAAGAATCCTTAGGAAAGTATAATATTCAATAGGAAGCCGGAAGATACCAACGAAACAGCATATTGCACAGAAGGTGAGGAGTGGTTTCATTATCGTTTAGTTTTAAAATCCTGTCTTGATATTGTATTTATAATTAAAACTATCTTCTGACATAAAAATGAATACAAAAAAATCAACAAATGCAATGATGGCAGGAATAAAAGTCCAGCAAAAAAGAAGATAGAATAAGCCTAATTTATTTTGGCCTAAATAAAATCTGTGAATGCCCAATCCTCCTAAGAAAAATGTGAGCATAATTGTGGTAAATTTTGATTTCATAATTATTAAACTCTTGATAATATTTCGTTCTTTTTATTTTCAAATTCTTCCGGAGAGATAATTCCGTTTTCCACTAGACCTTTAAGTTTTTGTAGGACAGCAAAAGGATCTTCTGTTTCTATCATTTGAGGTTGTTGTGGATATTGTACAGGCTGAGTTATAATTGGAGTTGCATTGTTTACGGTGACACCTCCGGCGGAAGCTCTTCTCACTTCAAGATCTTTTTCCCTGCGGACTCCTCTCATCTGTTCCTCTATTTCCTGCGCATATTGGTAGAGTCTTCTGGCTTGTGCTTTTGGAAGATAATCCATCATATTGGTGAAGTTTCTGGTCGTTCTCATCATAAAAGTGGAACCTAGGATGCCTTCTTTAATGTGACAATCTGCAACATCTACCCAGTTGTAATCCTGAAAATCCATTGAGAAGCCAAATGTTTTTGGCCTGCAAAAAATAATTCTTCTATTTGTCAGTGCAATACAATCAGGAGATAGATTTAGAGCTGGTTTCTTCTGAACAGCTATGTATTCTACAAACTCCTGTGAGGTAAGAAGGCTGTTGATCTTTTCTAAGAGTTTTTCAACAGATCTTGGATCCTGTTCTTCGTTCAAAAATTTCTTTAAATTCATGGTATTTATTTTTAATTATCTTACATATTGTTTATAAACAAAACCCTCAGTTCCTGTATTTACAACTTTTACTTTGAGCCATTCTTCTCCCTGTTCCAGCTGGATTAGTTTTTCACCTTTCTTTAATTTTTCAATGACTGGGAAATTGAAACCGGGATTTTTATAAATATTTACAAGATCTCTGTCAGCAAAAAATACAATTACATTCTTATTACTATAAACAGGATCATTGTTTTGAGTCTTTTTCTTTAAACCTGACAATTCAGTATTTGATCTTTTATAGGGAGAATTTTTATTTTGTATGTGTTTTTTAGACTTTGAACTTTTGTTATCGGGGCTGGAAGAATAAAAATTTCTTCCCGATGAATTTCCACTACAAACACCACAAGTTCCACCAGAACTGCAATGTCCACACCTTGAACAATTGGAACAAGCAGAGCAATACGCAGAGCCAGTGCATTTTCCGTTATGGCCATTATTTTCTGGCTTTGAAAAGGAGAAAAGAGAAAATATCAGCAATCCTATTGCAAAAATTGAAATAATAATCGTTTTCATTTAACTATAGTTTTCAATGGTTTGATGTAGTTCGTTTCTGTGGTTATAGATGTCATCAAGAGAATTAAGAATGATTTTCTCTCCGGAATCTTTTCCGTTGTGGAACAATTCAATCAGATTTCTGGTAGCTCCGAAATGAAATCTGCAAATTGGTTTCCTGTTGTTATCATCCAGCAGAATTCCAAAATAGGATTGTGTGTCTCTGTAAGCAATTCTTCCTGTTGTGATTTTTTCTCTCAGGATGGCTTTCACAACTTGAAAAGCTTCTAACTCTTCTTCTGTTGTAACCACTTTGGAAGCGTCGGTGTTTTCGTCAATATTAACTGTAGAAACTGGTGTTTTATCTACCTCAATATTATCATTGATGACCAAAGCAGATTTCAGTCTGGAACTTATGGATTCTGATATAGAAAGGCTAAGCGCTCTTTTGGTGTATTCTTTAAAGGCAATCATTCTGCTGGCAGTCAGCGGTCTTTCAAAAAACCGGTTCACAAGAAGTTTTACGATTTCGTCCGATGGATTTTCTATCTCTTTTTCGAATTCTTTTCTGATGGCTTTGATATATTTCAGAGCTTCGGCTGAGTCTAAAATCGATTCCAGATTATAACCTGATTTGGTAAAACTTTCCAGAACTTTGATAGAATTATCTTTAATATCATCAAGGTTTAAAGTGAAGAAAGGCTTCTCATCCATTATATTCGGCTTTTCCAGATCTGTGTAGAAGTTGTAAACAATTCCGTTTGTCAGAACTCCGAATCTTGCTTTAGAAACGTGATAATAACGGTGAAGCTGAGAATTATGTGCATCTGCGTTTTCCCGCCAGCTTTTGCATTCGATTATTAATATTGGTTCATTATCTTTTTTGATGACAAAGTCTACTTTTTCACCTTTTTTAGTCCCGATATCAGCAATAAACTCCGGAATTACCTCCGTTGGATTGAAAATATCATATCCCAAAATTTGAATAAATGGCATTACGAAAGCCGTTTTTGTAGCTTCTTCTGTCTGTATCTGCTCTCTTAGTCCATTGACTCTTTGATGCAGTTGTTCCAGTTTTAATTTCAGATCCATGATTATCAATTATATTGTTTCGTCAATGGTTTCTGCTTGTGGTGCATTTTCTTTTACTGAAGCAATTCCGTTTTCCATTCCTTGTTTAGTAAGATATAACTGACTCTTGCCAATTATTTCTCCGTTTCCAGCTTTCAGAACAAAATAATATTTATCGTTTACGGCAGTTCTTCTTTCAAATCTGGAATCGGTTTGAGAATTAGTTCGCACGGATTCTATTCCGTTTTTGCATCCGGTTTTTGTTGTGTAACCTTCGCTCGTGAGGATTATTTCTCCGTTTCCGGCTTTCAGATTGAATTGATATTCTCCGTCTCTTCTTTTTGTGATAATGAATTTTCCCATTGTTTTAATTTTTACAACCATTTTTATCACAAGTTATCGCAGCATTGGTATTGATCCAATGACTTGGATTAGCATTCGTGTCGGTTCCACAACCTCTGGTTCCGCCTTTTTCTCCTTTGTGAGTAATTTCTGTTGGAGTGTGTTTTACTGCCATAATGTTATATTTTTATTTGTTTAACATTTCAAAATTACTCTCGCTACGAATGGTTTTTTTACGGAAATCCGTAAAAACAAAAAACTTTCAAAATATTTTGAAAGTTTTTTAATAATAATCGATTATAATAGCAGATCTATATAATCCCGAAATCTTTACAAAAAGCAATTAGCTGTTCATTGCTGTTAATTCCTAAAGATTCTTTGATTTCTTTTAATCTTTTTTCTACAGCACTCATACTGGATGGTTTGATGTTATTCTCTTTCAAATAATCCGGAATGTGTTTGAGAAGGATTCCTTTTGCTAAAAGTGAGACTAGGAGTGTGTCATATTCCGAGAATTCGAAAGCGCTTTTTTCTTTCCCTTTAAGATCATAAGAAATGTATTTTTCATTATTATAAACAGCTTTTATAGCTTTCTTCAGATCTTTCACGTCTTCTCTGGCTTTTCTTACATAACCATTAATATGTTGTTTTTCGAAGAGATCGTCCGTAATGCTTTGTTTTTTATTTACAGAAAAGACAATTACTTTCAGGTCAGGTTGTAATTTTTTTGCGGCATTTATAAGTTGCTGACCATTTTTTATAATTTGCTCCCGATGGTCTTCTTCAAAAGAAAGATCGGTAATCAGCAACTCAAAAGGATCATTCTCCCGGATGCTCATTTTGATCCTGCTGATTGCATCATCGCAATAGCTTACATATTTGGGATTAAGAATTTTCAGATCTTCTAATGCCTTCTGGACGGAGATATTAGAACTTTCGAAATCTTCTGCGATAAGAACTTTTGTGAACATATGTATTTTTTTTATATTGGAAATGAAATGTTGATTTTCAGTAAATTATTTGTTTCTGTGTCAAAATTAATTTTTCCATTTATAGAATTAATACGGTTTTCCATATTCTGCAGACCATTTTTTGGTGACTGATTTTTCATTCCGATGCCATTGTCTGTGTATGAGATATTTATGTCATTATTTTCTTTTGTGAATTTCAAAAAAACGATGTTTGCCTGACTGTGTTTTTTCATATTTGTCATCAGTTCCTGAAGGACTAAATAGATCTCGGTTTTGTTTTGAAAACTAATACCTTCCCATAAATTCTCATTATTTCCATTATAGATAATTTTCACATTATCAGAAGAATATGAGTCTAGCATGTCATGCAGCTGTTCAAAGAAATTCTGATTTTCATTGATGTCTTTATTGTCATAAGAAATGTCTCTGGATATTTCATAAACATTTTCCAAACCAAAAAGTATAGAATTTTTGTCAATATTTTCGGTATTCTCCACTTGCGACATAATTTGATAAATCCTGTTTGCTACCTTATCGTGTACTTTTTTAGAATATTTCAGTTCTGTATTTTTTACTTCAAATAATTTTTCTTGCTGAAGTCTTTTTTGTCTTCTCCGGTAATAAAAGTATCCAAAGATCAGAGAAATAATTAAAGCGATAACAATGATATTTCGCACTATGATTTTACTTTGCTTTTCTGTACTTTCTGCTTTTGCTTTTAGAAAATCCGCTTTGTTTTTTTCAGTTTCATAACGAATAAGTGCGAATTGATTCTTGGCTTTATTTCTTGCAGTTTGCAGACTGTCATTAAGTTTTTGATAGACTTTGAAATATTGTTTGGAATTTTCAGGATTCTCCAGAGAGATTAATTTTTGCAAAGCTTCAATCTGATCATCAGGGCTTTCTATTTCTTTTGAAATGTCATACATTTTCTTTGCGTAGTGTAATGCAGAATCAGATTGATTTTCAGTATAATAATCTGAAAGGTGTGCGTAGGTGGAATTGAGTCCCCAATTATCTTTTTCCTTAAGTCTTATATTTAAAGCCTTTTGAAATTCCGGAATTGGATTATAGTTTCGGTTTTGAAGCCATTTTGTGAAGGCAAGATTATCTACAATTCTTGAATAAGAAGAGCTCTGATCTGCTGTGGTTTTTTCTGAAAGTGAATCTAAAATTCTTATTGCTGTATTATAATTTTTAATTCGTCTGTGGTTATTAGCCAAATTATTTTGATAGATGTTCTTATTTTTAAGATCATTAGCAAATTTTAATGCCAGCTGATTAAATTTGATAGCTTTTCTATAATCTTCCAATTTGCTGGCGGTGATGCCTAAAGTATTATAATTAATAGATAAATATGTGTTTTGTAAACTGTCTTTTGTGTTAAAATAGTGTAATGCTGACAACGCTGTTTCCTGGCTTCCAAAATAATCCCCTTTTGTTTCCTGAATAATGGCAAGATTTACAAGGCTTTTTGCAATTCCAAAACTATCTTTCTGTTGCAAGAAAAAATCTTTGGCTTTGTAGAAATACAAAAAAGAACTGTCAATGTTACCTTTTTCTCTGTATTCAAAAGCTTTGTCATAAAAAGGATTAGTAATCTCTTTTTCTTTAAGTGTTTTATCCGAGCAAGAATAAATGAATATGATTAGTATAAATGGAAAAATCTTCAAGTCCTTAGTTTTCACCGAATTTAAATAAAATTAGCGAAAGAAAACTCTTTCGCTAATTAAATTACGCACAAATCTATATTGTATTAACCGCCGATGATTTTTGGAGGAATAGGATGCCCGTCTTCCCCGCCTGTTGGTGGTGCAGGATTTGGATTCGCAATTGATGGTGTAGAGCCATCACCGCCACAGTTAGAAGTATTAGAACTTGAAGGATTTGAAAATAATCCTAATAATATTAAAAGTAATTGAGTCATTGTCTTAAAAATTTAAAAATTGGCATTCGTGTTCTTCCCCGCGAAACAGATCACGAGCAGGTTTACACAGTTGTTGAAAAAAGAAGCGCTTCTTAAATTTTTGGGAAGTCAACCTTCAAAAACGGAAGAGAAACATCTGCTTCCCAAGCCAGAGATTTACCTCCGTTTTATCTGGTTGTTTTTTGAGATCAGTTTTGTAACTTTGTTTTTGTAATGTTTTGTTTATCACTGATTTCTGAGGCAAAGATGCAGCGTAAATGAAGGCGAGTGTTAGAAAGTTTCTGGAAAGTTTCTGGAAAGTTTTTATACGGAAATCCGTAATGTTTTTCATTAAAAACATATTATTTTTCGCCAATAATTTTATTAATATGTCAAAATTTTTACCCGAGAGAAAAAAACTGTTACAAGAAGTCTATGAGAAGGCTTCAGGTGAAGCAACGGAAACATCATTTAATGGGATTCTTTTGCATCTTGAACAAATTTTAAAAGATGAATTTGAACCATTGAGTTACAAATCTTTTGAAAATTATTATAAGGCGATAGTTGAAAATGAAGAAGATTATAATATAAAACGAGCTGTTTTGGATAATCTGAGCAGATATTTAGGATATGATAATTTTAATAGTTACAGTTCTGAGTGGAAAACAATAGAACATACAATTCAGCAGGCTATTTCTAAACTTGTAATTACTATAATTAATAAACCGGTTTTAACAATGCCTGAATTCTTTACTAAACAAAGTAATTTAGGAATAATAGGTATTTTACTTTGCGGAAGTTTATTTGTAGGGAATAAAATTCACAATGGGGAAAAGATTGAAGAAAAACAGTGTATGTATTGGAACGGTAAAGAATATATTCCAGAAGATTGTGATGATACTAAAAATGAATTGATTGCAATTGACCAGAAAAAAGTTGCGAATTTCAAAAGAATAACAAGACCGGATACAATCACTTCAACTAAAAATATTTGGTATTCTAAGCATCAAAATGAAGTGGAGTTTTTTACAGATAATGGAGTGAATCCAGAAAATGGAAGCGATCTGAGACCAGTTACTGATTATATTTTGGCGAAATACGGGAGTGGGGAATGAGTCTAAATAAAAAAACTCCGCCGAAGCAGAGTTTTAATTTTATTTTCAAGGTAGATTTTACATTCTGTTTACCACATTGATTCCCAACATTGATAAAGCTTTCTTGATCGTTTTTCCAACCAAATCGGAAACCTGAAGACGGAATTGTTTCGCATCCGGATCTTCCTGTTTTACGATCGGATTATTCTGATAAAATGAATTATAAGATTTCACCAACTCATAAACGTAATTTGCAACTAAAGCCGGACTTAGAGATTCTGCAGAACGTGCAATAACTTCTTTAAATTCAGCCAAAAGCATAATCACTTCTTTCTCATTTTCGTTAGGAACGTAAGCTCCAAAATTTCCTTTTCCGGAATACTCAGCCTTAGCCAAAAGCGACTGGATTCTCGCATAAGTATATTGAATGAAAGGGCCGGTATTTCCATTAAAATCGATACTTTCCGCAGGATTGAAGAGCATTTTCTTTCTTGGGTCTACTTTCAATATGAAATATTTCAAGGCACCAAGTCCAACCGTTTCGTAAGATTTCACTTTGTCTTCGTCGGAAAGTGTTTCCAATTTTCCCAATTCCTCAGATTTTTCTTTCGCAGTTGTGATCATTTCTTCAACCAATTCATCTGCGTCCACAACTGTTCCTTCACGGGATTTCATTTTCCCTTCCGGCAATTCAACCATTCCGTAAGACATGTGATAAAGCTGATACGCCCATTCATAACCTAATTTTTTCAGGATTTTGAATAAAACCTGGAAGTGATAATCCTGCTCATTTCCAACTGTATAGATTAGTTTCTGAATATTATTTTCTTTGAAACGTTCAACTGCAGTTCCAAGATCTTGGGTCATATAAACCGAAGTTCCGTCCGAACGCAAAAGCAGTTTCTGATCCAAACCTTCATCTGTCAGATCACACCAAACAGGACCATCTTCTTTTTTGTAAAGAATCCCATTGTCAAGACCTTTTTGAATCAAATCTTTTCCAAGAATATAAGTATTGCTTTCATATTGAACCTGATCAAAGTTAACGCCCAATTTAAAGTAAGTTTCATTGAAACCTGCATAAACCCAAGCGTTCATCATTGCCCAAAGTTCACGAACTTCAGGATCATTTTGCTCCCATTTCAAAAGCATTTCCTGAGCTTCGATAATAGATGGCGCTTGCTTTTTCGCAGTTTCCTCATCTATTCCATTAGCAACCATAGCTTTGATCTCGGATTTATATAATTTATCAAATTCTACATAATAATTTCCGACCAATTTATCACCTTTCAAACCAGTAGATTCAGGTGTTTCGCCGTTTCCAAATTTCTCCCACGCCAGCATCGATTTGCAGATGTGAATCCCACGGTCGTTGATGATTTGAGATTTGATGACATTGTAACCGTCAGCTTTCAGGATTTCTGCGACGGAAAAACCTAAAAGATTATTTCTAACGTGTCCAAGATGCAGAGGTTTATTTGTATTTGGCGAAGAATATTCCACCATCACCGTTGCATTTTTCGGCGTTATGTTATCAAAATCATCCTGAAGTTCTGACAATTGATTCGCAAAAACCTCGTCTTTCAGTTTTAGATTAAGAAAACCTTTCACGATGTTGAAGCTTTCAATAAAATCGATTTCGTTTTTGATGGCTTCTCCAAGTTCATTTCCAATCGCATCCGGACTTTTCTTAGCGAGTTTTACCAATGGGAAAATTACGATGGTGAAATCACCTTCGAACTCGGTTTTATTTTTTTGAACATCCAGGTTCACACCTTCCACGTCATAAAGTTTCGGGATGATCTCGGATATTTTTGATTGTATATGTTGTATGATATTCATGTCAGAATTTTGTGTTGCAAATTTAAAAATTTAAAATAGCTTTTTGAAGCAAAGTCGCAAATTATAATCAGTGATATGATTACAATGATACAATTTAATCAAAGATTAATTAAAGGTCAAAGTTTCCAAAGAATCAATAAATTGATGTTATCAAGTTTGATATTATTATTATAAATTTTTCTAATCAACTTGTTGATTCTTTGCCTCCTTAATAATTCTTGATTCTTTAAAAAATCTTTGCGTTATTTTTTTTCTCGCTGATCTGGCAAATCAAGCAGATTTTCAATTCGCCAAATCTGCGAGAATTTTTTATTTATTTAATTAACTATGAATTCTTCATTATTAATTAATAAAGCTTTTCTCTTACTCAATCTCAAAAACCTTATGACTAAAAGAATAGCAGAAATCGTCAATCCAATTCCCAAAGCGATCCACATCCCAAATGCGCCCATTTTCATCGTCACACAAAGGAAATATCCAACAGGAATCGTGAAAACCCAATAAGCCAAAAACGTAATCACACTCGGAATTTTCACATCCTGGATTCCTCTTAAACAACCTAAAGCCGTCACCTGGATTCCGTCAGACAATTGGAAAAGCGCTGCGATAATCATTAATTTTGAAGCTAATTCAATGACCAAAACATCACTCTCTTTGGTGAAGAAATGAGGCAGAACATTCCTAAAAAGAATGAACATAATTCCGCAGAAGCCCATATAAATCAGCGTTAATTTAAAATTATTGATTCCAATTTTCCTTAATCCAACAAAATCATTTACACCCATTTTGTTTCCAATCATCACGGTTGAAGCGACACTGAAACCGATGCAAAGATTAAAAGTAAATGACGCCATCGATAAAGCAATCTGATGTGACGCAATATCCTGAGAACTCACCAATCCACAAATGAAAGCCGCAGCTGCAAAAGCAGTCACTTCAAAGAACATTTGTAAAGCGGTTGGCAATCCAAGCTTGAACATTTTGCTGAACATTTCTTTCGCAAACAAATTGATTTTTAATGAGAAATCTTTGATATAACGTCTTGTTTTCGGTTCTTTTACCAAGACAAAATATAAGAAAACCACCATGAAAATTCTCGCAATCAATGTTGCCAAAGCAGAACCCTGAACGCCCATTGCCGGTAAGCCGAAAAGCCCTTTGATGAAAACATAATTTAGAGCAATATTAATCACATTTGCAATAATTGTTGCTTTCGTAACTCCAATTGTGAATGACAAACCTTCCGAAACTTCTCTCAAAGTCTGAAACATCATAAATGGAATCATTGTAAATGCCATGATGCTTAAAAAACTAATCGTGTCTGGAATGATTTCAGTAGGTTGATCCATATGTTTGATCAACGGAAGTCCGGCCAGTAGTAAGATCATCAGCAAAATCCCAATCCCAAGATTGATGACAAATCCGTGTCTGAAAACCGAATTAATTGTCTCGTGTTTGGCCTGCGAATTAGCCTCAGAAACCAAAGGCGGAATCGCAAAGGAAAATCCCAACGCCAAAACGAAAATGGAAAAGAATAATGCATTTCCCAAAGACACAGAGGCCAAAGCCTGCGCACCCAAAAGTTTCCCTACGATGATATTATCGAAGAGGTTTACGGACACTTGCCCGACTTGTGTCAACATTACAGGAAGTGCCAGTTTCAGCCCTTGCTGTGTGTATTGTTTATCTAAAAATTTCATTTGTTTATCTTATTTATTTTTAAATGAAGAATTCTACTGCATAGAATCTCATTTTTTTCCAAAAAAAAACCGCAGAATAAACTGCGGTTAAATATAATATTTAATTAAGTTTATTTCTTTACAAAATTAGCAACGTCATCAGCAGTTACAGGATCAGCACCTAAGATGATCAGCCTTTCTACAACGTTTCTAAGTTCACGGATGTTTCCAGTCCAGTCATATTGCTGCAAAGCTTTGATGGATTTATCATCAAATTTCTTTGGTGCAGAACCGTTTTCTGAAGCGATCAAATTGGTAAAATGTTCCACCAACAATGGAATATCTTCAGCTCTGTCATTAAGAGAAGGAACGCTGATCTCGATCACAGAAAGCCTGTGGTACAAATCTTCACGGAATTTTCCCTGCTCAATTTCTTTAGCCAGATTTTTGTTAGTTGCTGCAATTACACGGACATCAACTTTGATTTCTTTATCGCTTCCTACAGGAGAAACTTTACTTTCCTGCAAAGCTCTAAGCACTTTTGCCTGAGCAACTAAGCTCATATCACCAATCTCATCAAGGAAAATAGTTCCGCCGGTTGCCTGCTCGAATTTCCCGGATTTATCCTTAATTGCACCTGTAAAAGAACCTTTTACGTGGCCGAATAATTCACTTTCTATCAATTCTGATGGGATTGCTGCACAGTTAACCTCAATCATTGGTCCTCTTGATCTTTCACTTTGAGAATGGATTGCGTGCGCTACCAATTCTTTACCCGCACCGTTTGGTCCGGTGACAAGAACTCTTGCGTCAGAAACCGCCACTTTGTCGATGATCTCCTGAATCTTCTTAAGTGCAGGCGATTGCCCGATCATCTGGTATTTTTTATTGACTTTTTTCTTCAGCTGAGAATTTTCCTGCTTCAGATTTGAGTTTGCTTTTTGAAGATTGCCTTTGTCAAGTGCATTTTTTACACTCGTGATCAATCTGTTGATGTCAATCGGTTTTGAGATGAAGTCATAGGCGCCTTCTCTCAGACAGCCGACGGCAGTATCTATATCTGCATGTCCTGAGATCATAATGAAAGTGCTTTCTGGCTTCAATGCAAGACTTTGTTTCAGGAGTTCTGTTCCTGATATTTTTGGCATTTTGATATCAGAAATTACCAAAGCAAAGTCTTCTTTCTCTATAAATTTGAAACCCTCAAGACCATCTTCGGCTATTTCGAATTGGTAATCAGGAAGTTCGTCCGATAAAATACTGTGTAGAACGCCGGATATTGCTTTTTCGTCCTCTACGATTAAGATTTTTTGCATAGGTGCAAAGATACAAATTTTAGAATTCGTAAAGCGAAATTATTATGATTGTTTATTCTGAAAAATGAAATGTAGAAATGTTCTAAAAAACTTTAGAGTTTGATTAGACCTTTAAATGTCAAATTACTGCAGGCCCGACTTATCTCATCCTTTTTTATTTTGAATCGATGGACCTCTTCGTTAGGTTTGGGAGCGGAAGGCGGATCAAGCTGTCCAAATAATTATTCTACAATGATCTTCTTGGTAATAATCTGGTCTTCAACTTTGAAAGTACCTAGGTAGATTCCTTTTGAAAGGGAAGAAATATCAATCCTTGTCTGGTTTTCGGTTTTGTTTACAGTTTTACCTTCAAAATCTGTGATCGTAAATGTAAAATGCTGGGTCTTGCTGTTCAAAAATTCCAATTGTAGATAATCTTTTGCAGGGTTTGGATAAAATCTGAAACTCATCACAATATCTTTTGGCGTACAAGTATCGAGAGTTTGACTTGCAACTGCGAAGTGCTGAACAGCTCCGGTTGTAGCTTTTGCAATTTTATAAATGTAAACCGGATCCAGATTTGCGTAGGTGTCGTTTGCGGTGTGTGCATACGGTGTTTCGTTGTACTCAAACAAACCTGTTATGATCTCTCCATTGGCTTGGAAAGGCATGTAATCTGAGGCGTAAGCGTAACTGAGATTTGTACTCAAAGTCGAATATAATGTCACACAATTTATTAATTGCTGAGTAAATGTATTAGATGATGCGTTGTTTGCGCTTGGCGTATTAGACTCATCTCTTTCACAAGTGATTGTGTTGTTGGTTTGACCTTTGATTCCGCCAACTTCATCAATATTAAGAACCAGACGAATGCTCATTTTTGGATTGGTTGCGTTGACTACACTATTTACATAATGCTGAGAACCAAGCAAGCCTTGCTCTTCACCAGAAAAATTGATGAATTTGATAGAATATTCTGTGGGAATGTTTTTCAAAAGTCTTGCCACTTCCAGAATCACAGAAACGCCGCTTCCGTTATCATTGGTTCCGGTTCCGGTGATTGTATCGTAATGACCACAAACGATGAGGTAAGTATTTGGATATTTTGTGCCTTGTTTTGTAACAATGATGTTGGATGTTGTGTTTCCGTTGTAGGTGAAATTATCCCTTGTGATTTCATTTTCTGAATATCCGAAAGATAAATACTTATTTTTCAGCCAAGTGTAGGCATTATTATTGGCTGTAGAACCTGTGGTTTTTACACCCAGAGCTTCGAATTGCTGCAGGTAAGTATTGATGTTTGTCTGAGAAACAAGATTGCTGACATTTGCATAATCCTGATTGAAAGTTTGAGAATTTGCAAAAAAGCCTAAAAATAAAACCGAAAACAGTAAGTTTTTCATCGTCATCATAATAATGTGCAAATATAAATAAAAAGGAGAAGACTTTTTAAATGCCTTCTCCTTTTCGTGAAAAACTATTACTAACTTAAAAACTAATTTGTAGCTTTTCTGACTTCTGCTTTTACGTCTTCGCTAGCATCCTTGGTTTTTTCCCAAGCATCAGAGGCTGTATCTTTTGTGCTTTCCCAAGCTTTTTCTGCAAAATCCTTGGTGTCTTCCCAAGCTTCTGTAGCGTTTGCTTTCAGATTTTCGAAGAATCCTTCTTTTGTGGATTCCGTATTGTTTCTTTTTTGTTCGTCAATGTAATTTCTTGCTTTGTCAGCATATTCATTGACTGTGTTTTTTGCTTTATCAGCTGCATTTTCTAATGAGTTTTCAGTTCTGTCAACTGCTCTTTCTGCGTCATTGTAATTTTGATCTTGAGTGCTCATAATATTTTATTTTTTTGGTTAAATTGAAAAATTGATTTGATGCTAACAATTATTCAATTAAAATGCCGTAAAGTCTTAATGAACGTTAATTTAATTATAAATAAAACCAAATAAAAAAAGCAACACTCATTTCTGAATGTTGCTTCCCAATATCTAAAGTCTAATACCTAACTTCTCTATTTAATGATTCTTTCCAGAACCCATTCTATCATCATTTTTTCTGATGCGTGATGGTCACTTGCGAATTCACCTCGTCTTCTGTTAGCTATGACACAGTTTACGGTCAAGGCTTTGTGACCTAATAATTTTGATAAAGCATAGATCGCGGAAGTTTCCATTTCGAAGTTGGAAACGCCAAGGTCATTTAAGGTTTCAAGGAATTGGTCATCCAAAGCTTTCAATCTCAACTGACGACCTTGAGGTGCGTAAAATCCTGGGAAAGTCGCTGTGTTTCCTCTATATTTTGCATCGGCGTAATAATCAGAAATATCCTTTGCCCAATCCGAGAAATACAGCATTGGCTTAATCTTCTCATAAGGGAATTTCGCCATAAAATTCTTACTGAACTCATTTTCAAATGAATAATCCTGATAGAAATGCAAAAGTCCGTCAAGACCAACTACGTTTTCCGTCACCAACATATTATTGACCTCAATGTCCGGATTCACACTTCCGCAAGTTCCCATTCGGAAAAGTTCAAGTGTTTTATGTTCTGTTTTGAATTCCTTTTCTTTCAGATCAATATTCACCAAAGCATCCAATTCGTTCATCACAATATCGATATTTTCCGTCCCGATTCCGGTTGACATTACGGTGATTCTTTCGCCTCGCAAAGTTCCTGTGTGCGTGTAGAATTCTCTTTTATTCTTTTTGACATCAATCGTGTCAAAATATTTCGATACTTTCGGAACTCTGTCCGGATCGCCTACCAATAATACTTTGTCTGCAAGATCTTCAGGAAGAAGATTAAGGTGGTAAACACTTCCGTCATCGTTTAGGACCAGCTCGGATGCTGCTAATTTGTTGATCATATTTTTGATTTATAATTTAAAAGATTAAAAAATTAATGATTAAAAGTTTCATTAATTTTTGAAATTAAAAAGGTTTTAAAGTTAACAAAATTCTCCATCCGCAAAAGGATTGAAGCAATTTAATTTTGGAAATAATTAAAATTCCAGGAATTGGCGATCTGATTTGCCACCCAATTTCCTGTACTGAAACAGGCTTGCAAAAGATAACCACCCGTAGGTGCTTCCCAATCTATCATTTCGCCAG
>Ga0157370_10004538_pt1 | contig 15903 bp, 19 predicted proteins | sample C35metaG_FD_113463 | JGI IMG/M metagenome (GOLD analysis project Ga0157370, IMG submission 113463) | Corn rhizosphere microbial communities from Kellogg Biological Station, Michigan, USA - C3-5 metaG | ecosystem: Host-associated > Plants > Roots > Rhizosphere > Soil | place: USA: Michigan...
AAAGATTTTGGGCTTAAAAACCTCCACAGAAATATGGGAAAAGTATACATTTTTCTCATTTTACTTTTGGCCGCACCTTCAGGAGTTTATATGGGACTTTTTGCCAATGGAGGTATTTTATCGAGGATTTCCTTTGTTATTTTAGGCTTTTTATGGTGGTTTTCAACGTTGAAAGCCTATCAGCTGGCGAGACAGAAAAAGTTTAAAGAACACAAGCAGTGGATGTGGCGGAGTTTTGCTTTTACGTTATCTGCTATTACCTTGAGAATGTGGAAGGTAATTATTGTATATTTATTTCATCCCAACCCAATGGACGTCTATCAGATCATTGCATGGCTGGGCTGGATTCCCAACATCCTTATTATTGAATATTTAATCACAAAAAAACATATATGAAAATTGTAAATTACACCTTGATTTCTTTACTGACAATTTCTCTGATAAGCTGTAAAAAAGACGGAAAGACCAATGAATCGGGGAAAAATTCTCTGACAGCAAAAAAGGATTCTGTGGTAGTTCCTGAAGTTCATAAAGAATATTACGGAATTTATACCGGTGAATTTGCCGGAATGGAAAAGGTAGTTGATCAGATGGACGGCTCAGAATATGACGTGAACAACTATAAAAGAATTTCTTTAAAGATCAACAGAATCACTAAAGACAGTGTTTACGGACAAAGTATCGTGAATGGCAATCAACGTCCGTTCAGAGGAGTTTTCAATGAAACTGCAGCATCTTTTGTACTGGATGAACCCGGCAATGACAAAACAGACGGAAGGTTTGAAGTAAAACTAAAAGGTGACAGCTTAACCGGAAAGTGGAATGCCTTTGATAAAACAAGTGTTAAAGCTCCTTCAAAGACCCTTAAACTGACTAAAAAAGAGTTTGTTTACAACCCGAATTTCATGCTGGATAAGGATTCTGATCTGGTAGACTGGTCAAACCCTAAAGAGTTTACAGAAAAATACAAAGATGAAGAAACCGGAAAAACAGAAAGCTATAAAACCTCTAAAAACCGTATTGCTTCTGAAGCCATCTTCAAACTGAATGCATCTAAACAGAAGCTGACGGAAAAAGATCTTAAAAACTTAAGAAAGCTGGATCTTGAGATCATCAAAAACTCTGTATTTGCAAGACATGGCTATTCTTTCAAAAAAGAAACATACAGAAATTTCTTTGAGCAAACAGACTGGTATATTCCGGTTTCAAGCAATGTGGACAATGATCTTTCACCTATGGAAAAAGAAAATGTGGCTCTGCTGAATCGTTTTACAAAATATGCGGAGGATAAATATGATAGTTTTGGGAGATAGGTGTTAGGTTGCAGGAATTAGGGATTAGGGGTTGAGGTTAAGCTATCATTGTTTGTCATCTTTATGATAATATAGAGAATAAGGCAGCCTACAGCGTAACACAGATTATCAATCCAGGAGAAAGAATTTCCGATAACAATATACATCAGGCTTCCAGGACGGAAGCCTAGTTTTTCTGCAATATTGAAATACTGGGCAAACTCTATCAGAAATGAAAAAATAAGAATTCCCAGAATCAGTTTCTGATCATTTACCTTGATAAAACTTTTCACAAAGGTATAAAGAAGCATCACCACAATAACATCTCCGAGATACGCTCTTACGAAGAAAATACCACTTAATTTGGTGGCAATCAATACTTCTACCAGAAAAATAAATACGGTCAAAAGAAGATACTTCAGGCTGAATTGGAATTTCATTTCAAATTGGAATTAAGGCATAAAAAATCGGCGCTCTAAGAACACCGATCTTATTTTATTAAAAGCAAATATATTATTTCTTTACTTTGATTGTACATCCGATGGCTACCGTTTTCGTCATTTTTACCGGTTCTCCTTTTATCAGAGCATTCACGGCATCCTGAGCATAATATTCTGATACATCATTTGGATTATCATAATTATTGTCGATAGCACCAATATATTTTACGATATTCTTTCCGTTCTCTTTTTTCAGAACAAAAACATGCGGCGTTTTTGTTGCTCCATACTGAGGGTAAATTCTCTGCCCTTCATCTACCAGATATGGAAAAGTAAAGCCTTTCTGCTTCGCTCTTTCGATCATTTGCTGATATCCGTCTTCCGGCTGCACATTAGGATCATTCGGATTGATGGCAATTACAGGATAACCTTGTGCTTTGTACTTTTTATCAAGCTCAATAACCCTGTCTTCGTATTTCTTGGCGTAAGGACAGTGGTTGCAGGTAAATACTACAATGAACCCTTTTGCACTTTTAAAATCACTCAGGGAAACCATTTTGCCGTCAATATTTTTAAGCTTAAAATCAGCAGCTTCATCTCCTACTTCATAGCCTTTTACAGTAATATTTTCTTTTCGGTTTTTGTTTTTATCGTGATCTATTGTTGTAAAGCTGAGTAATCCCAGTCCAACGATAAATGCGGTCATTAAAATTTTCAGGTTTTTCATAATAGATTATTTATTGTAGATTTTCTTTAATTGTTTTTTCCAGCTCTTCTTTGCTCATTTCACCATCATTAAAATAGAGTTTCGTTCCATTTTTATAAAACAGCGTTACCGGAATATTCCCATCCCAGTCTTTGTCAAACCTTGGAATCCAGGTATTCATTCTTTTGATATCATCCAGCAGAAGTACCTCAGCCGTAAGATTTTTATTTTTAATAAATTTCAAAACTCTTTCTTTGTCAGCCAATCTGTCCAGTGAAACTAAAATCATTTTAAACTCCTGATTATCTGAATACTTAGCATTCTCTTCCATAAAGTATGGAAGTTCTTTTACACAAGGTCCACAGGTTGTAGACCAAAAGTTGACAACGAGCAATTTATCTTTTTCCTGCTGAATTCGTTTCTCCAGATCTTCATATTTTATTACAGAAACATCGGTCTGCTGGGCTTTAAAAACAGAACAAAACAGGAATATAAATAATATCTTTATTAAATTCTTCATATTAAAAATTTATAATCAACTACAATTCAACAATATACAAAAATAAAATTTACATATTGTATAAATTATTTACAAATGAACAATTTATTTTATCACCAATTCATTTTTTTGATATTTTTACTGGCTTAAATTAAAACCATGAAAAAAGCTTATTTACTTTTGCCAATTTTCTTTTTGGCATCCTGCTCCAGCAGTAATGATGATACAGAATCATCTAACAATAATGGGAATAACAATTCCAGCGGCCCGGTTTTGGTAACGAAAATGGTTGCTGACGGAGACACTTCAACATTTACTTACAGTGGATCAAAAATCTCTCAGATCAAAAACATCAGCACTGGGGAAGTTACTCTCTTCGGATATTCAGGAGATCTGATCACCCAACAGGTAACAACCGGCTCAAACATCAGTTATAAAACCACATATTCCTATGACGGAAATGGCAGATTGAGCAAAAAAATATACATGGAGACTCATCTTACATCCGGAGGAACATCTACAGTAGAAACCAATTATTCTTATCTTTCCAGCAATAGTGTAAAAATTACCTATACTGCAAACTTCACGGGAACTTCTGCTACAAGAACCGGTACTAAAACGGCAACATTAAACGCAGACGGCTCTTTGAGCAGCTGGACAGAAACAGCATCAGTACCTAATAACACCGGAGGATTTCACAGTGCAACCGGATCTCTGCAGCCTATTGAATATGATACGAAGAATACTCCTTTTAAAAATATTACCGGATTTTTAAAAATTGTTGATACAGAAGATGAAAACGGTTCCTCACACAATATCCTAAGCTATAATAATCTCCTTAATTATAACAATGGAACAGGAGGAGCAGAATGGGGAATATTTAAGTCTGTTTACGAATATAATACCAGTGGTTACCCAACGAAAAATGTCAGAACCTATTATAATAAAACGGGAACTGGTGTTACAAATAGTGAACTTAACACCTACGAATACAATCATTTATAATACAAGAGAGCCAGTAAGGCTCTTTTTTTTGCAGATATGTTAATTTTTTCACAACTAATAGAATTATATGAATCATTTTTATATATTTGAATTCAATCAAACTAAAAATACCATGAAAAAATCAAACACTCAAAAGAGAAAGCTTTCTAAAAGCGAACTAAAAGAAATTAACGGTGGAGCACTTCCTCCAAGATGCCTGCGCGGGTTCTGCATGATGCCTGACTCAGGGGAAATGACTCCAGGTCTTGTAGGAAAAGACGGATTCTGCTGCTAATTAAAAATTAATACTAAAAAACTAATCAAACTAAATTACCATGAAAAAATCAAACATTCAACCAAGAAAATTAACGAAAACAGAATTGAAAGAAATCAATGGTGGCATTGCTGTAAGATGTCGTCCGGGATTTTGTATTCATGATTCAGGCATGCTTGAACCGAGTCTAGTAGGAGAAGGAGGATATTGCTGCTAATCTCATACATTCAAAAAAATCAAATTAAACTAAAATTACCATGAAAAAATCAAACGTTCAAAAAAGAAAATTAACAAAAAGTGAATTAAAACAAATCAACGGAGGAAGTGGGCCGCTTTGTCCCGGAACTTGTTTTTGTAATATTGACGGAGAGATGACAATAGGCTCATGTAATACTAAAGGACAATGTTGTTAATATCATAAAAAGCTTTGTTAGATAATAAAGGATTGAGGAAGCCCCTCAATCTTTTTTTTGAATTAATATTTTGAACTTAAAAAAGTTAACAATTTGACTCACAATATTTTGAACATAATAAAATAACTTGTAAATTAGCTTTTACCAAATTAAAATTATTATGAAAAATTTAAAAAATCAGAAAAGAAAATTAAACAAAACAGAGCTGAAAGAGATCAGTGGCGGAGCCAACAGACCTATCTGCCCAAGAGTAATAAGCTGTACAGACCCTCGTACCGGAGAAGAACGGTCCGGAGTACCTGGTATGCAGGATGGATTCTGCTGCTAATACAAAATAACAGTAAAAAAAATGATTGGATTACCCTCCAATCATTTTTTTTATCGAATTCAGTTTCATTAAAGCTTCAATCGGTGTTAAAGTGTTTATATCTATTTTCGTCAGTTCTTCACGAATATTCTCCAGAACAGGATCATCCAGCTGGAAGAAAGAAAGCTGCATATTTTCCTCAGTCACTCTTTTGATACTCTCTGAAGTACTTCCGCTTCCCTGAGTTCTGCTGGCCTCAAGGGTTTTAAGGATTTCATTTGCCCTGTTGACTACTTTGGCAGGCATTCCGGCCAGTTTTGCCACGTGAATACCGAAACTGTGCTCACTTCCTCCCGGAACCAGTTTCCTAAGAAAAATGATATTTCCTTTGTTTTCCTGAATAGAAACATGGAAGTTTTTTACCCTTTCGAAATTGACGGTCATTTCATTCAGCTCATGGTAATGCGTTGCAAACAACGTTTTAGCCTGTGTAGGATGCTGATGAAGGTATTCTGCAATAGCCCAGGCAATGGAAACCCCATCATAAGTAGATGTTCCACGTCCGATTTCGTCCAATAAAATAAGGCTTCGTTCTGAAATATTGTTCAGGATATTGGCCGCTTCATTCATTTCCACCATGAAGGTAGATTCTCCAGCAGAAATATTATCAGTAGCTCCTACCCTTGTAAAAATCTTATCCAGCAATCCGATTTCAGCATGCTTTGCAGGTACAAAACTTCCGATCTGAGCCAAAAGACATACAATTGCCGTCTGACGCAGAATTGCCGATTTACCGGCCATGTTGGGACCTGTTACCATGATAATCTGCTGAGAATCTTTATCCAGAAAGATATCATTCGGAATGTATTTTTCACCAAGTGGAAGAGCATTTTCAATAATCGGGTGTCTGGCTTCTTTTAAATCAATGGCATAGCCGTCATTCAAAACAGGCTTTGTATAACTCTCAGAAACAGCCAGTTCAGACAATCCTGAAGCTACATCAAGCTGGGCGATAATATTGGAATTCCCTTGAATCTGATCAATATAAACCATCGTCTCCGCACATACATTTCTGTACAATGAAGTTTCCAGAACACCGATTTTTTCTTCAGCGCCAAGGATCTGGCTTTCGTATTCCTTCAGTTCTTCAGTAATGTATCTTTCAGCATTCACCAGGGTTTGCTTTCTTACCCAGTCATCAGGAACTTTATCTTTATGCGTATTTCGAACTTCAATATAATATCCGAAAACATTGTTAAAATCAATTTTAAGGCTTGTAATCCCTGTTCTTTCAATTTCTCTCTGGCACATTTCATCCAGGAAGCCCCGTCCTTTATTCTGAAGGTTTCTCAACCTGTCCAGCTCTTCAGAAACGCCTTCTTTAATGACATTCCCTTTGGCAATATTTACCGGAAGCTCTTCGTTAAGATGATTCTGCAGGAATTTAATCAATTCTTCAAGATCAAATAAAGGTTCTAACCAAGCCATCACATCTGCATGAGGATGCAGTAACGCTTTGATTTTATGAATATTAATTAAACTTTGACGCAGATATCCCAGTTCTTTAGGTGAAATTTTCTCTGCGGCCAGTTTTCCCATTAATCTGTCAAGGTCAGAAATGGATTTCAGAAGCTGGCAGATTTCATATTTAAGAGGATCTTTTTCATTTAAAAAATCAATCAGAGAAAGCCTTCTCATGATCTCATCCACCGATTTTAAAGGCAGAATGATTCTTCTTCTCAAAAGTCTTCCTCCCATCGGAGTAGACGTTTTATCAATAATATCCAGCAGAGATTTACCTTGTGGATTGCTTGGATAAACAATTTCAAGATTTCTCAGCGTAAAATTATCCATCATCAGATAATCTTCCTGCGGAATAATCTGCAATTTTGTAATATGGGCAAGCAGATTATGATGAGTATCTTCTACCAGATAAGCGAAAATAGCACCCGCTGCCGTAATGGCTAATGGAAAACTTTCAATCCCAAAACCTTTTAAAGAATTGGTTTTGAAGTGATTCGTTAATTTTTCGTAGGCAAAATTATACTGAAAAGCCCAGTCTTCAAGCTTAAAGGCATTTTTATTTTTGATCTGCTCCGGAATCTGTGTGCTTCTCTGGAAAATAATCTCACTGGGATCAAAAGTGTTGACAATGTGCAAAAGCTTTTCCAGATTTCCTTCACTTACCAGAAATTCTCCTGTAGAGATATCTACAAGAGCTATTCCGTATTTCTCTTTTTCTTTGTGTAATGAAAGAAGGAAGTTGTTCTTTTTGGAATTTAACACCTGATCATTGAAGGTAACTCCTGGAGTAACCAGCTCAGTTACACCACGTTTTACAATTCCCTTCACCATTTTTGGGTCTTCCAGCTGATCACAGATCGCAACCCTCATTCCCGCTCTTACCAATTTAGGCAGATAAGAATCTACAGAATGATGTGGAAATCCGGCAAGTTCTATATGCCCATCACCATTGGCTCTTTTGGTAAGCACAATACCCAGAATCTGAGAAGTTCTGACAGCATCCTGCCCAAAAGTTTCATAAAAATCTCCAACCCTGAATAATAACAACGCATCAGGGTATTTCGCCTTGATGGTATTGTACTGCGTCATTAATGGGGTTTCTTTCTTCGCTGCTTTTGCCATAGTAAAAAATGAGCCCCAAATTTAGAAAAATAAATTCAGGGTAAGAGAATTGTTTGGGGGTTAATCTTCTAAGTTTTTCTTTATCAGTAATTAATCGTATTTTTCACCCATCAAATCACATTATTCATGGAATTTCCTGTTTTAGAGACTGAAAGACTTATTTTACGTCGGCTTACTTTTAATGATACCCAAGATCTTTTCGAGTATTTTTCTTTAGATGAAGTTATGGAATATTATGATCTGGATACCTTCAAAACAGAAGAAGATTCCAGACACATTATCCAGCATTTCAACAATGAGTTTGAAAAAGGAAAAGGCTTCAGATGGGCTTTGGAACTGAAATCCAGCGGAAAAGTTATTGGTACCTGCGGTTATCACAACTGGTTCAGGGAACATTTCAGAGCAGAGATCGGATATGAGCTCAATCCAAAATTCTGGCAGCAGTCTTATATGAAAGAGGCTATCCTTCCTATTCTGACCTATGGGTTTGAAACGATGAGACTGCACCGTGTAGATGCTTTCATTGATCCTTCCAATATTTCTTCTGAAAGACTGTTGACTTCTCTAAATTTCAGCAAAGAAGGAACGTTGAAAGATTATTTTTTCGAAAAAGGAAAATTCGTAGATGCGACGATCTTCGGTTTGATTAATAAATAAGCGGAAAGTCTGAAGATGGATAATGGAAGTTTATATTGCCCGTTTAATTACTGATTATCTTTAAATAAAAAGGTACTCTGATCATACTAAACTATAAAAGGGCTTTCCTCTTCCAGCCTCCTTCTTCCCTTTTTTCTTATTTTCCTGCTTTCATATGTTTTTCCAAAGCCTCGGAACTTTTCTTGTAGGCCCATTTCTGCTTGTAATCCACCCATTTAGCTTTGAAAACCTTACGCATAAGTTTATCCGTATATCTCATAATGAAAACGTGATACAACATATTAGCAAAAACATTGGGTTTATTGGGAAGAGCTCTCAGTGAAAGCGAGAAACCGGGCTCCAGATATCGGTTGAAATGCCAGAATGCACCCGGAATAAAGAGCGCATCGCCATGCTCCATAAAGATCTCATATCCTTTTGCATATTTCAGCGCGGGAAACTTTTCATAATCCGGATTTTCATAATCTACCTCGTAAACAGTATGAACAGATAAAGGTACCTTATATAAAAATGGAGACTGTTTCTGATCAAATAGCAGAATTCTTTTCTTTCCTTCAAAATGAATGTGCATAAAATCACCCAGATCCACATCATAATGCATTAAGACATGGGCTTCACTTCCCCCAAAGAATAAAGTTGGCAGCCTTTTAAAGAATTTTATTCCAAGATCAGGATAGGTGAAATTTTTCAGCAGTTCAGGAAGCCTGTCTGTGATGATGTAGAAAAAGATTCTCAGGTCTGAAGGATTGTTTTTGATGATATCAATATACTCCTTCATTTTCATTCTGGTAACAGGAGCATCAGAGCTTTTCTTAGCATCAGCCGGTTTATTATCATACAACGGGACTTCCTGATCACCCGCTTTTTCGCGAATATAAGCCAGGTTCCATTTATCAAATGCATCCCATCTGCTTGCAAAATTCTTAATTAAAAGAGGTTTTTGCTTTTTGAAATAATTTTTCTGAAAATCTTCTTTACTGATATCATTTACAATATCTACGTTTTCGAGGATCATGTACTTTGTATTTAATGCGAAATAAAAATAGTGTTTTTTTGAAACCTGAGAAAATTAAGATTAAAAGGCTGGAAGCTGGAAGAGGGATACTGGACGTTAAGATTGGGCCGCAAACATCTATCCATTATTTCATAAAATCTTTTTATGGAAACTTAGATCTCTTGTTCGGCTTCAATAACTTTCCCTTCCAGCTTCAGACTTCCTTACTTTATTAGCAGAGCTCAGATGAAAAATTTATATTTGTAAGAATAAGTGAGTTTATGAGAGTCTACAATACCAAACATTTCATTAAAATCCTTTTCAGTTTACACAAAAGTGATACTTTAAAGATTCTTTTTCCGAGTATGATTCTTGTCGGATTATACTCTTGGGGAATTCAGTATCTGGAAGTGGAATATCTGCATCTTACGACAAAATCAGGAGTCAGCAATGTAGGCATGATTCACTCTCTGCTGGGTTTTGTGCTTTCCCTTTTATTGGTTTTCAGAACCAATACCGCTTATGACAGATGGTGGGAAGGACGAAAGCTTTGGGGAAAACTGGTCAATGATACCCGAAACTTTGCCATAAAAATCAATACTATTTTGGGTGATAACCGTCAGGATGTTGACCAAATTGCAAGATATTTAAAATACTTCCCTCACTTTTTAGCTAAACACCTTTCCAAAGAATCTACAAGACTGGCTTTGGATGAAGATTATTCTGAAATTGAAAGCTCCTTAAAAAATCATGGTCCCAGCGAAATAATTATCCTGTTAAGCCATAAGCTGAACCAATTAAAAAAAGAAGGAAAAGTTTCTGAAGTTGAAATGCTGTACTTAGATACCCAGCTTTCAGGATTTCTGGATGTATGCGGAGGCTGTGAAAGAATCAAAAATACTCCGATTCCTTACTCATACTCTTCTTTCATCAAGAAATTTATCATTCTGTATGTTTTTGCACTGCCTATTGCCTACGTTATTACGATAGGGCTTTTCATGATTCCGCTTACTGTTTTTGTATATTATGTACTGATGAGTCTTGAACTTATCGCAGAAGAAATTGAAGATCCGTTCAATAATGATGAAAATGATATTCCAATGGAAACTTTAGCTCAGAATATTGAGAAGAATGTGCATCAGATCATGAACAGGAAATAAAAAATCAAGCTATTAAAGCTTGATTTCTTTGAGTTCGCCATCCTGTTTTATTTCTACAAATTTGCTTTCCCTGTTAGCCGCAGAATATCCGTAGAAAAACGTACTGTATATAGGTGTTGAATACAGATAAGCTCCATATCCGTTATAAGCATTTGACGTTCCGGTTTGCTGCTGGTAGCTTGCCGTTGCTGTAAAATTGACGATGGTTTCAAGGTAGTATTTCCCCGGTTTCAGCTTTTCGAATTTAAACCTTCCATGATCATCTGTTAAAGCTTCCACTCTATATTTAAAAGCCTCTTCAGACATGTATACTGTTGTTTTCTTATTTTCATATTTCTTTCTCATGTCATAAAACTCTTCAAAATAAGGCGTTACAGGAAAAAGCATCACAACAGTTCCTTTAGGTGCATAATGTTTTTCTCCCAGCAATGGCTTGATTCCCCAATTGTTTTTTTGTTTGGTAGAAGCTACTCCTTCAATCGTAGAATTTCCAAATCCCAGCATTTCTCTCGCCAGTTTTTTATCAAAAAAAGCTTGAGGATAATACGTGTTTTGAGCACTCAGATATATAAATCCCCATGTCAATATGAATAAGGTGAATAATTTTTTCATAGTATATTTTTGAGTCAAATATAAGTATTTTACTATTTTTGAAATAAAAATAGCTATGAAGTACCTATTTCTATTGTTTTTTTCCACCTCTGTCCTGATCATGGCACAGAAACCTTGTGGATATAAAGACGGACTACAGGAAGGATCGTGCAAAGAATTCTACGACAACGGGCAGGTAAAAAACACGGTTGAATGGAAAAAAGGGAAACTGGACGGAGATGCCATTTTTTATTATGATAATGGAAAAGTACAGTCAAAGGGAGAATATAAGAAAGGATTCAAAGTAAAAGAATGGTCTTATTTTGATAAGAATGGAGTACTTACGTCCAAGGAAGCCTTCAGAAATGGAGAAAAGAATATTTATGATAACAGTCTTACGGCTACTTTTTATTCTCCTGCAGGTAAAATAACTGAAATTTCTAACTATAAATTCAATAAATTACAGGGAGAAAGCAGAACCTTCCATGAAGACGGAAAATCAATAAAAGAAATTGGCCAGTATGATAACGGGCTTGCTGCCGGAAAATGGAAAGTACTTTATCCATCAGGAAAACTACAGCGTGAAACGGAATTCGCCAACGATAAAAGAAATGGCAACAGAGTTCATTACCGTGAAGACGGAAGCATAGAAAAGACAGAGGTCTATAAAGACGGAAAATTAATCTCAACAAAATAATACAATTGGTACAGAAACTAAAACTGGAAGAACTCAACAGAATAGATGTAGAAACATTTAAGAAAGTTGAAAAAATTCCGTTGGTCATCATTTTAGATAATATCAGAAGTATGCACAATGTAGGTGCAGCTTTCAGAACGGCAGATGCGTTTTTAATTGAAAAAATAATTCTTTGCGGAATTACCCCGCAGCCACCCCACCGTGAAATTCACAAGGCAGCATTGGGTGCAACGGAAAGTGTAGACTGGTCTCATGAAACAGAAACCAACACTGCGATTGCCGATCTGAAAAGCAAAGGATATGAAATCATCGGAATTGAGCAGACTACCGGAAGCCAGCTTATTACTGATTTTACGATTGACAGATCGAAAAAATATGCATTGATTTTAGGGAACGAGGTAGAAGGAATCAGTGATGAAGTACTTCCAAATATTGATGTATTTTTAGAAATTCCACAGCTCGGAACAAAGCATTCTCTTAATGTAAGTGTATGCGCCGGAATTGTGATGTGGGAATTTGCAAAAGCATTAAAATAAAAAAACTGCATATGTCCTTAGTAGACAGTGCAGTTTGAAATAAATCTAATAAAAAGTAAAAATGAAAGGCGACAAAGGTACTTTATTTTTCTTTACAAACAAATTTTGACGGCATTTTTTTTGATTCACATTAAAAAAAATAGCGTTTTCAGAAAAAGTTTCATTTAATTTTTTATAAATTAGCACAATGTTTATCAAGGACTATATCTCAAAAGACTTTCCGTGTTTTAGCCTGTCTGACTCTATAGAGTCGGCCAGAAACACGTTGGAAGATTTTGGATATTCCCATATTTTCATCAAAAAATCCCATCACTTCTACGGAGCCCTTGCTATGGATTTTCTGTACGAGGAAGGTGAAGGAACACTAAAGGATCTGGAGCACCAGATTGAGAGATTCGCGATTCTGGAAGACAGTAATATTATGGACAGTATCCGTCTGTTTTATACATTCAGCTCCAATGTGATTCCGGTGATTAATAAAAATGAAAAATATCTCGGGTATATTACCTGTGAAGATGTTTTTCAGGATCTTTCCCGTTATCCTTTATTTTCAGAGACAGGAGCTATTCTCACCGTAGAAACTCCAGCCAGAAAATATTCTATGACGGAAATTACCAATATCGTAGAAAGCAACAACTCGAAGTTTTATGGAGGGTTTATAAGCTTTATGTCTGAGGAGGTAGTTCAGGTCACCATAAAGATCAGTAATGAAAACCTGGCCTCGATAGATGCTACATTTGACCGGTACGACTACAGAATTGTTGAAAAATACTATTCTGATGAGAAATCCGATCTGTTTAAAGACCGATTTGGTTTTTTACAAAAATTCATAGAAATATAACATGAAGGCAGCCATATATTCTCAGAAAAAAGATCTTGATACTTTTTTATATTTAAGCAAGTTTATCTCTGAACTTGAAACCAGAGGTGTAAAATCTGTTCTGTTTGATGAAATGGCTGAAGCACTTCAGTTTTCAAAAATATTCGAAACTTTCAATTGTAAGCAGGATCTTCTGGATAAAGAAGTGGATCTTTTCTTCACTTTCGGTGGAGACGGAACCATCGTAAACTCTTTAACCTTCATCGAAGATCTTGAAATTCCTGTGGTAGGAGTCAATACCGGAAGACTTGGGTTTTTAGCTTTCTTTACTAAAGAAGAAGCCTTTAAAGAGCTGGATTCCATCTTAAAAGGAGAAGTTAAAACAAGCCGCCGTTCGGTAATTGAAGTTGTTTCTCCAAAACTGGAAGGTGCTTTTCCTTATGCTTTGAATGACGTTACCGTTTCCAGAAAAGAAACAACATCAATGATCACCGTTGATTCCTACATTAATGATGAGTTTTTGAATGTTTTCTGGGGTGATGGTGTTATCATTTCAACCCCTACAGGATCTACCGCTTACTCTCTGAGCTGTGGCGGTCCTATCATTTCTCCGAATAACGAAAACTTTGTAATCACTCCAATTGCGCCCCACAATCTGAATGTGAGACCTTTAGTAGTGAATGATAAAGTAGAAATAAAATTCAGGGTGGAAAGCCGTGTACCTCAGTACTCTCTTTCTTTAGACTCCCGACTGATTCATATAGAAACCGACAAAGAAATCATAATCAAAAAGGCAAAATTCCAGCTTCTTCTGGTACAGCCCAACAGCCTAAGTTTCTATGAAACCATCCGTCAGAAGCTGCTTTGGGGCAGAGATAAAAGAAATTAGTAATTTCTTAAAAATGATTACCTTTACACGAAATTAAAACACCTAATAAATTTATAACAAAAAGTAAAACATGAGCAGAATTTTTCCGGCAGGAGTTGCCACAGGTCAGTTAGTTACTGATATCTTTCAGTATGCTAAAGAAAACAAATTTGCATTACCTGCAGTAAACGTAATTGGATCAAGCAACATTAATGCTGTGATGGAAACTGCAGCGAAATTGAACGCTCCTGTAATTATTCAGTTTTCAAATGGTGGAGCTGCATTCAACGCAGGAAAAGGATTAAACAATGACGGACAAAGAGCCGCTGTCTTAGGATCTATCGCTGGAGCAAAACACATTCATACTCTTGCTGAAGCTTACGGAGCAACGGTAATTTTACACACAGACCACTGTGCAAAGAAATTACTTCCTTGGATCGACGGATTAATGGATGCTAACGAAGATTTCTTCAAGCAGACAGGAAAATCTCTTTACTCTTCTCACATGCTGGATCTTTCTGAAGAATCTTTAGAAGAAAACCTTGAGATTTCAGCTCAGTATTTCGAAAGAATGGCTAAACTTCAGATGACTCTTGAAGTAGAAATCGGAGTAACTGGTGGTGAAGAAGACGGTGTTGACAACTCAGACGTTGATAACTCTAAATTATATACTCAGCCTGAAGATATCGCTTATACTTATGAAAAATTAAAAGCTATTTCTGATAACTTCACAATCGCTGCTGCTTTCGGTAACGTACACGGAGTTTACAAGCCAGGAAACGTAGTTCTTACTCCAAAAATCCTTGACAATTCTCAGAAATATGTTCAGGAGAAATTCGGTACGGGAGCTAAACCTGTGAACTTTGTATTCCACGGAGGTTCAGGATCTACTTTAGAAGAGATCAGAGAGGCAATCGACTACGGAGTAATCAAAATGAATATCGATACTGACCTTCAGTTTGCATACACAGAAGGAGTAAGAGATTATATGGTAAACAATATCGATTATTTGAGAGCTCAAATCGGAAACCCGGAAGGAGAAGAAAAACCTAACAAGAAATTCTACGACCCAAGAGTTTGGGTAAGAAAAGGTGAAGAAACATTCTCTACAAGATTGGTGAAAGCATTTGAAGATTTAAATAACGTAGATACTTTAAAATAAGAACTGTACATTTGTATCAATGTAAAAAGTATTCATAGGAATGCATTTACATTGGTACATTTTACATTTATACATTAATACACGCAAAAATGGCATTCGACTGGTTTAAAAGAAAAGCAAAAAACATAACCACTTCTACTGATGAGAAAAAAGACGTTCCCAAAGGACTTTGGCATCAGACTCCATCCGGAAAAGTAGTGGAACATGATGAACTAAAGAGAAATAACTATGTTTCTCCTGAAGACGGATTTCATGTAAGAATAGGAAGTGCAGAATTTTTTGACATCCTTTTTGACGGTGGTAAATTTACCGAACTGGATGCTAATGTTGAAAGTATTGATATCTTAAACTTCAAAGATACAAAGCCTTACAAAGACCGTTTGAAAGAAGTAAAGGCTAAAACAAAGCTTACAGATTCTATCAGAAATGCTGTAGGAACTGTAAAAGGAACTGAAATGGTAGTTTCTTGTATGGATTTTGCTTTCATCGGTGGATCTTTGGGTTCTGTAATGGGAGAAAAAATCAGAAGAGCAATAGATTACTGTATCGCCAACAAACTTCCGTATATGATCATCTGTCAGTCCGGAGGAGCGAGAATGCAGGAAGCCACTTACTCTTTGATGCAGCTGGCAAAAGTTCAGGCTAAACTAGCACAGCTTTCTGAAGCTGGACTTTTATACATCGCTTATCTTTGTGACCCTACATTTGGGGGAATTACAGCTTCTTTCGCTATGACTGCTGATATCATTATGGCAGAACCGGGAGCACTGATCGGTTTCGCCGGACCAAGAGTAATCCGTGAAACAATCGGTAGAGATTTACCGGAAGGTTTCCAGACCTCAGAATTTTTACAGGAA
>Ga0157370_10004541_pt1 | contig 15900 bp, 14 predicted proteins | sample C35metaG_FD_113463 | JGI IMG/M metagenome (GOLD analysis project Ga0157370, IMG submission 113463) | Corn rhizosphere microbial communities from Kellogg Biological Station, Michigan, USA - C3-5 metaG | ecosystem: Host-associated > Plants > Roots > Rhizosphere > Soil | place: USA: Michigan...
ATGCGCTGGCGCGAGGCGACGGTGACGAGGCCGGCCGGCTCCTCTATGCCCACGCGATCGACAGCCAGGACCGGCTGCATCGGATCGTCTCCGGACCAGCGCCCCGCGCGGCGCCCCGCGCGGCGCCCGCCGGACGGACTGTCGCCGCCGCGCGCGCGCGCAGGAGCCGCGTCGCCGCCGGCAAGTAATCGACGTGGTCCGCAGACTGCGACGCCCCATCAACGCTCAACCCAGCCAACGATGACCGAATCGACCCGACCCCTCGTCACTGCGAACGGACGCAGCTACCGCCACGACGGCCACCCGCGGGTGATCGTCTGCGTCGACGGTTGCGAGCCCGACTACATCACCCAGGCGATCGAAGCCGGGGTCGCCCCGTACCTGCGCCGCATGTGCGACGAGGGCACGTCGCTCCTCGGCGATTGCGTGATCCCGAGCTTCACCAATCCGAACAACCTGTCGATCGTCACCGGTGCGCCGCCGTCTGTGCACGGCATCTGCGGCAACTTTTTCTACGACCCGGAGCGCGGCGAGGAAGTGATGATGAACGACGCGCGTTACCTGCGCGCCGACACGATTCTCGCGCGCTTTGCCGACGCCGGTGCGCGCGTCGCCGTAGTCACCGCGAAGGACAAGCTGCGCGCCCTCCTCGGCCATCGGCTGCGCGGCGTGTGCTTCTCGGCAGAGAAGGCGGATCAGGCGACGCCCGAGGTGAACGGCATCGGCAACGTCGTCGAGCTCGTCGGGCGGCCGGTTCCGTCGGTGTACAGCGCTGACCTGTCCGAATTCGTGTTCGCCGCCGGCGTTGCGCTCCTCACGCGCGAGCGCTTCGACCTCATGTACCTGTCGACGACCGATTACGTGCAGCACAAGCACGCACCCGGAACGCCGCAGGCGAATGCCTTCTACGCGATGATGAGCGGATATCTCGAAAGACTCGACGCGCGCGGCGCGACGATCGCCCTCACCGCCGATCACGGTATGAACGCCAAGACCGACGCCGCGGGGCGCCCGCAGATCATCTACCTGCAGGAGTGGTTCGATGCCCGCGTCGGCGCCGGACGCGTGCGGGTAATCCTTCCGATCACCGATCCGTACGTCGTTCACCACGGCTCGCTCGGCTCGTTTGCGACCTGCTACCTTCCGGCGGACATCGACCCCTCGGCCATCTCCACCGAGCTCGCAGGCACACTGGGAATCTCGGCGGTGCTCACCCGCGACGAGGCTGCGCGGCGCTTCGAGCTGCCGCCCGACCGCCTCGGCGACCTCGTCGTGCTCGCGCGGCGAATGACGGTGCTCGGCACGGCGCCCTCACGCCACGACCTGTCACAGCTCGACGCGCCGCTGCGCTCGCACGGCGGTGAATCGGAGCAGACGGTGCCGCTGGTGTTCAATCGCCCGCTCGCCAGGCTTCCCGTCGGACGACGCTGGCGCAATTTCGACATCTTCGACCTCGCGCTCAACTACTGCGCGGCCTGACACGGACCCTTCGAACATGAATGACCGCTTCCCATCCCAAAGCGCCGCCCCGCGCCACGAATCGATGCGTATCGCCGGCGAGCGCGTCGGCGGCGTGCAGCACATCGAGGTGCGCAATCCATGGAGCGGCGCGCTGGTCGGCACGGTTCCGCGGGCGACCGTCGACGACGTGCGCCGCGCGATCGATGCGGCGAAGGCGTACCGGCCGACACTGACGCGCTACGACCGTTACGCGATCTGCCGACGGACCGCCGAGATCATCCGCAGCCGGACCGACGAGCTCGCAGCACTCATCACCGCGGAGTGCGGCATCTGCCTCAAGGATTCGCGCTACGAGGTCGGACGCGCCTGTGACGTGTTCGTGTTCGCGGGGAACGCCGCGCTCTCCGACGACGGGCAGATCTTCTCGTGCGACCTGACTCCGCACGGCAAGTCGCGCAAGGTCTACACGCTGCGCGAGCCCCTGCTCGGGGTCATCGCCGCAATCACCCCGTTCAACCACCCGCTGAACCAGGTCGCGCACAAGATCGCCCCGTCGGTCGCCACCAACAACCGAATGGTGCTGAAGCCCACCGAGAAGACGCCCCTTTCGGCGCTGGTCCTCGCCGACATCCTCTACGAGGCCGGGCTGCCGCCGCCGATGTTCTCGGTGGTGACCGGCGAGCCGCGCGAGGTCGCCGACGAGATGCTGACCCATGACGCCGTCGATCTTGTCACGTTCACCGGCGGCGTCGCCGTCGGCAAGTACATCGCCGCGAAGGCGGTCTACAAGCGGCAGGTCCTGGAGCTGGGCGGCAACGACCCGATCATCGTGATGGACGACGCCGACCTCGACGAGGCCGCGCTGCTCGCTGCGACCGGCTCGTACAAGAACTCGGGCCAGCGCTGCACCGCGGTGAAGCGGATGCTGGTCCACGAGAAGATCGCCGACGCGTTCATCGAGCGGCTGGTCGCGCGTACGCGGGCATGGACGTGGGGCGATCCGATGGACCCCGACGTCGAGATGGGCACGGTCATCGACGCGCGCGCGGCGGCTGGCTTCGAGGCCAAGGTCAACGATGCGCTGGCGCGCGGTGCGCGGCTGCTCGTCGGCAACGAGCGCGAGGGTGCGCTCTATTCGCCGACGGTGCTCGACCGCGTCACGCCCGACATGGATGTCGCGCGCACCGAGACGTTCGGCCCGGTATCGCCGGTGATCCGCTTTCGCGACATCGACGATGCCATCCGCATCTCCAACTCGACCGCGTACGGGCTGTCGTCATCGGTGTGCACGAACCGGCTCGATTACATCACGCGCTTCGTGCGCGAGCTCGAGGTCGGCAGCGTCAACATCCGCGAGGTGCCGGGCTACCGGCTCGAGCTGACGCCTTTCGGCGGGATCAAGGACTCGGGACTCGGCTACAAGGAAGGCGTCCAGGAAGCGATGAAGAGCTTCACGAGCGTCAAGACGTATTCGCTGCCCTGGTAGCACGGTGCAAACACTGCTTAACCTCCTCGCCGGCGTCTCGCTCCTCGTCTGGGGCACGCACATCGTGCGCACGGGGATCCTGCGCCTGTATGGAGGGAACCTGCGCCGCGTGCTCCGCCGCAGCGTGTCGAACCGCTTCTCGGCATTCTTCGCCGGAGTCGGCGTCACCGCGCTCATCCAGAGCAGCACCGCCGCCGCGCTGATCGTCGCGGCGTTCACCGGCCAGGGCCTGATCGGCACCGCGCCGGCGCTCGCCGTCATGCTGGGTGCCGACGTCGGCACCGCGCTCGTCACCGTACTGCTGTCGTTCGACCTGTCGTGGCTCGCGCCGCTCCTGATCTTCACCGGCATCGTGCTGTACCTGTCGCGCGAGGCGAGCCGCGCCGGGCGCTTCGGACGCATCCTGATCGGCCTCGGCCTCATCATGTTCGCGCTGCAGTGGATCGGTGCTGCGGCGCGCCCGGTCGTCGACGCCGCCGGAGTGAAGGTGATCTTCGCTTCGCTCACCGGCGACGTGCTGCTCGACATGCTCGTCGCGGCGCTCTTCACCGTCCTCTGCTACTCGAGCCTCGCCGCGGTGCTGCTGTTCGCGACGCTCGCGGCCTCGCACGTGCTCGCGCTGCCGGTGACCTTCGGCCTCGTGCTCGGTGCCAATCTGGGCAGCGGCGTGCTCGGGATGCTGTCGACGATGCGCTCGACTCCCGAAGCGCGGCGCGTGACGCTCGGCAACTTCCTGTTCCGCCTGATCGGCTGCGTCATCTGCGTCCCGCTGGTCGGCCACCTCGACCACTGGGTCTCGGGGCTGGGGATCGACCCGGCGCGCGAGATCGTGCTGTTCCATCTCGCCTTCAACGTCGCGCTCGCGGCGCTGCTGCTGTTCTGGACGAAGCCGATCGCCGAGGTTGCCGAGCGGCTGCTTCCGGCGCGACCCGTCTCGGAGGATCCCGCGAAGCCGCGCCACCTCGATCCGTCGGCGCTCGATACACCGTCACTGGCCATCGGCTGCGCGGCACGCGAGGCGCTGCGCATCGGCGACGTCGTCGAGCAGATGCTCGCCGGCATGTTGACCGTGCTCACGACCAACGACCGCACCCTCGCCGAGCGTCTGCGCAAGACCGACGACGTCATCGACGAGCTGTACACCGCGGTCAAGCTCTATCTGACGCAGATCCCGCGCGAAGCCCTCGACAAACGCGAGGGGCGGCGCTGGGCCGACATCGTGTCGTTCACGATCAACATGGAGCAGATCGGCGACATCGTCGAGCGCATCGTGTCCGATCTCGAGGACAAGAAGATCGACAAGGGACGCAACTTCTCCGAAGCCGGCATGGCCGAGATCTGCGACCTGCATGCGCGCGTAATCTCCAACCTTCGCCTCGGGCTGTCGGTGTTCCTGAACGGCAACCTCAAGAACGCGCAGGAGCTCCTCGCGCAGAAGGTACTGTTCCGCGACCTCGAGCGCGCCTACGCCAATTCGCACCTCGCGCGGCTTGCCGGCAACACGATCGACAGCATCGAGACGTCGTCGCTGCACCTCGACCTCATCTCGGACATGCGGCGCATCAACTCGCACATCTGCTCGATCGCCTACCCGATTCTCGAGGAAGCCGGCGTGCTCGCCCACACGCGCCTGAAGACCGAAGGCGCTGCCGCGCCCGTGCCGGCGTTCACGCCTGCACCCGCGCCGGCGGCGCCGCCAGTACCGACGCCTGCCGACGAAGCGGGCAAGCCGGGGTGGCAGAAGGGCAAACCGCACGCGGCCTGAGCGGCGTCGACAGGCGGTCCGCGTCCGACACCGCCGGACCCCGGAGCAGTTCCACATCCTTGATCGACGGACTGACGCTTCCCATCACGCTCGCCGTGCTCGGCGCCGGGCTGCTGCACGCGAGCTGGAACGCGCTTCTGAAGGCGGCACCCGGAGGCGACCCGGTGCTCGACACCGCCGGCGTCGTCGCCGCGTCGTCGGTGTGGGGGTTCGTCGTGCTGCCGTGGCTGCCGCTGCCGGACCCCGCCGCGTGGAAGTTCGTCGCCGGCTCGATGTGCATCCACTTCGGCTACTACATCGCGCTCGCGCATGCCTACCGCACCGGCGAACTGTCGTTCGTCTATCCATTGATGAGGGGAGCGGCTCCGCTGATCGTCACGCTGCTCGGCGCGGTGTTCCTGCGCGAGCTGCCATCGTGGCATGTCGCCGCGGGGATCGTGCTGATCTCTGCGGGCATCGTCAGCATCGCCTTCGTCCGGCGTCGCGGGCATTCGCGCGTCGCAGCGGGCTGGGCGTTTGCCAACGCCGCGATCATCGCAACCTACACGCTGATCGACGGCAGCGGCGCGCGCGCATCGGGCAATGCGCTCGCTTACGTCGCGTGGCTGATCGCGCTCGAGGGCCTGCCGTTCCTCGCCTGGGTCGCGTGGCAACGTGGCTGGACGACGGCACGCTATCTGCGCCGAAGCTGGCGCCGCAACGTCCTCGGTGGGGCATGCAGCCTCGGCGCCTACGCGATCGTGCTGTGGGCGATGACCCGCGCGCCGGTCGCCGCCGTGGCGGCACTGCGCGAAACGTCGGTGTTGTTCGCCGCACTGATCGGCGCGATCTGGCTGCGCGAGGGCTTTGGCGCGATGCGCCTCGCCGGCGCCGCGAGCGTGGTCGCGGGCATTGCCGCGTTGAAGCTCTGACGTCAGGCGAACACGCCTGATTCGCGCAGCCACGCAACGACGCGCAGCGCCGCGTCCTCGGCGGTCGCTCCGGCGCTGTCGATGTGCACGTCGGAACGCTCGGGTGGCTCGTACGGCGAATCGATTCCGGTGAAATGCGGAAGCTCGCCGCGCCGCGCTTTCGCATAGAGGCCCTTGACGTCGCGTGCCTCGGCGACCGCAAGCGGCGCGTCGACGAAGACCTCGCAGAACTCGCCGGCCCCGACCAGCGCGCGTGCCATTCTCCGCTCGGCGCGAAACGGCGAGATGAACGACACCAGTACGATGAGACCGGCATCCGCCATCAGGCGCGCCACCTCGGCGACGCGGCGGATGTTCTCGACACGGTCGGCGTCGGTGAAGCCGAGGTCGCGATTGAGGCCATGACGGACGTTGTCGCCATCGAGGAGATAGGTGTGGCATCCGCGCGCGTGCAGCGCCTTCTCGACCAGGTTGGCGATCGTAGACTTGCCGGCGCCGGAAAGACCGGTGAACCAGACGACGCACGGCCGGTGACCGTGCAGCACGGTGCGCGCCGCGCGATCGACGTCGGTCGCCTGCCATGCGAGATTGTGCGAACGCCGCAGTGCGAAATGCAGTCGCCCGACGCCGAGCGTCCTTGCCTCGGAGCGGTCGACGATGACAAAGCTTGCGCCGGCACCTCGCTCTCCGCCTGCAGCGTCGCGTTCGTCCGCGTCGAACGCGATCGGCGCATCGAAGAGCAGCGTGCCGACGCCGATCGCTCCGTCGCCCAGCGTTCGCGCGGCGAGGTGATCGAGGGTGCCGGGATCGACGACGTACTTAAGTTGGGCGAACGTCGCACCGATCGACTCGGTACCGATCCGCACGCGGTAGCGGCGCCCCGGCAGCAACGGATCCTTCCCGAGCCAGGCGACCGCGACTTCGAACTGGTCGGCGACTTCCGCCGGCCTGTCGCGACGGGCCGCCGCGGCACTGCCCACCTCCGGTTCGCCGTCGCGGCCGAGCCAGTCGACGAGCGTGGGACCGGTGTACCACGCGGGCGCGTGACGCGCTGCAGCCCGGCCGTCGCCGTCGTGCCCGGACACGGCGAGGCAGTCGACGGTACGCGGACCGAGCGCCGTCGCGAAGGCCCGCACGTCGGACATGACGGCATCGAGACGCTGGTGCGCGTCACCGCAGGCATCCAGCCCGCCCGCGACGAGCGCAATGCGGCCCGGACCGAGAAGGCTGGCGAGGTGCAGGGCGCGGCGCGCCGGCAGATCGAGCCCGCGGCTGGCGTCGGCGATCACCAGCATCGCGTCGGCTGCCGACGCGGCCGCGGCCAGCGCGGCAAGATCGCTTGCGTCGATCGGCGCTTCGACGACCTCGAACCGTGGCGACGCGGCAAGTGCGTCCCCGCGCGCGATGCCGCGCAGGCTGGGCACGACGAGCGCCGCGACGTCCGGCGCGGCGCCGATGCAGACCACGACCCGCCGCCGATGCTGCAGCGGGCGTTTGCCGGGTGACGCGTTCATCGACTCGAGTCCGTGTGAGCCTGCGCTGAAGACGCGCGCGCAACGATAGCAGACCGCCTCGCCCGACGGCCACCGGCCGCGCGCTTGGCGAAGCGCGGGCGCTGTGGTCTGATCACGCCTTTCGATGCGATGCTGCCCTTGACTCCCCTGCCCCGACCTGCCCGCACCAAGCGCGGCCGCACCCCATCGAATCCGGGTGCCGAAACCGCGCAGGTGCAAAGCCTCACCCGTGGCCTCTCCATCCTGAAGTGCCTCGCACGCACCGAAGGAGGGCTCACGCTGACCGACATCGCACACCGCGTCCAGCTTCCGCCGTCGACCACGCACCGCCTGCTGGCGACGCTGGAGAAGATGGGCTACGTGTTCCAGGCGGGCGACCTCGGGCTCTGGTACGTCGGCATCGAGGCCTTCACCGTCGGCTCGAGCTTTCTCGCCAATCGCGACTTCGTCGCGCAGAGCCATGCGTTCATGCGGCGGCTGATGGAGCAGGCGGGCGAGACCACCAATCTGGCCATTCTGGACGGTACCGAAGCGGTGTTCATCGACCAGGTGCAGTGCCGCGAGACGATGCGCACGATCGTCAAGCTCGGCAGCCGCGTGCCGCTGCACGCCTCCGGCGTCGGCAAGGCCATCTTCGCGTCGCTCCCCGACGAGCAGATCGACGCGATGCTGAAGATCCGCGGCTTGCCGCGCATCACCGAGAACACGATCACCTCGCCCGAGACGATGTGGGCGAGCATTCGCGTGATTCGCCAGCGCGGATGGTCGTTCGACGACGAGGAGCACCTGCCTGGAACGCGCTGCGTCGCCGCACCGTTCTACGACGAGCATGCCGAGCCGCTCGGTGCGATCTCGGTCGCGGGGCCGCTGTCGCGGCTGTCCGACGAGCGCATCCGCCAGTTGGGGCCGCTCGTGTCCCACACCGCCGAAGAGATCACGCGCAGGCTCGGCGGACAGTGGCCGCATCCGCATTGATGGAGGAAGCATGGACGGCTTGATGATGGATGTTCCGCTGTCGGTACCGGCGCTCATCGGCCACGCCGATCGCTGCCACGGCGACACCGAGATCGTGTCGCGCTCGATCGAGGGTCCGATTCACCGCTATACGTACCGCGACGCGCACCAGCGCATCCGCAGGCTCGCGCGCGCCCTCCTGCGACGTGGCGTCGACCGCGGCGATCGCGTCGGAACGCTCGCGTGGAACGGCTACCGCCACTTCGAGCTCTACTACGCCGTTGCCGGCATCGGGGCCGTCGTGCACACGATCAACCCGCGGCTCTTCCACGACCAGCTCGTCTACATCGTCAATCACGCCGACGATCGGCTGGTGTTCTTCGACATCTGCTTCGCGGCGCTCGTCGACAAGCTCGCGCCCCAGTGCCCTGGGGTCGCCGCCTGGGTGGCGATGACCGATGCCGCGCACCTGCCCGAGGCGAGGCTGCCGACCCTCCTCTGCTACGAGGATCTCGTCGGCGCCGAGGATGACGACTACGAGTGGCCCGATCTCGACGAGACGAGCGCCTGCGGCCTCTGCTACACGTCGGGCACCACGGGCAATCCGAAAGGCGTCCTTTACAGTCACCGCTCGACGGTGCTGCACGCGCTTGCGATCGCGCTTCCCGACGTGGCCAATCTCGGCGCCAGAAGCGTCGTGCTGCCGATCGTGCCGATGTTCCACGTCAATGCCTGGGGTCTGCCGTACACGGCGCCCCTCGTCGGGGCGAAACTCGTGTTTCCCGGCGCCGCACTCGACGGGAAGAGCCTCTACGCGCTGTTCGAGGACGAAGGGGTGACGCACTCGGCCGGGGTGCCGACGGTGTGGCTCGGCATGATCGACTACATGAAGACGAACGGGCTCGCCTTCTCGACCTTCCGCGAGACGATCATCGGCGGCTCGGCATGTCCGCCGGCGATGATGCGCACGCTGCGCGAAGACTTCGGCGTCGTCGTGAAGCACGGCTGGGGCATGACCGAGACGAGTCCGGTCGCGACCGCCGGGGCACAGAAGGGCAAGCACGCGCTCCTGCCCGATGCCGCGCGCATGGCGATCCTCGAGAAGCAGGGACGCCCGCTGTTCGGCGTCGAGATGAAGATCGTCGACGCCGAAGGGCGCGAGTTGCCGCGCGACGGGAAAACCCCCGGCGACGTGATGGTGCGCGGGCCGTGGGTCGCGAGCGGATATTTCGGCGGCGAGGGGGATGATGTACTCGCACCGGGCGGGTGGTTTCCGACCGGCGACGTCGGCACGATCGACGCCGACCATTACCTGCAGATCACCGACCGCTCGAAGGACGTCATCAAGTCCGGAGGTGAGTGGATCAGCTCGATCGCCCTCGAGAACATCGCGTTCTCGCACCCCGAGGTGGCGGAAGCGGCGGTGATCGGGCTGCCGCACCCGAAGTGGGACGAGCGTCCGCTGCTGGTCGCGGTGCGAAAGGCAGGCTCGACGCTCGACCGCGACGCCCTGCTCGCCCATTTCGAGGGACGCACCGCGCGCTGGTGGGTGCCCGACGACGTGATCTTCGTCGACGAGCTTCCCCACACCGCGACGGGCAAGCTGTCGAAGCGCTCGCTGCGCGAGCGCTTCCGCGACTACCGCTGGCCGGCGTCCGATCCGGCCGTGACGGCGTAAGGCAAAGCTCAGCGGCGCGACATCCGCGCGTAGCGGCGCGCGAGTTCCCGCTGCGCAGGCGGCTGCCAGCGCGCGAGCAGGTCGTCGATCGCGTCGAAACCGTTGCAGACCAGTACGACGTCGCAGCCGGCGGCAATCGCCGCGTCGGCGCGTGCGACGATGTCGCCGGCCGAATGCGCGCCGGCCATCTCGAGATCGTCGGAAAACACCAGCCCGTCGAAGGCGAGCCTCCCGCGCAGCATCTCGCCGATCCACACCGGCGAGAATCCTGCGGGGCGTGCATCGACTGCCGGGTACTCGACGTGCGCGGGCATGATCGCCTCGATCCCCTGCGCGATCAGCGCCGCGAACGGAATCAGGTCGTCGCCGAGAATCGCCGCGAGCGGCCGCGGATCGACCGGCAGGCAGTGGTGCGAATCGGCGTCGACGTGCCCATGTCCGGGGAAGTGCTTGCCGACGGCAGCCATCCCCGTCGCGGCAAGGCCACGGACGAGCTCGCCTGCGAGATCCGCAACGATCACCGGATCGGAATGGAACGCGCGATCGCCGATCACCGTGCTCCGGCCGGAGTCGACATCGAGCACCGGTGCAAAGCTGAAATCGATGCCGTGCGCGCCGAGCTCGCGCCCGATCGTCTCGCCATGCTGCCGCGCCGAGGACCGCGCGGCGTCGGGGTCGGACTCCCACAGCGCGCCCAGCGAGCGCATCGCCGGGAGCTGCGTGAACCCGCCGCCGGCGAGGCGCTGGACGCGACCACCTTCGTGATCGACCGCGATGACAAGCCCGGCGCGCAGCGCGCGGATGGACGCGGTGAGCGCGCGTAGCTGCGACGAGGATTCGAAGTTCCGCGCGAACAGGATGACGCCGCCGACGCGTGGGTCGCGAAGCCGCGCGCGGTCACCTGCGGTCAGCGCGAGTCCCTCGACGCCGATCATCAGCGGCCCGCGCGCGCTCATGCCGCCGCCTCGCGGATCAGCGCCTTCATCTCGCGCACCGCTTCCCGCAGTCCGACGAACACGCTGCGCGCGACGATCGCGTGGCCGATATGGAGCTCGCGCAGGCCGGCCAGCGCGGCCACCGGCTGCACGTTGAAATAGTTGAGCGCGTGGCCGGCATTGAAACGCATCCCCCGCTCGCGCACCGCAGCGCCTGCATTGCGGAGCTTCGCGAGCTCGGCGGTGACCGCGGGACTCTCGGCATCGCGGCCGCGCGCGTGGAAGTTGTGCGCATAGGGTCCCGTGTGCAGCTCGCAGACGCGCGCGCCGACCCGGGCCGCGGCATCGACCTGCGCGGGGTCGGCGTCGATGAACACCGACGTCACGATCCCCGCGCCGGCGAGCCGCGCGACGGCGTCCCTGAGCTTCGCCTCCTGCGTCACGATGTCGAGCCCTCCCTCGGTCGTGATCTCCTGCCGGCCCTCGGGCACCAGCATCGCCATCTCGGGCTGGAGGGTACAGGCGATGCCGATCATCTCGTCGGTCGCCGCCATCTCCAGATTGAGCTTGATGTGCACGAGGTCGCGCAGTCGTCGCACGTCGGCATCCTGGATGTGCCGGCGGTCCTCGCGCAGATGCACGGTGATCCCGTCGGCGCCACCGAGGTGCGCCTCCACGGCTGCCCAGACGGGGTCGGGCTCGTAGGTTCTGCGCGCCTGGCGCAGCGTTGCGACATGGTCGATATTGACTCCGAGCTCGATCACCTGTTGCTCCTTTGCTTCAGGCTGCGTCGCCTTCGCCGTCGAGCGCCGCGAGGTCCTGCACGATCCGCCGGCTGAAGATCCACCGGTGCTCGAGGTAGTGGTCGAGAACCCGGCGCATCAATCGCTTGGCCTCGGCGGCCGTATCCGGGTCGGGATAGCTGCCGCTCGCGAGCGCGATCAGCGTGCTCCCTCGCACCGGCGGCCACTCGGGTAACGGCTCCGCGAGGTGAGCGAGCGGACCGCGGTCGATCGCGTAATGGTAACTTCGTCCGGGATCGATCGGTGCGCCGGAGTCGCCTTCGCGGGTCAGCGTCATCGCGTAACCGAGCTCCGCCAGCAGCGTCAGCTCGAAGCTGCGCAGCACTCCGGCCTGCGCGGCGCGATCGGCGCGATCGACGCGATTGCCGCGCTCGCCGAGCGCGCGGATCGAATCGGCGTAGGCATCCCACAGCGCCGGATGGGGATCCTCGCGCGGGAGCAGCTTCAGCAGGAGCTCGTTCAGGTAGAACGCGGAGAGCAGCGCGGCGCCCGAAGGCAGCGCCGCTCCGCCGGTCCATTCCGCCTTGACGAGCGTCTTCATCTCGCCGGCCCCGGTCCACGTCAGCGCCAGCGGTTGGAACGCCTGCAGCAACCCGTGCAGCTCGGAGCGCGGCCGTTTCGCTCCGCGTGCGACCAGCGCGACGCGCCCGACAGAGCGCCCGAACGCCTCGACGATCAGGCTCGTCTCGCGATACGCCCGCGCGTGCAGCACCCAGGCGCTTTCGTTTTCGTGCCGTGCGCGCGCCACCCGCACGTCAGTATCCGAGGCGGGTCAGCAGCGCGTCGCTGCGCGCCCAGCCGGGTTTCACGCGCACCCACACTTCGAGGTAGACGTGACCGCCGAACCCGCGTTCCATATCGGCCCGCGCCGCCGAGGCGATCGCCTTCATCCGCGCGCCGCCGTCGCCGACGAGGATCGCCCGCTGGCCCGGCTTGTCGACGAGGATCGTCGCCCGAATTCGGCGCAACGCCCCGGCGTGCTCGAAGCTCTCGATGACGACCGCCGCCGCATACGGCACCTCGTCGCCAACCTGACGAAACAGCTTCTCGCGGATGAACTCGGCAGCGAGGAAGCGCTCGTCGCGGTCGGTCAGCGCGTCCTCCGGATAAAGCGGCTTCGAGGCCGGGAGCAGCCCGGCCAGAGCCTCCTTCAGCCTGTCGAGGCCGATGCCGCGCTCGGCCGATACCGGCACGATGGCAGCGAACTCGCGCAGCGTCGCGAGTGCCGCGATCGCCGGCAGCAGCGTGTCGCGGTCGTCGAGCATGTCGATCTTGTTGAGCGCGGCGACCACCGGAACACGCGGCGGCAGCAACGCGAGCACGGCACGATCGGCGGCGGTGAGGCGCGTCGACTCGGCGACGAAGACGATCGCGTCGGCCGACGCGAGCCCGTCGGTCACCTTGCGATTCAGGCGATCGTTGAGGAGCGACCGGTGGCGCGTCTGGAATCCCGGCGTGTCGACGAACAGGAATTGCACGCCGGGCTCGGTGACGACGCCGGTGATCCGGTGACGCGTGGTCTGTGGCTTGCGCGAGGTGATGCTGATGCGGTCGCCGACGAGCGCATTGAGCAACGTCGACTTGCCGACCGATGGGCGGCCGACGATCGCGATGTGGCCGCAGCGAAATGGAGCGGATTTCGGCTCAGCCATGGCCCGGCGCCGCCAGCGCGGCGAGGGCGTGCGTGGCAGCGTCCTGCTCGGCGGCGCGCCGGCTCGACCCCTCACCCGCCGCCGTGAGGCCGAGCGCGCCGATCCGGCACTCGACGACGAAGCTCTGCACGTGGGCATCGCCGCGCGTCGCGACGATCAGGTACTCGGGCAGAGCGATCCGGCGCGACTGCAGGAACTCCTGCAGCCGTGTCTTCGGGTCCTTGCCGAGGATTTCCGGATCGGCACCGCGCAGGAGATCCGCGAACACGCGATCGATGACGCGCTCGGCGGCACCGAACCCGCCATCCTCGGCCACCGCTCCGAACACCGCCTCGAGCGCATCGGCGAGCATCGATGGGCGGTCGGCGCCGCCGCTCCTCGCTTCGCCGTCGCCGAGCCGCAGTGCCGCACCGAGCCCGAGGTCGCGCGCGAGCCGCGCCAGCGTGTCGCGGTTGACGAGATGGGCGCGGACGCGCGAAAGCTCGCCCTCGGCGAGGCCCGGAAAGCGGCGGTAGAGCCGCAGCGCGATCACGCAGTTGAGCACCGCGTCGCCGATGAACTCGAGGCGCTCGTTGTGCGGCGTGCCGAAACTGCGGTGGGTAAGTGCCTGGCGCAGCAGTTCCGGGTCGCGGAACGCGTGATCGATCGCGAAAGGCACGCGGTGCGCGCTAACGGGTCGAGCGCGCCTCGAAGTCGAGAAGGATGCTCGCGTTGCCGATCATCGGCAGCACCTTCTGCCAGGCAAGCGACGCAACGATCGTGTTCCCCTCGCGCCCGACCGTGACGTCGGCCGCGCGCACCGAGTCGACGTATTCGGCCGACAGCCGGCGGTCCATCGCGCGGCGGACCGCCTCCGGAGTCGGGTCCTGCACCGCCTGCATCGTCTGATCGAGCGCCTTCTGAACGGTGAAGTACTCGATGTACGACGGCCCTACACGGAACGCGACCAGCGCGACCACGATCACCACCACCGTGGTGAACAGGAAGCCGATCATCGACAGTCCGCGCTGGTTGACTGCAGTCATGCGTCCTCCCCCCGGGGTGACCGGTGACCCCCGTTCAATGGATGGCGGTACCGACACGCTTGAACTCGAAAGACGCGATGTCGTCCCAGTTGAACCAGATGAAGAAAGCCTTGCCGCGGAGGTCGGCATCCGGGACAAAGCCCCAGTACCGACTGTCGTCGCTGTTGTCGCGGTTGTCGCCCATCATGAAGTAGTGCCCGGCAGGGACGCGGCACTTGAAGCCGTGCTCATTGTAATCGCAGTTTTCGCGCCCCGGGAACGGTCGCACGTTGCCGGGATAGACGGGCAGCGCCTCGGCATTGACGGCGATCGTATGCCGCTTCGCCGCGACGCCGTCGGTGAGCTCCATCCGCTGCTGCAGCGTTTCGAAGCGCAGTCCCTCGAGGTAGCTGTAGCTGTCGTCGGGCTGCTGCGGCCACGGAACCCCGTTCACCGTGAGCTTCTTGTCGCGGTACTCGACGACGTCGCCGGCAACCCCGATCACCCGCTTGATGAAGTCCTGCGAAGGGTTGAGCGGGTACTTGAACACGACGACGTCCCCGCGCTGCGGGTTGGAGAGCGGGATCACCTTGCGGTCGAGGATCGGGAGGCGGATCCCGTAGATGAACTTGTTGACGAGGATGAAATCGCCGACGGCGAGCGTCGGCCGCATCGACGACGACGGGATCTTGAACGGCTCGACGACGAACGAGCGCAACAGGAACACGGCGAGCAGCACCGGAAAGAACGACTTCGCGTACTCGACCCAGACCGGCTCACGCGCACCGGGAGCGCGCTTTGCGGCGAGGAACAGGCGGTCGACGAGCCATGCCGCACCCGAGATCACGGTCAGCACGAAGAGCAGCAGGGCAAAGTTCATCGCAATCAGGTCGTATTCGGATGGATTTCGCGCACGGCAGACGGTCGGCCCCGCGGCGGGCGCGCCATTGTCTCATGGGAGACCGGGCTCACTTGCTGCCCGCCTGCAGCACGGCCAGGAACGCCTCCTGCGGGATCTCGACGTTGCCGACCGCCTTCATCCGCTTCTTGCCCGCCTTCTGCTTCTCGAGCAGCTTCTTCTTGCGGGTGACGTCGCCGCCGTAGCACTTGGCGAGGACGTTCTTCCGCAGCGCCTTGATCGTCTCGCGGGCGATCACCTGCGACCCGATCGCCGCCTGGACGGCGACGTCGAACATCTGGCGCGGGATCAGCGAACGCAGCTTCGCCGCAACCTCGCGACCGCGGTAGGTGGCAACCGACCGGTGCACCATCACCGACAGCGCATCGACGCGCTCGCCGTTGATCAGAATGTCGAGCTTGACCACGTCGGCCGCGCGGAACTCGCGGAACTCGTAGTCGAGCGACGCGTAGCCACGCGAGACCGACTTCAGCTTGTCGAAGAAGTCCATCACCACCTCGGCCATCGGCAGCTCGTAGCTGAGCATCACCTGCCGGCCGGCGTACTGCATGTTCTTCTGCACGCCGCGCTTCTCGCTGGCGAGCGTGATCACCGGCCCGACGTACTCCTGCGGCACGAGGATGGTCGCACTGATCACCGGCTCGCGAATCTCCTCGACCCGCGTTGGGTCGGGCAGCTTCGACGGGTTCTCGATCTCATGGACGCTGCCGTCGCGCAGCAGGACCTGGTAGACGACCGTCGGCGCGGTCGTAATGAGTTCCATGTCGTACTCGCGCTCGAGGCGCTCCTGCACGATGTCGAGGTGGAGGAGCCCGAGG